>JAEAMG010001031.1_pt1 | contig 24574 bp, 16 predicted proteins | sample 8958741 | NCBI WGS metagenome assembly JAEAMG01 (sample SAMN16933256, study PRJNA681125) | bioreactor sludge metagenome | isolation source: anaerobic bioreactor treating anionic surfactant - SDBS | place: India: Bengaluru | collected 2019-02-28 | reverse complement strand
AACCGATAGCGGAGAGCTGGCGGACGGGGGTTCAAATCCCCCCGGCTCCACCAAATAAAGCCTGGAACCCGTCTAAAACGCGGGTTTCAGGCACGATTTGATGGCACTGGATTTCACACAGTCCAACTGTGAATCCAAATAGGTATGCCATCATGTCCAAGCGTCAAAGCAAAACCGGTGTTCAGCACCTGGTCTACCAAGCCAAAACCGGCTTTCAGTTTTACTTCACTTTCCCGAGCTATATCGGCAATCACCCGCAGCTGCCGGCCCAGATTCGCTGGTCACTCGGCCATGATGAAGCGCTCGCACGCGATCTTGCTCAATATCTCAATCCTCGCTTCGAAGACCTGCTGAGGCGCAGCAGCGCCGACACGATTGAGCTGGATCCTGAGGGCTTTCTGTTAAACCTGGCCACTGTTCACGCCGAAATCAGCCGTTTTACCGAAAGCCACCTGAAAATCTGGGCGCTCCGCCCCGCACCTGCTGTGCTGGCTAACTCTGATCTGAGCGCCGGGCATGAGCGCCTACTGAAAGAGTGCCAAGAGCACACCGTGCTCTATTGCAATGAACCAGGCGGGGAAATCCACTTCGCCTTGTATCCGAGCGAAGCCCTGCGCCAAGCCCTCAAATTCGGTTTCACCCGCTTTGACTGGCCGCTCGGCACTAACGACCCAGTCACCGCCAACGCGGCTGCGGCTTACATCTACAGCGCCATCACAGTGCTGGAAACCACCCCAATGGCCAGGAACATCTTCAAAACCGGGCATCCGCTTATCACGATGCTGTCATTCTACGAGTATCTGTGTTTTGCCCGCCCCGACCAGGGCCGCCACCTGCTGCATATTCCGCCAGGCCTGCCACGTTCCGCACATAGCGTCATGTTTCACTTCAGCCGGATCTCGGGACAGCTCGACCGCCTGACACTCTGCCAAAACTTTCAGATTCTTCAGGAGGAAAGCGGGCTCTATACGCTCCTTATTCCGCTGACCGGCGCACGACTCACCGGCACGCCTCGCCATCCCGACAAACTGCGGGTCGAACTGCTGACTAGTTCACCGATCCTCGCGTCGATCCTGCTGCATTTCAGCCTCGGCCAGATCGACAAGATTCTGGTTAAAAGCTTCATCGAAGCCCCTTCAGCGGATGCCTATGAACGGGCTCTGCAAGAAATTCAGGACCTGATCCGGCGCATGCTCGGCCCCATCCCACCCGCCGAGCCCATGTACACTCTGCCGGACATGAGCGCGGCCAACGACGCCGTCACAGCGTCCCAGGACGCTGGCACGCTCGCCCTGCTGAATGCTCTCAGCAGCGTTTTGTCACACGCCCAGAACGAAAAGCTACAAGCCTTGTTTGAGGCACCCGCCTCCAACGACCTGCTGATCCAGCCGCCACTCACTCATGAGAACTGCCGGCACTTCGGCGCTCTCACCCGGGAGTTCGAAGAGCGCCAGGTACGCGAAGGGGCGTGGAAGAATCCGCGTACGCGCATCACTATGCATGCTCGCCTGGAGGGGTTGGCAGAGCTAATCGGCGGACATCGCCCACTCAGCACGCTGACCCGCGCGGACTTCAACGCTTTGCGCGATCAGCTGCGCAGCTACCCCAAAAATCGGCATCGCTTGCGCGCCACTCGCTATCAGCCCCTGAGTCAGATTATTCAGAGCGGCAAGTACGAGCCCCTGAATGCCAGGACAGCCAAAAAGTTTTTCGAGCTGGCACGCGCGCTCATCAGCTATGCGCACGACCAGGGGTATTTGAAAGAGAACCTGGCCGCGGGCTTGACGTTCAGCACCAAAGGCGCCCCCTCGCCTCGTAAGCGTACCTACAATCCCAGGCAGATTGAGCAACTGCTCAACGGCCCGGTCTATACGCTCAAGGCGCCGCCGCGCTGGCGCCTGGATGACTACCGTTTTTGGCTGCCATTGCTCGGTCTCTATAGCGGCGCTCGCTTGAGCGAACTCTGCCAGCTTCAGCTTGGGGATATTCGCAAAGAGCTGGGCGTGTGGGTAATCAGCATCAGCAGCTCTGGAGCGCGACAGCTGAAAACTGTCGACTCGGAGCGCCTCGTACCGCTACATAAGGTCATTCTTGAAGCCGGCTTCTTGGCGTTTCATCAGCAGCGCCTGGAGGCAAATGGCGGTGATCTGTCAGCGCCGCTTTTTGAAAATCTCCGCACTTATGGCGACCTCTCACCCGGGCACACGGCCAGCCGCTGGTATCGAGGCTCAGACAAAGATGACAAAGGCTTCTTGGGTCAATGCGGACTCGGTGATGATGAACTGACTTTTCATGGCCTGCGACACACATTCATTCAGCAGTTCCGTCGACAAAAGCTGGACATGCTGATCGGCAAAGCCTTGGTCGGCCACGCCGACCGCAGCACCACTGGCGGCTATGGCGATTGCTACCCGAGCTATGTGCTTAAAGAGGAGCTCGACAAGATCGACTTTGAGGCCTCGACTGCGCACATCCACCACAGCCACTACAGGGCGCTGCAAGCCAAGCAAGGCGTCTTTCGCATCGGCCGCCCAGTTGGAGTCGACAAGGCTAAGGCCAACAGTTGGGCTGAAAAACGGCACTGGCAATCCCGCATCACCCAATAGCTGAAGCGGTGCGGGGAGATCGCCCTCCCCGCACCCCAAAAAATCTATTGACAACCTGTCAATGCCAGCAAATAATTAAGATAATTTGCCACACCCATATTCACTGTTTACTTATACAGTGGTATTGTGGTGCCTCAATTAACCAGAGAGGCACCTATGAATGCGCTGAACCCATCCCATATCTCCGTCCCAATCACCCATGGCCTATCGCTAGCTTTAGCTGCTGGGCATGACCCGGAAATCTTGAAACTGGCGATGCCACACCTCGCCAAGATTTCTGAATCGATTTATCGACACCACAACTCGCCGCTACTGGCCGAGTTCATGGACAACGTGCTGAATCGTTTCCTTCGTGAGAATCATCACAACGCAAAGTCGGCATACCAACTCAGAGCCAGGATGACCAAGATCAAGGCCGTCCTTACTCAAGATGATCCCATGCGCCGAGTAGCCAGCCTAAGCAATCACGATATCGAAGCGCTAAAGGACGAGCTCCCAAAGCTGCTTAGGAAGAACAACACGTCGAGCAGCCAAGGCGATAACCTTCAAGCCTATTACCGACTTTTTAATCGCATGCTAGATCAAGCAACCAATGATCACTGGATTGATGAAGACCTCAAGATCAAAGGCTGCCAGACCACCAAACCGAAGATCACCAAGTCGTTCCTCGACTCAAACCTAGTAAGCCTCTTCAATAGCTGGCCCTATCAGGCATACGATTCGAGCATACCTGCAGCGCCAGTTCTCCAAGATGCGCAGAGCTATTGTTTTTGGCTGATGCCGCTTGGACTCTTTACTGGAGCCAGACTCAACGAGCTCTGCCAGCTACGCGCCCACGATGTGATCGAAGACGCCCATGGCGTGCCCCTGATCAGCATCAACGACAGCGGTTTCAATAAGTCGCTTAAAAATGAGCAATCGAGACGCGAGATCCCAATTTGCTCGAAGCTAATCACAATGGGCTTTCTCGACTTCGTGACGGAGCGCCGCCAGGCCGAAGGCCCGGATGCTCTGCTTTTTTCAGAGCTGCGCTTTGACGAGAAACACCTCTACTCGCGTGCTGCGAGCCGTTTCTTCTGTGGCCCCGAAACAGGCACCGGATTCATAGGCCAGCATTGCCCCATGGCATTGGATGGCGGCTTTAATTTTAAAAGCTTTCGCCGCACGTTTGCGGTCCGGCTTGAGAAGTCGAATGTACCGGCAACCACCATTGCACATCTACTGGGCCACTCTGACGGCAAGCTCGAAGTCACCCAAGAGCACTACCTAGAAAAGCCGCAGTCCGTGATTTTGCTGGATACTCTGGAACGCCACCTAAGCTACAACCTGCCCTTGGGCGACATAAACTGGAAGCATTTCAAGCATTTGATGAGCAGCCAGGCAGGACGCAGCAAACGTGGTCGGAGAGCGAGGAAGACGTTGCACTAGCCCCTTCGTTTGAAGGGAACCATCATCAATGGGAGATGATGTGATGAAGGATCAATAAGGGCCGCCGTCAGTGCGGCCTTTTTGCATGTTTAGAAAGCTTTCAGGCATCAGCGATACTGCCAACCTGTCGCAGAGTGCTGATGCGACCAGAATGCCGCCGGCACTGGTCATCACATACGGCTAGCACCTTGGCATTAGACCGGCGGCATATCACCACATGTACCGGGACCCGATGGTGTATCAGCAACACCTCCATGCGACACACCTCGGCTGTCGCACACTCACGCTGCGATACGCTCCCCCTGTCGCATTGACTGACTGCGACACACCCAGCATGTCGCACATGCTCATTGCGACACCCATACCGTGCCTCAAGCGGTACCGGTAATGTGATCGCAGATTTGCGACACAACCTTCGTGTCGCATGGTCTGGCCTGCGACACCCAAGGTGTATCGCAGGACATCAATGCGACACTCTCGGCCTGTCGCACGCTCGCACTACGACACTCCAACCATGTCGCACTCAGTTGTTGCGATACACCATGTGTGTCGCACACGCGGTTTGCGACATCCGGATCGTGCCACTAACGGCAGTTTGAGTGCCTCTAGTGGCACTGGAGGTAGCCGGATTCGACACCGAAGTGGCCTTTTGTGACGCGAAACGTGCCAAAACTGGCACTCCTTTTTTTGGTTATATTATCGCTGAAACCCTTGAAAACACTGACTTCAGTGGCTTTTTTCATAACCAAAACGCTATCGCATGGCTAGCATTTTGTATGCAGCTTTTTCTGCATGGGCCATGAGCACGTTTATGGACGACGGGCTCGTCACTTCAGCGCCTAGGGCACTGAGTACTTTTTGAATTTGATCGCAAACGGCATGAGCAGCCAAAACGCCGAACCACCGGCAAGGCCGCCTTTTCAGACCGGCGTGCCGGGCTGGCTAAGCTTTGACAACAAATACAAGGGAGGGGGCGTACTTGAGGCAGCCGTCCAGGCGCATCTTCAAGTACGCCCCCTCCCCCCCATACTTGAAGCCTTCAAGTATGGGGCAGTTGGGTGTTTTTCCGCGTAGCCAGGGTTTGCAGAACGAATGTGAAGCAAGCCGAGCGAAGTGGAAAAATGCGCAACTGCCATCGAGCAGCGACAGGCTTTGTTGTCAAAAAGCAGCTTTCACTCGCCGCAGGTGAGTGGCTGGCTGGTCATTCGATGCTGTGCATGGCTTCTTTTAGGGTTGCGGTCCTAAGCCCCTGAATACCCCAAAACACACGCCACTATCCTCTCCTCCCAGGTCTGTCGTGTTGCAATTCCAGAAACACGATCAAGCAACTGCTGCACGGGGATGGGATCAGCCAGCAGGCTTTTCTGAATATCCCGCAGCCGAGTGACCGCAGCTTTGCGCCCCCCTCGATCCAGATAGCGTGACCATGTGGGTCTAACCAGGTCGAGCCAGGCATCAGCCAACTGCCCCCAGTCGGGGCAGTCACTCCGTCCATTAGGGCTCAGAATATCCATCAGCATCTTGATTTGGTCAGCCTGCTCGGAAGACTGAATCCAGTCAGGCTGTTTAACCCAGCCTGGTAAAACTGCTGCCATCTGTTCCAGCGCACGCTGTTTTTTGCGCGGCAAGAGTAAACGCTCCATCTTGCTCAACCTTCCCAGCAATCGGTCAAGCTCTCGACCAGCAGCGTGACTGGGCTCCAAATCATGCACATCGTCCGTCAACCGGCCCCTGAGTGCTGCAACAATATCTCGAAGATTGATCAATGGTGCATCGTGTTCATCTGAGAGGAATACCCACCTGGGAGCTTGGTTTGCTTCGCCTGCTAAACAGACGAACAACCAGGGACGTTGCGCCCGCACCAGACTGACTCGTGAAAGCACCGCTGTCGGGTCAGCTTTTGCCTGGTGATAATCCTCAAGCCTGACCAGAGCAGCATCGCCCTCAACAAGCCCCCTTACAGGTGAAAAGGCATCCTCAATGCCGTCCCAAGGCTGAACCGAGCGGGCCTGCATTTCGGACTGAAAATCCTCAGGACTTACAACGCGGCTAGACACCTCCTCACGCAACATCTCTTGCGGGAGCTGCAGGTTACCGCCCAACAGCGACTCAACCTCTTCTATACGGGCAACAAACTTCTCATCAGCCTTTAGCGCAAAAGCCGGCGCATCCAGTGGCCACCAGCACTCGATGGTGTCATGCGGGCTATCCATACGATCAATCCGCCCAACACGCTGCTCGGCATAACGCACCACGCTGGGCATATCCAGGTGAACCATGCTCGAAGCACGCTGCAAGTTCACTCCTTCAGACATAGCGTCGCTGCACAAGGCAATGACACGGCCACTACCTTTCAAAGGGTCCAGACGTTTTTGCAGGTGCTCGTTCTGTACCTTGTTACCACCTACCCCGAGCAATACTTCGATTTTTTGTGCTTTGGCATCTACTGCGATCATGTGCTGCAGATAACGCAACGTCAGCGGGAAATGGTCGAAAGCAATCACTTGATCGTGGCGCCCTGCCAACTCCAGCAGCAGGCTGCACTTTCGCCGTTCACGACCATCAGTAATTCGCTCAAGGAGCCGAAGGATCAATCGATAGATACCGATCTCAGCCTCGCAAGCCTCTTGGTGAGCCTTTGGGTCCGATAGCCATTCAGGCAGATCGATGCCGAATTGATTTTCAGGGCCCCGTCCTTTCAAGCGCTCAAGGCGCTGCAGCATATTGCCGCTGTCCTGATCAGTCTTACTGCTGCCAAGTCCTTCCAGCCCCAAATGCTCCAACGCCTGCTCCTCGCCAAGAATGTGGCGAAACAGCGCCAGACGAGATGACCGCAAGCTCGCCATGACATGATGACGCGCCAGTGAGCCAGCCGAGTGCAAACGCATTCGCAGGTAGCTTTCAGCTGAGCACCCTTGCTTGGCTAGGCTACCTGGCAAGTACAAGGCTTTTTCAAAGTGCCCAACCCCTTTAAGGTTTCTGGCCAACACAGAGATCTGCTCAGCCAGACGAATATCCTCTGGTGGCTCATTCAATGGATAACTGCAGGCAGCATGCGTCGGGTAACGACACACCCGTCCGGCGGGCGTTCGGTAGGAATCTGGCTCTTGATCAACCATCGCATTGAGCTGGGCTTTGGTGCGGCGAACCGTAAAACTCGCAACGGCAAGTTGCAGCTCGCGCAGCTCTTCAGGGTGGGCATCACGCACACTGCCCTTGGCCCGATTTAAGCGCTCAAAAATGGCCAACACGGCATCATCGAAGTTGTCCGCGCCCAGAATATCAACCAGACGCAGGAGGTCGGACGCCGAGCGATTGATTGGCGTGGCAGTGAACAGCACCGTCTGGTCGGCAAGGTTATGTAGCAGCTGACGGCTGCGATTCGAGTTTTGGTTCAGAAAGTTATGCGCCTCATCGACAGCCAGGGTCTGTGCATTGGCGAGCAACTGGCCAATCATCGAATCCTCATCGGGCTTCAGGCGACTTAATGACCCGTGAGAAATCACCTCAACCGACAACTGGCAGTGGGTGCGCTCGCGATCCCAGTTCGGCGTGACCAAAGGTGGGCACACCATGGTCATCATTCCCTTGTGCCCACGCGACATCGACCAAATCCGGTCATACATGGCGCGCAGTAGGTGCACTCCCATCCGCGTTTTTCCTGAGCCCGTTGCGTCAGCAACCAGGACCCCACCGGCTGTTTCTAAGAGATAAAGCGCTTGGCCGATGCCCTTTCGCTGCGAGGGCCAAAGGCGAACACCCTCATGGCTACTCAACGACTGCAAGTAACGATCAGCCCACTCCCCTTCAAGGAGCTCAACACAGGCACGGGCCAACGCCTCCCGCCAACTCACGAAACGCAGGAGTTTTTCCAGCAGGTCGATGAGATCCTGATCGGCATCTAACCCCTGATCCCAGAAGCTTTCGGCCAGTTGCCATACCTCACGAAAGCGTCGCCCTTCTTGTGACTCGGTAAAGCGAACATTCGCCTCCTGCTGGTAGTGCAAGCCTGGCTCTGTGAAATTGCTGGAACCCAGTGTTACCACAGACGCGGCGCAATACAGCTTGGCATGCAAACGAGGCCCGGGACCTGGATAACGCACTCGCACATAGCCCTGACGAATCAGCTCAATGCAGTGAATCAGCTGTCCGCTTAAACGAAGCGATACTCCGCGCTTGAGCCAGTAATTTTTCACCTCTTGATCAAAGCTATGACGGGCCAAGGAAAATTCCTGGCGCCTACTGGGTGAAGGTTCAGAACCCAGCATCAACCTTAAAAGCCCAGACTTATCTCCGCGCTGGCTGATCAGCGTCAGCAGTTGATCCAATGCGCTGTAGCCAGTGATCACCAAAGCCTCAGACGGCTCACATAAATCGGCCATCAGCGTGTCGTAGACTTTTCGTCCGCGAGCATTGAGCGGCATGCGCGATGCGGCAGGCAGATCACCGCTGGCTTGTGGCGCCTGGTCAAACAGCGATCCTTGCCTGTTCTCCATCGTTACATCCACGCCTCACAAAGCGTCTCGGCCTGCGCCAGCACCAGCTGGGCAGCCTCCTCTTGCTGATCCGGTGGATATTTATATTTACGCAGAATGCGTTTAACCATCAGCCGCAGTTTGGCGCGGACGCTATCGCGGTTGCTCCAATCCACCGTCACGTTCTGGCGCAGACTGTCGGTGAGCTCGTGGGCAATCTTGGCGAGGATTTCATCACCCAGCTCACGTACCGAAGCTTCGTTATTAGCCAAGGCATCGTAGAAGGCCAACTCGTCGTTGTTCAGACCCAGCTCATCGCCGCGCTTGCTGGCAGCAGCGAACTTCTTGGCCATCTCGATCAGCTCTTCGATGACCTGAGCGGTTTCGATGGAACGGTTCTGGTAGCGCTTGATCACGCTGTCGAGCAGCTCGGAGAACTTCTTCTCCTGAGCCAGGTTGCTGGCGAACTTGCTCTTGATCTCGCCTTCCAGCAGCCGTTCCAGCAGCTCCACGGCAAGGTTCTTCTCCGGTAGGTTGCGCACCTCGGCGAGGAACTCGTCATCCAGCAGGCCGATATTGGGCTTGTCCAAGCCAACCGCCTCGAACACATCCACCACCTCACCGGAGACCACGGCATTGCCGATGATCTGGCGGTATGCCCGCTGACTTCAGTGCTTCGATAGCTAGCAGTGCGTCCTCGTAGGGTTCGATACGCTGGAGCTCTGCATCTAGCTCTGCTTGAATCCGCTCCAGCTCAGAGGGCAGAAGTGCGATTCCGAAATGAGCCGCCGCCGCTTCAAGGCTCAGCGGATTCGTCATAATGATCTTGGCATCGTCAGCACGAACGCCTCGACCTCGCAGCCTACCAATCTTAAGTACCTGCCTGTAGGGATGGCAGCCTTTGTGGATTTTCAGGACAGTTCCAAAAGCATCGAAAATCACGGCTTTTACGCGGGGCACAGGTATTCCTATCTGAGCGTTAGGGACAACCTGATCTTCGCCGAATTGCCTGGTTTGTTCTACGCCTGTCCTGTTTTCCCCGGAGCAGCCAGCCAAGACCGAGCGACTGATGAGTACGCTGGACACCATTAACGGACGCTGGGGACGAGGCACGCAGCGGCCGAGGCGCCCGGCCAAAACAGCCGAACGGAGCATGCGACGGGAGAGATCTACTGAAGGTCGACGCCCGGTGAGCTCGACAATCAGCAATCAATGCGCAAGACCTTCGAACGAGATCGAGCGTATGCAGCATGTGTTGTTCGAACTCTCGATAAGTCTGCTTCGCACGCAGGTTTGACCTGGACAGCCTCGGCGCGGCCGAATCGTTTATCGCCGTATCGTGCAATAGAGTCCGTCGCTTGATGACCCATCACATAAGCAATTTCGACCCGCGACAGTCCCGATGCCTTGAGGTTTGATCCGAACTGGTGGCGCAACGTGTACATACTCGGCACCTTTTTACGAGGAAAGGTCTCAAGAGCCGCGCGACGGATCGCTATTCGGATTGAGTCCAAGCTCCTGCCTTGAGAATGGAAAGCCTCAAGAGCATTGCTCACCAGCCTGCAGAAATCCTCACTGGCTTCAAGCACTCGGTCAGCACCACGCAGACCGCCATGGCTGTGTTTCGCGTCAGGAATCACTATGCGATTGCCATTGACGCTGATGCCACTGAGTTCACAAGGGCGCGCGCCAGTCATACTGATCAACAAAAGGGCCCCCGCCTCAACCACCTGCTCCTTCGCTAACAGCTCATTGACCCAGCGCCCAAACTCTTCATCAGAAATTCTCTGCCGCCGAGCCTGCTTGCGTTTGCGAGGCAAGCCCAAAACGGTAACAGGGTTGAGTGTCCGATTGATTTCCTGGGCAATCCAGAAGTGATTCCGGAGTTTCTGATCCAGCGCGAGTGCATTGCGCAACCGCCTGAAATAGTCGGGCCGATATTCAGGCGCAGCACGCAATAAAGCACCAACGATACTGAACTCATTTAGCTCACTGACCGGGATGTCAGGCAAACGGGTAGCGTAGAAGTGGCTGGCTAGTGAGCGGTATGCATTTTGGGTCTCTGTGTTCATGCTGATTCTTCTTTCTTGTACGTACGAACGAGCTCGCACATAACCAGCATGCTCGATGAGCAAAAGCTATCGCAATAGGACAATCAATTATTTTTGCATAACAAAGATCGAGTGAACGTCAAGGCAGACAGCCTTGTCCTGTTTGGACATAGGTTCGTTGATTGAAGATGAAACCGATCAGTCAACCCATCTTCACGACGCGGCTACCGGAGGCCTTGCGCTCTCAATCGCCGGCAGGACAGCTCAGACCTGTGACAAGAGCAGCAAGCAACGGGGGCAGAGGCAGGAGAATGGCACCTAAAAACACTAAAATGACGCCTGCCACCAACCAAGCAGACGCGAACAATACCGATTGAGAACCATTAACAAAAGCAACACAGCTAGTCACGTGACAACACATCACTGAAGTTATAGATTCACGCTGGGGCTGCCGCATCTCAGTTGGACGCTCCAGCTAGCCCCGGAATAATCAGCATAAAGGAAATGACCATGCAATCAATTGAGTTGAATAACACTGTAATACCGAAGGGCGGTCTTTCTAATGAGAATGCAGCGCCTCGTGAGGTGTTAAAACTGAGCGATCTGAATTCTGAATCGTTGTCCGATCTGTCAGGTATGTTCGGTATGTGGAAAGAAGCCGACCACTGCGACAAGGACGATCGCTGATCTTTTGGTCAAATATTGCATGCGTGCCCCCCTACAGTTCGTCTCAGTGCTGCCGGGGGAAACAAAGGCAGAGGCTTTACTCGTCGACGCCTTGAGATCCCGGGGCGTCGAATTTCATTTTAGCCGGCTGTCCGCCCCCTCGCAGGCATCGCACGATGGCGCTGGCCACCCTGTGGTTGTCCTGCTCTTGCCGATATTGGGTGACAACGATCTAACCGATGAAGTAAGCAGCCACCTCAACAGTCTCGCGTCGTGCGATGGTTTCCGGGAATGCGCCATTGTGGTGGTCGCAAACGGCGATCGGCATATATCAGATGAGACCGTAACATCCGATCTGCCGTTCAGCATCAAAGTCCGCCGTATTTTCAGTGACGTGGGCATCTTTGAATTGCTGGAAAGAAAGCTCGATCAGTTCACCGCTACCATACTGGCTAGTGAGATCTTGGATTTCGTCGATGCGACCAGTTTTGCTGATGTCTTCGAATTAAACAGAATTGCTCGCCTCCTGCCACGAGCACCCAAATGGCATACGCGTAAGCGTCTACTCGACTTCTACGACCCTCTCACCGGTTGCAGCCTGTTGAAAACTACCAAGCGTGAAGTTCAGAAGCGTATCGCAGGCCATATCAGGGAAATCGCTCCGCGCATCTTGAAAATGACCCACGCTGGCCTCGGTGACGATGCGCTAGGTGATGTGGGGGAAGCACTCCATGCTGAAGTGATCGATCTCGGCAGTAATAATTTTTCATGGGGGGAACTTGTACCGCAACTAAGAGCTTGTCGGTGGCTCGGCCTGGCGGCAAACGGCCTAAAGCAGGTACGCCTCTCGCATCTGCCCGGAGGGCTCGAGCATCTCTATTTGCATAAAAATGCTCTTCATGAGTTTGCAGCAAGGGAAACAGAAGTGGCACAGCTCAAGTCGCTCAGCCTGTATCGTAATCGAGTGGCTACGTTCGACTGGCCAGCAGGACAATCGAAGCTCACTCACCTCAACCTTGGAGCCAATCCAATCTCATCCCTACCCGAGACACTAAGCGAATGCACTGCGCTGGAGTTTCTCGGCTTGGCCAGAACGCAGATCACGAGTTTGCCTGAATGGGTTTTTTCCATTCAGAAGCTACGCGAACTAGATATCAGCTACATCGAGGACAGGATTACGCCAGCACAGATTGCGCATCTGCGCGCACAGCACGTATCGTTAATTACACGACCCGGCTTGGTCATACCATGAGTGAAACAACCGATTCCCCCCTTCAGTTCCTACTTGGCGACACGCCGACGCCACGTTTTTTTGGCGAGATCTATGGCAAGCGCCCGTTGCACATCATCGGTACGCCAGCGAAGTTTTCGCCTCTCTTCGCGCTGAGCGATCTCAATGCCATTCTCAACTTTTCGTCGTTACTGTACCCCCGCGTCCGAGTCACAGATCATCGCAACACGATCCACAAGTACGACCTGATCAACGACAAGGATCGGTACAGCAACAACCTCAACAACGAACTGAATCGGAAGAAGGTTCTTTTGGCTATCGCCCGTGGCGGCACCCTCGTCTACGATCGCATCCAAGAGTCTCACCCGCCGCTCGAGTCATTTGTCGACCAGCTCAGCGAAGAGATTCAAACCCGTATAAGCGTCAACGGTTACTACACTGCACGGCGTACGCAAGGGGTTAACGTTCATTTCGACCGGCACGATGTTTTTGCCATCCAGATCCACGGCAGCAAGCGTTGGTTTTATCGCGAGGACTCGCATGTACTGTCGCGCGCGATGCGCCACCAATCTGTACCACTGGTGGATGAAAACTTCACTGGCTGGCATTCCGTACTCTTGGAGCAGGGCGACGTCTTCTACTGCCCACGGGGGATCTGGCACTTTACGCAGACAGAGGAAAAACATTCCGCCCATCTGGCGCTCGGCTGGTATCCATTGACGATAGGGGATTGGATCAAGAAATTAGAGTCCCATCCGGAAATTGGGGAGCTGCTGGAGGAGTATGTGCAACAGCCAGGCATGAATGCCCCTTCAATGCACAACGCCGCCGCACTCGACAACCTGATTGATGCATTGCGCATGGAAGCCAGCCGTCCCTTTCCCCGGCTCACGCGGCCACGACCGTACCTCGAGCTGGAATGATGGAGCAGTTTTATTTCGTTATCACAGAACGGTGCAACCTAACGTGTTCGCATTGCATTCGCGACTCCTCTCCTTATCGCGACGAAACTGCTGAAACTAGCATGATCAAAAATGCGCTAACGCAGATTGCGCGCAGCCATCCAGACAGCCATGTGCTGCTGAGCGGCGGAGAGCCAACGCTACACCGTCATTTCCTGGAGCTACTCGATTTCGGGCTACATCTTGGACTGACGATCACCATCAATACGAATGGTGTGACTTCGTTTTTCAATGAGGCCACTCTGAAGGAGCTGGCACAACACCCTCGTCTATCCGTACAGGTATCCCTAGACGGAGACGAAGCGATGCATGATGCGATTCGCGGGCCCGACTCCTATCGCAAAGCAGTACGAGCCCTAAGAAAGCTCGTGGAGCACGGCATTCGCTGCAGTGTCTCGACAACGGTCGTGGATATCGACTTTATGACACGTGCTGATACTTTCATAGCCTCGCTGGACACGCTCGGACTGGCCCACATTGCCATCAAACGGGCGACATATGCCGGCAGAGCGTCGAGGGGCATCGACGTAGACGGGGAAGAATGGAACAAACACGTATACCGCTTGCGAGCACTGCCAACTAAGACGCGTCTGAAAATGATGCCGATGTACGACTTTGATCGCCTTGACACACTTTCCGACGACGCACTGAGCGAACTTGAATTGCCTCCGTCGGCAACGAATTGTGGAGCAGGCACCGCGAAAGTCTATATCTATACCAACGGTGATGTGTGCCCGTGCACTTGCTTCAAGGATCGGCCAATGGGAAATCTGTACCTATCCGATCTCGACGCAATTCTTGCCAAGCCGCCGACTATTCAGATCAAGCATCCCGTTTGCAATACATGTCGATATTTCGGGCTGTGTCGTGGCGGCTGCTTGGGCAGCGGTTATCAAACTACTGGGATAATCGGAGCACCCGATCCACGTTGCCCCAAGGTCGCCAGCACGAGCGGGACGCGAGAACGGATCCCGCATCTCCAGCACCCTTAACCCGAAAGGGAGGCTCGCCGGAAAGTGTTTACTGGAAAGCTATATGGCAGCGAGAAATTAAATGAAATCGCGAATTAGATTTGCCGGTGGAATAGTTAACGCAAGAAATTTTCTGGCCACCCATTTATAAACACCGAGCCATCAGTTCCCAGACGAACTTCAAGCACACGCTCGACTTCACCATTACTTTCAATCCGTGCGTCGTAACGCGCTGTCAGGTAATGAAATTGTTGATTTGTGGAACCCGCCCAACGGCGACTGATCTCCGGCAAACTCGCCTCATACGGGCCATCTACCAACACATCCGTGTAGCGAAGCAGTTGATCAACTCCAGGCAACTGCATCACATTAAGCTCGTTTTTTGTATATCCACTGAATACCATCACTGACAGCCCCAGCGACTGCGCTCCTTGCGCAACGACAGCCAAGCCTTGTGCCTGCAACATAGGCTCGCCTCCGAGAAAGGTCACTCCTTCAAGATCATGCGCATGGTGTGCGCTCTCAAGCCACTCGATAACTGATGAAGCCGAGACAAGCTCACGCTCAACCAGTTGAAGATAAGAGGGGTTGCAGCAGCCACGGCAACGCTTGTTGCATCCTTGCACCCACAATGCGGCTCTTCGCCCTGGCCCTTCGGCTTCGGTGCAAGGCAGGCGAGACGCTATATTCAGCCAATACACAAATTCACTCCAGCTCGAATAACAACCTGCCCCCGGCAATATGAACTTCAATTACCTTGCCCCGAATCTGATCAGGGACGACCATATGTAAAAATAGAAAATCGGCCAATGGGTCAATCAGCTTATTGGTCAGTGCGTTGGGGACGCCGCGGCCACCCGTCCCGCGATCCACATCTCTAACCAGCAAGGTCAGTATCTCGGCCTCCTTAACCAGCCTCAAGTCCGAAACACCCCATTTATCTTTCAGCCCTTTGCGCAATGGCTCCAACTTGGCGCGGGCGATATCAATCAAGAAGCTATCGTCACGCATGAAGTTGAAAGGAATGATGTTGGCTTCGCCAATGCGCCCTAGCAATTCTGGGCGCTTTAATTCGTGCACGAAATGCTGTCGCACCTTTTGGATGAATTCATTGCGCACATCCTGGCTTTCATAGCTCACCTCGGCTGCGCCAATATTCGAGGTGAAGACGATGACAGTATCCGAAAACAACACCGTTTCGCCCTTGCCATCCGTCAAACGCCCGTCTTCCAAAATTTGCAAAAACTTATCAAGGATGCGCGGGTGCGCCTTCTCGATTTCATCGAAGAGAAGCAGGGAAAATGGTTTTTGCTTGACCGCATTGGTCAACTGCCCGCCAGCTTCGTAGCCCACATAACCTGGTGGTGCACCCACCAACCGCTGGTCAGCATGCTCGTGATTGAACTCGGACATATCGAAGCGAAGGCAGGCCTCTTCGTCGCCGAAGAGGAACTCGGCAATGGACTTCGCCAGTTCAGTTTTGCCGACGCCCGTAGGGCCGACAAAAAACAACACGCCCTTTGGAGTGCGTTGCCTGTATGAGTGTTGAAGCCCCGAAAGTCCTGTGAAAGCGCGCACAAGAATGCGCCGCACCGATTCAATGGCCTCCCCTTGACCTTTTACGCGCCGCCTCAAGGTTTCGACAATGGTCTGAAGCTTTTTGTGATCCAGTTGCTCCCAAGGACTGTGCCTGCGGCCGTGGCGATATAGGTTGAGCAGAGACAAGGCACTTGAGACTTCAGTCTCCTGTCGTGAAAGTCGTGCGAGATTGTGAATGTCGCGGATACTCTGGCCTTCCAAACCATCCACGAAGTCAGCCAATTCTCGTCCTCCTTGCTGCAAAGGGGGCTGCAGCCGAAACACTTCTTTCAAACCCAGTACGGCAGACTCGCGAATCTGCCTTGGCGGTAAGGGAATTGATATTTCCCTGAACAAGGGGTTGTTCAGGTAGATGGATGGTGGCAACACATTCAAGCCCCCACACAGCAACACCAGCAGCGATTGCGGTTGATCAATGCTATCAGCATTACGAACCACGGCGGCATCACGGGTGGCTTGTCCCAGCCGTAGCAGCCATCCGCGCTCGTTCTCACTCAACGAATTGACGCTGCCAAACAAATATTGAGTCCAGTCCAGCACAAAAGCGACAGGCTTTTCGGCACGCGGTTGCCGCAGCCATTGCGCAGCAACAGTCAGTAAGTCATCCGCGCTGGCCGTGATGCCACTGGATGCGGGGCTCGCCATAGGTGTAGGCGGCAAATCACCCATATCATAGGCATTCCCCTCAGATGTGCTTTTTCTTGCGGCAGATGGTGTAACTGAGCTTTGCAATTCCCCCCAAGTCCTCGCATCAACGCCGCTGACACCATTGACGCGGTTCCAGAAAACTACATGCTGGTACCCACGCTGACGCAGCAGGCTCATCAACGCGGTCGGCAAAGCAATCCATTGCCCTGGCGCTTCGGGGCTGGATGTCAAATCCCCCGTGTTGCCATGCAATATCACACCGCGCCGTATGCCGCATTCGCGGCGAAAGTCTTCCTGCCACGGCAACAAAGCTGAGCTCATTTGCTTCTCTCCTGTGTGGCATCAGGGTAAGGGCGGGCATCCTGATCCTGATCATCTGGATTGACCCAAATCACGCGCTTGTCACTCAGACTGATGCCGTAAGCATCTTGTAGCGTTGCCATGACGGGGGTGACATCTTTCTCGCACGTTTTGCCTTTGTATTGATGAAACTTGTAGCTGAGATGGCCGCTCAAGTTGACGCGGAAATCTGCCTGCGCACCAGCAGGGCGACGGGCGCGAATCAGCACTTGGTCTTCCCCTTCTGATACAAGATGCTCTGGCCTATCCACAACAAAACCAGCTTGTTGCAGTGACTGATACACCGCCCGCACAACTTCACGGCGCTGGCTTTCGTCTACGGCAGCTTCATCTTGTTCTTGCACCAGTTGGTTCAAGGCTTCAGCCTGCTCTGCAGGAGCCAGTCCTATTGCATGAGCCAATGCCTCGCGCAACTTGGCAGCGCGTTCGCCACCGTCCTTGTTCGCTTCCTGCTCCAACTGCTCTCTTTGCAGCGCCAGTACGTCGGTCACGGCCTCACGCTGCACACGATTTTTCATTTCTTGCAACTGGCGCTCAGCGTCCTGTTCATATCGCTGCCGAACTTCGCTCAAGGTGGCTGAAATTTGCGCGGTGGTTATGTTGTTGGCTGCATTGCCAAGTAGTTGCGCCCGTAATTGCTGCAGCTCGGCAAACGCGGCGTTGAGCGCGACGGGCGTGCTCCAGCCAATCAAACCCTCGCGCCAGGCTGCTTCAAGTTCCGCCCTCAGTTGCAACTGTCGCTCAAACTCAGCTTGCTGCGCTTTGTGGAATGCCTCAGCGGCGGCTTGCTCCGCCTCTTGACGGGCACGGCGCTGCTGCCGCGCCAAGCTGGGGAAACCGTGGATTCGAGCCCCCAAGGAACGGCTCATCTCTCTGGCAGCAAACGGGTCAGACTCCAGCAGAGCCTCCATGCGCCAAAGCGCAGAACTCAGCTCACGAAACTCAGCTGGAATGACTTCGTCCAGACCTTGTCTAGCGACTTCGTTCAATACGCTACGGTAACGTTCAAGGAACGGACGCGTTGTCTCGCGGACACGCTGCCGATCAAGCTCTTGTTTGCGTTGACGTTCAATTTGGTAGCGATATTCGTCCGCCCGACTCATGGTTCACTTCCTTTGATTTTTTTTATCTCGCTTCCGTGAATGTATCCCTGATGCAGCAGCGGGCACTAGGCGTGAGGGCGCATATGACTTGGAATCTTGGGTGCTCAGGCCAAGCGATTGCGCCTTGTTGCGTAGGTTGATGTCATTGCTCACAAACAACACATCATTCAGCCGAAAGAATAACGCCGTTGAAAGAATGGCATGGTCGGGCTGGCTGGCATCCCATTCAGCAGGCAGTAAGGCCGTATATTCTGTTTCATGGCGGATGCGGGATGAGGTCGCATCCAACTGGCGAATAGCCGCGCGCGCCTTGACCGCGCGAGCCTCATCCACACTGTTTTTCAAACCATCCAACTCGCTCAGCACACGAAGCGGCACCACCAAAATATCGCTGGCGCTCACCCCTTGGAAAATCTCAGGATGTTCCATCAGAGCACTGGTATCTAGCACAACGATGCGATTCCCAACCTCGACTGGGGCCAGCTTCTCCTGAGCCAGTAGGCTCCAGCTCTCCACCGCTTCATTCAACGCACCCCATAGGGGCAGTGATACTTTGAGACTATCGAAACTCCCTGCAGCTTTGCGCCAAGTGCGTACGGCATCCAAGGCATGAGGGGTCAAGGTACGCACATCCATTTGGCCGTTCCCCGCTGCTTTCAGCGCCTGATCACCAATACTCCGGTAAACCTCCTGAACAGCCTTCTCAATTTCTCGCACCGGCTGCTGCATGGCGTGTGGGCCATACAGCTGCAACTCTTTGCGCATCAATGCTTTTTCCAGCCACATTTGCCGCAATTCGGCGGAAATCAAATCTTCCGGAATTTCAGCGGCGGAAGGCAAGGCAGCTCGCAGTTTTGCCAATGAGTCCAATGCTTGAATGGGCGCCGCATGACGCAACAGCGCGGATTGCAGCGGCACAGCCTTGTCTGCAGGCAGCATCTGCGCCACTTGAGTCAAAAGAGAAGCGACTTCTTCAGGATCAAGCTGAGTTGGCGTATGCCTCAACGACTCATGCATGGCTTTTGCCAGAGATGCTTCCCACGCAGATATCCAGTCTTTTCTACCGGGCCTCCACCCACCAAGTGCTTGTGTAGCGGGGTCGACCAATGCCATCAGATCGTCTAGTGGCCGTTCAGCACGCGTGGCAAGCCACTGCCACACCGTTTCGCCAAGTGCATCGTCCCGCCATGCAGCAGGCATAAAGGCAATGCGTGGGTCATCGGAGTGCTCGCATATACCCTCTAATTCTCTGCGCAGCTTGGCCCAAAATGCGGTTGCAGTCTGATCGTTCAAAGCAACCGCCAGGCCGCATAAGCGAGGTTGTCCGGCCCAATAGAGGCGGAGGTTACCGGCTACTTCTACTTGAGCGCTTGCTCCGCCGTGCTGCGGCAGGGACAAGCTGCGAAATCCCTTCGTCATTCCTGCGGGGGTGGGCATGAGAAGTGTGAACACGGTTGGTTGTTTGCCATTGAAAACCAGTTCCGGCGTGCTCACTTCAGACGTCAAAACGATGGTGGGGATTGCTACATCCGTTGCTAAAACGTCTTGCGCAACGATTCGCAACCGTGCTCTGGCTGCCCCCCCATCTGTTGTTGCAATCGGGCGGGCAGTAAGGGCATCTCGCAAAACAGCAGCGTCAATGCTGGGGAGCAAAGCATCCGGCTCGCTTGTCAGTGCATCAGCCAGCAGAATATCCCATGCCAGTTCTGATTGTGCTTGCTCCAACCAGAGCTGCAATGCTGCATCACGCGGGGCGCTCGCAGACAGTGCCCCATCCTCGCTGCACGAGACTTCAAGTCGGCGCTCTACCCACCCCGCGGGCTGCACCACGGGCGTGATTCGATCTATAACCGTCGCAGGATTTTTCCAGTCATACGTCTCCTTCGCTATGGCACGTTCAACTTGCGGTAACGGATTTTGCGGCCTCAAAGCATTGCCGGCTGCGCCGTTGAGGTTCATGCCTCCTTGACGCTGCAGCCCACCATCCTTCTTGACCGGGCTGATCTCATCGCTGATAGGGTCATATTGGTGAATGACTTTGATCGTGCGCGAACGCACCGGTAGGCTGTCGCTGCGCAAAAATTGCAAGCCATCGGCAGTCAATTCAAGCTCAGTAAGAGGTGCTTCCAGCGTATCCTGAGCGTAACGTTTGGGCAGCGCGCCCAACGCGGAAAGTTCAGATACGCAGGCTTCCAGCAGTTCCCGCACATCGCCCGCGCCTAATTGATCGCGAAAAACGCCAAGCAATGACAAGTTCTGTTTGTCTGGCAGATGGAGTTCAGGATCGCACAGTCGCAACACCATCCTCTCAAACACCGTGGGCTTGCGCTCGGTGTGATAGGTCACATCGGACTCAATGCGATACAGAGGCAAGGAAACGGAGATTTCTGCCAATTTCATGCGCGGCCTCCCCGATTGTCGTAGTTGTCGCGTTTGTGAGCAGCAGTCCGATTGGATGACGCATTGAACCTGCCACGTTGCTGTTGTGACTCTTGGGGCAGCATGTCAGGTGTCATCAACTGCCTCGCCGGAACCAGCCGAGCATCGCGCTCCAGTTGATCAAGAATGTCCTTGTAAATGGCCCGCTTCACGCTGCCTGCGCTGTCCATTCGCGGCAAATCCACCTCATAGGACGCATACATGCTTTTTGCGCCAAAAACGATCAGCAATGCCTGTGCGCGCGAGAAGGCCACATTGATGAATTCGAAACGGGCGACATTGGCCTTACTGGAACGACGCCGGGGCTGATTGCCTGAGCGCAAAGGGTCGTATCCATCGTGGCGCACCATGCTGACCAGCACGATAGACTTTTCCTTGCCCTGGTAACGGATCACGGTATTAACCTCAACATCCAAACAATCGAAACGCCCGTTGAACTCCTTAGGCCTGCGGCGGCGGATGGCCGCGCGAATTTCTCGACATTGATTGGCGTAAAAAGACACCACGCCAACTTTGCATTTGTTGGACCGGGAGTATCCCTGTGCAGCTGATTGCTGCTCAATTTGCTCTAGTGTTTCCGCAATCAACTCAGCTTCCAGGCGATTGGTGCGCCGGGACTGGTTGCCCTCCATGTCTTCACGGTGAATCTGATTTTTCAGGTTGTAGGTGGTGTCCACCCACAGTGCATGGTCCTCCGGAGTGAGCAGGGGCGAGCCGCCGTCCACACTTTTCAATGTCAACCCGTGAACGCGACGAAGTTTCGGGTCAGGATCATCGTCAGGTCGAGGAAGCCCGCATTCCAACTGCCCCTCGTAAAAGTGGTTCACCATCGCCATGATTTGCGGGTGCATGCGGAACTGCACACTGAGTCGTGCGCGGATGGCATCGTCCGCCATCTCGAAATGCGACTTGAATAACGAGGCTGTGACCATTTTTTCGAAGCGTCGTATGTTATCGCGGGTCAGCAAAGTGGGCGCTTCGGAAAGTTGACCTGCACTGTTTTCCTCAGCGTTGGCCGCTTCGTTTTCTTCCACTTCATCCATGAAGCTGCGGGCTTCGTCGCCCTCCTGAAAGAGCGGTGGTAGTTGACGATGGTCGCCCACCAGCACGGCCCGGCGCGCGCGCATCAAGGGCATCAACAATTCCAGCGGGGTAGCCTTGCTCACTTCATCAATGATGGCGACATCAAAACTCGTCTGCCCGGCTTCGTCCAAGGTGCGCTCGTTCTCGTTGCAAGTAATGGCAACCACATTGCAGCTCGACAGAAAATCTGCGCCCAGATGCTGCCAGTCTTCGGTCGCAGCGTTGTTGCGACTCAAATCGCGCATCCAATCTTCCAGCAACGGCCCCCATGTCAGGCGTTCTTGTTGCTGGCTGGCCAGGCGTTGCTCCAAGGCCTGGATGACTTGGGCGACGGTGCCGGTGCGCTGCGACAAAGTCGCAGCAGGCTCTAGCGGCAACCTGCTACCTTGGGTGATCGCCTCATCTTGCAACAAAGCCTTAGTCTTCTGCTCATGCTGCCTGCGCTGCTCATCCCAGTCATCTAGGTTGCTTTGAGCACTGTGCTCCTGGCTCTTTGCGCCTCGCACAAGACAATCGCTCGGAACTTCAGGCGCGGGCTGAGACAACTGCGCCTGCAAGGATTGCTTGAGGATTACGATGGCCTGCTCGATGACCGGCTGTGCCCTCTCCAACTCAGTCAGACTGGCAGCCATTTCGCCAGCCAGTACGGTCGCGTTTTCAATGTGAGCGCACCATCGAGTGGCTTGGTGAAACAGTCCGTCATAACGGCTGCGCTCCAAGCCCACACCAGCTTGCTCCAAATCTTTGAGCTCCTTGCGCGTGGCTCTCCAGGCATCTACGAAAGCGTCGTCCTTCTCCATCCGCTCCTCTAAAGCTTTCACCTCGTTCCGAAGCGCTTCAATGCGTAGCCGGGTGCTGGCATCCTGAATTGGGCTGTCCGCTGCATCACGTAGGCGGCGAATGTCCGCAGCAATGGCTTCTCGCACACTCGTGAAACGCCGCCATACGGCCAGCATATGACCCAGCATTGCGCCGCGGCTGCTTGCATGTGCCAGCCAATCGTCCATCGAAAACTTGACGAGTAATCCGGCCACCTCACAGGAAGCAAGGCCTTGCACTAGATCTCTGGCAGGTAGCTCTACATCTCGTAAGTCGCCATGCAGCGTTTCGGCTTCGCCATGCAACAAGGCCTGAACGCTTTGCAGACGCTGGCGTTTGGCCTTGTCCTCATCCAGAACCGTGCAAGCATCGTCATAATCCTGCTGCGCCTGTCTTGTCTGGCTGCGTGCCAATGCCAAGTCCGCTTCAAGCTGCCTGCCTCTGGCGCTTAACTCCTTCTCATCGCGCAACACAAAAGCCGCTCGGTCATGCCACACCTGCAAGAGGCGCAAGTCCTTTTCACCGCGCTTCCACACAGCAAGGCGATCTTCGGTTTGCCCTGCCAAGGCCTTGTAGTAACGCTGCAAGGATGCTTGCCCCGCGAAGGCTGCGCCATCTTCCGTCACCTTGCGTTCATTCCGCGCCAACCGTACGACGCGTAAGGAGCCATCATGACCAAGCCTGTCCAGCGCGTTGTCCACGGCGGTATGCGCTTGAGATGCCAGCAGCACCCGCTGCCCGCGCCGCACCAGTTGCACGATGGCTTCCGCAATCACCGTGGTCTTACCCGTGCCCGGAGGCCCTTGAACCAAGCACAAATCCGGCGCAGAAAGAATCTTTACCACAGCTTCTTTCTGGGCCGGATTGAGCTTGTCGTTGGTCCACTTCGTCACCGGCTCCAAGCGCGGCGGTACGGAAACCTGCGCAGCTTCGAACAGATAATCCGCTAGATACGGGGCATAGCCCCCCTGTTCTTGCAACTGCCGAAGCGCCTGTTGATGGCGCTTGATCAGGCTCATGTCGCCCGCCGTTGAGATAGACAGAAAACCAGACTCCGGAATCCGACTCAGGATGCGCTCGCGCAAGGCATCTGGTTCCTCAGCGTTGGCGAGATCATTTGCGTCGTCTTCAGTCAGTGAGACGATCATTTCGGCAAACACGGGCGCAGGCCAAGGACATTCCGGCAAGTTTTCTTCCTTGGGAAATTTCCTATCTTGCGGTAACGATGCAGTTTCCAAGAGTTTGCCAGCCTGCCCCAACCGGGGAAGGCGGCGTTCCTCCCTTTCAGGCAATCCGAACACCCAGGACTCTTTGGATTGCCCTACCTGAAATGCCACCAGATCATCCCGTCCCAAGGCCTTGCGGTCTTTTTGCAAAGCCTGTGCGTTCTGTGCGATCAAGGAAAAAACCAACTGTTCGTCACGCCATTCACGGCTGACGTAGCGCAAACCGCGCGCCTTGCTACGAATGAGGCTTTCTTTCCACCGAAGAAACTCAGTCCACTCGGTCAACTGTTTTTCGGTTTCCTGGGTGATTGGCGGCAAGTCGGCCAACAATTGCGGTGTGAGCAGGTTATTGACGCGCTGTATGCGCTGCTGCCCCGGCGCGCATTGCAGGCTGTCATGCACGGCAAATGCAGTGACTTCGCGCTCGAAGGATCGAGCTGGTAGATCGGCGGTCTCGATGAACCCGTTGATGAGAAAGAGTGGTGAAGAGGATTCGGCAGGCCAACTGCCCGTGGCGATGAAGGCGCATCCTTCCCGAAAGGGCCAGTCCCGCCCACCGGCGTTAACCCGAACCGCCATCTGTGCGTATCGTGGATTCTGCTTGTCCCGCTGCCGATTGGAAACATAGCCCGTGATTGGCATGTTGTTTGGAAAAATCAGCTCAAATAAAACTTCTGCTCCATCGCGACCGTTGCAGAAACTTTTGAATGTCTGATGGCGGCGCTGAAGATCGGCGATAACCTGACTCATCCTTCGGCTATTCGGGTCAAGCGCGACATACAAATTCATCACAAGCACAGCCCCTTACTTGTTACAATTTTGCTAAACATTTCAATATCCCAATTCATAGCAACTTGAATCGCCCCAGCTTTCCTAGACACTCTCCAAGCTCTGGAAATAGCGCTTT
>JAEAMG010001029.1_pt1 | contig 24618 bp, 20 predicted proteins | sample 8958741 | NCBI WGS metagenome assembly JAEAMG01 (sample SAMN16933256, study PRJNA681125) | bioreactor sludge metagenome | isolation source: anaerobic bioreactor treating anionic surfactant - SDBS | place: India: Bengaluru | collected 2019-02-28 | reverse complement strand
AGTGAAAAGAGAAGAGGGTATAGTGAAGAGGGAAAAGTGAATAGTGAAAAGAGAAGAGGGTATAGTGAAGAGGGAAAAGTGAATAGTGAAAAGAGAAAAGGGAAGAGTGATAAGGGAAGAGTGAAGAGTGATGAGTTTGGCAGGAAGTCCGGGAAAAAGAGTTCTCACGGTAAAGATTCCAGAAAACCGAGCCGCAGGGATAGAAGAGGGAGATAGTTATTTCAGTCAAAATTTGAGATATTTTCTTGGATCGTAGTCGGCCAATCTGATTCTAAGATCCCTGAAAACCACACAGGTCCATTTCCAGTGCTGATATATAAGCTGAACGGAGAATGGCACAACTATAAGTGCGATTACCCCTGATTTTGTATAATTCAGCACTAACAAAAGAATAGCGATTGTTGCCACTGCTGTAACCATCTGTGCCTTATAATGCGGAACGGTGTTCTTGCTTACGAGGACTGATGTTGAAAGGAAAGTGAATGCCTCAAACAATGAGGCGGCAAAAAGTATCACCAACAGATGGCTCTCCAGCAAAGGTGTATTACTTTTTATAATCCGAAGGGCCCAAGGGCCTAAGGTAACTACTGCCACAGAAAGAACGGCAAAAACTCCAATTGCTATGTATTGTGCCTTTATATAGATGCGCTTTACTTCACCCTCCTTACCCAGGAGCCTGTTCTGAGTCATTTTCGGGAGGAAAGTCATGAACCAGATCAATGAGAGGGTATATGTAAGATCTGCCAGTTGCTTGGTAATGCCATAAGAACCTAAGACAGCCAAAGGTATAAAGAGACCTCCAATAAGGGTAAGCATCTTGTTTGTAAAGACCAGGCTCAGGTTCGCCAAACCCGATTTATATGCAGTCTTCCATAAAGTCTTTAGGATAACAATCCATGAAGATGGCCGGGCATTTCTTACCTCTGCTTTGGTCTCCTTGTCATAAAAGGCCCTTCTTGAAAGCATTCTGTTTAAAATTGTAGCCAATGTCTGTCCACAGACCATTGAGATAATCCCGAACCCCATAATCAGCATTGTGGAGGCAAGTACGATGTGGGTACACTGAGAGAAGACTATTATCTGGCGTGATCGTTTTATCATTCCCCGGCCAACCAGGAGAGCATCGTAATAATAAGTATAGAACTGGTAAGAGAGCAATATTCCATACAGATACCAGGCAATTCTTGCATTTTCAGCATCACCTGAATAGCCCTCCAGCAGCTTCTCAATATAAAAATAGCCTCCGGTAAAGAGTAATATTACAAGGAATATTGCAACGCCGGCATAATAGACTCTCATTGCAGACAAAGATCCTTTCAGAAGGGAATAATCGATCTTTCCGTCTTCGCTGGCAGCTCCGAGTCCCTCTCCTTTTAACTCCTTTGCTCCAGAGAAAATATATGTTACTGATCTTGAAAAGGTTTGAAAAAAACCAAAATCGAGAAGATAGATCATGGCATTGAGCCCAATCATAACGTTCCAAAGACCTACCTCCTGGTCCGGAAGCAAACGTAAAATAAGAGGAAGGATAATCATTGCCGAAGCAAGCCTCATAAAGCTCGCCGCATAGTTCCAAAGAAGATCGCTCCTTCCTGTATTCACCTTTAGAAAATAAGTTTAGCCATGAATTCCAGCCTGTTGTTGTGGTTAACATCGAAGCTGACAAGTGGTTTCATGTTCTCATCAACACTTTTTGACCACTTTGCAAATGTAAGATTATATTCGAGACCAAATATCAATTTTTTGGACAAGCTATATGTTATCCTTGGAGATATTCTAGAAAACCACTCCAGTTTCTGATCAGAAAAATAGAGATAGTTTGATCCATAAGCAGAGGTATCCAGTTTATCTTTTGTCCCGCAATTTTTCTGATATCCATAGAAGAGCCCGAAGTTGAAATTTTTATAATAAGGAGTTTCAAACTCTGCCCAGGCAGATAGAGTGCGCAAGTTGGTATAATCAAAGTCAAGTGGTTCAGAAGCTGCATATTCAATCTTTCCATAACCGCCAAGCATGTTCAACATAGAAAGATTCTCGCCGTAAATACCCCAAAGCTTGAGAGAGTAGCCCTTTCCTATCACAGCCTTTGCAAACAGACTTACATCAAAAGCCGATACAGTTGTTGAGATAAGATTTTTGTCACCATCTGTGTTCCTGGGTTTAAAAAATTTATATCCGAATGTAACACCTCCGAAGAGTTTATTTGCATCTCCGAACTTTAGCTGTGCGTGTAAATCAGGTATCCCTGCCTGAGTCTGAGCTGTTGCCGGCCCCAAAGATTTATGACCGCTGTATATCTCAGCTGCAGCAAGGAACTTGACTTTTTCAGCAAGTTTTGTCTCATATCTCACTTGCATACCCCTGTTAAGAGTATTAAATGGATATCCCGAACCGAAACCCACCATATTTGACGCAACCTCGGCCACATAGCTCAGATGATTTGTCTGTCCCAAAAGGAGTGAGCTCCTCTCCCACTGAAAGTTCATGTAGAGATGACGAAGGTTGAACATATTGATATAACTCTCCCCTGATCCTAGGAAATCCGCCTCCACATAAGTATTTACATCTGCATTAAGAAACTTCATACCGGCAACAGAAAATGTCAATCGACTGGCAGCTATGCTGTAATTCAATGAATTGTTCTTATTTAAATCAATACCTTCATCATTTAAATCCGGTGATAAAGGGTACTTATATTGAAGATCATATCTAGAGGTTCTTGACCTGTAGTCATCAAAATAACTTTTGAATTCAACAAATCCTCCGAATTTATATGATATCTCTTTTGTCTGTGCGCTAACTATTGCCGGGATAGCCAGCAATAATAGAAATACTATTGTTTTTATCTTTTTCATAATTCTAATGTTTATAGGGTAAAGATAATAATCTTTTTAAAATTAGTATAACCTTTTACTATTATTGAAAATATTTTTATTGGCTTAAATTTTAAAATTTACTACTTTCATACAATAAAAATAAATATCTAAACTATGAAACTATTTATTACTGCACTTATATTAATGATGGGAGTAACTTCCGAATCTATCTCTGGTAATCCTGAAAATGATAAGATTTACATACTCCCGGCTCCCTCTTTAAAAGGTACAATGAGTGTTGAAGAGGCCCTTCAACAGAGACGTTCAAGAAGACAATTCCTGGACAGGGAACTTTCAATGGAACAGCTTTCCCAGATTCTTTGGTCAGCTTATGGCATCACCGCAAAAAGAGATGGTACTCCGGCTTTAAAGGGAGGTTTGCGTACCGCTCCCTCTGCAGGGGCCTTATATCCGCTCGAGATATATGTATTGGTAGGTAATGTAAAAGGAATTGAACCGGGCCTCTACAAGTACAACTCAAAAGATCACAGCATCTGTTGCACAATATCGGGAGATTTGAGAAATGAGGCCAGTAGTGCTGCATACAATCAGAAGATGATAAAAGAGGCCCCTGCAGTATTGATCTACAGTGATGCATATGATAAAAGCTCTAAGAAATACGGCGCGCGTGGAAAAGAGAGATATGTATTTATGGATCTCGGGCACTCTGCAGAAAATGTCTACCTGCAGGCTGAAGCCCTTCATCTAGGCACTTGTGCCGTTGGTGCGTTCTCAGACGAGGCGTTGAAAAAACTTTTTCAGCTCCCTGCTGATGAGGAACCCATCTATATGATGCCTTTTGGTTATTGTAAGTAATAACCGGTTATCTTTTCAGGAAAGTTTTTGACTATTCAGGATTGTAACCCCATTTGTAGTATAAGGTACCCCAGGTAAATCCGGCACCAAAAGCCGACAATATAAGTGTGTCTCCCTTTTTGAATCTCTTTTCGAACTCCCATAGAACCAATGGTATAGACGTACCCGCTGTATTGCCGAATTTCTCTATGTTTATCAGTACCTTATCCTTTTTAAGCCCCATTCTCTTTGCAGTTGCATCTATAATACGCAGGTTAGCCTGGTGAGGAATAAGGTAGGCAATGTCAGAAGCTTTAAGATTATGTCTCTCCATCATCTCAACAGAGACATCAGCCATACGGCTTACCGCATATTTGAATACAACCTGACCATCCTGATAAATATAGTGCTCCCGGTTCCGGACAGTCTCTTCAGTCGGCGGATACATAGATCCTCCCGCCTTTTGGAAGAGATATTGCCTTCCTACACCGTCTACATGTAAAATCTCGTCCATAAGTCCGACTGAGGGATCTTCGGTTGCCTCAATAAGCATCGCAACGGCACCGTCTCCAAACAGAGGACAGGTCGTTCTGTCCTGATAGTTTGTGATAGATGACATTCTCTCTCCGGTGACCAGAATTATCCTTTTTGCCCTTCCTGATTCTATAAAGGATGCAGCAGTAGACAGACTGAAGATAAAACCTGAACATCCGGCATTGATATCATAGCCCCATGCATTTTTAATACCGACCTTGTCACAAATTATATTTGCAGTCGCAGGAAACAACATATCAGGAGTCACTGTTGCACAAATCAGCATATCAATCTCATCCCTGGAAACTCCTGTTTTTTGTAGTAAATTCTCTACAGCCAGTGTTCCCATATGTGAGGTGCCCAGACCATCATCTTTGAGAATTCTCCTCTCCTTTACTCCGATTCTTGTCATTATCCACTCATCTGTGGTATCTACCATTGTGGACAGTTCCTGATTTGTCAGTATATATTCAGGAATATAACCTCCTATTCCTTTTATTACAGCTTTCATTTTAGTTTCTTAAAAGTACCTCCTTGAACTTCCCTACCAAATCCCGTTCCAAAGCCCTTTCGGTACTGGTTATCATATTTGCGACAGCTAGCGGAGATGAGGCTCCGTGGCCAATAATCACCGGTGCCGGTACTCCAAGGACCGGCGTGCCGCCATAATCTTCATAATTGTATCCTTCAAGAAACTCATTCTTAATATTGAGTTTTCTTAAAAGATTATACATTCCTTCTGCCTGTTTAAGGCAAATATTTCCGGAAAAACCATCTGTGACAAGAACATCCGCAATATCGCCATCGAAAAGACGGTTCGCCTCCATGTTGCCGACAAAGTCAAAATCAGTCGAATCCGACATAAGCTTATATGCCTCTTTAGTCACCATATTTCCCTTCTCCTCCTCTTCCCCCACATTGAGAAGTGCTACTCTAGGCCTCGTAATTCCCATCATCGCCCTCGCATAAATAGATCCAAGGATACCGAACTGATACAGGACATCCGGCTTGGAATCCACATTGAAACCTACATCCAGGATCAACATCTTCTTTCCGTTAAGAAGAGGCATCTCAACAGAGATACATGGTCTCATTATTCCTGGTAATGGCTTTAAGGTCTGATATGAGCCGGTCAGCACTGCACCGGTGTTTCCGGCACTTGCCAAAGCATCAATCTGACCATTGCGGAGCATATTGAAGCCCACGACAATACTGGAATCCTGTTTCTTTTGATAGGACTTAACAGGATGATCATCCATCTTTATTGTTTGTGAGCAGTGTACAATAATAAAATTACCGGGATCGAAGCCTTTCTGGCTACAAATCTCGGTAATCCTAAACTGATCACCTAACAGGTACAATTCTGTCCCCGGATTTAGTTTGGAATAGACGTCTATTGCTCCTGAAACAGTATTCAAAGGAGCGTAGTCACCGCCCATAACATCCAGACCAATCCTCATACGAGAGTACTACGAAGTAGCTTTCTGCACCATAAGACGGCCTCTGTAGTAGCCGCATTCTGGGCAAACACGGTGATAAAGGACTGCGGCACCGCAGTTAGAACAATTTGCAAGTGTTGGAACCGCTGCATGATCATGGGTCCTTCTTTTATCCCTGCGGGTTTTTGAAATCTTGTGTTTCGGATGTGCCATATCTAAATAATTTAACTTAATTAATTCAATAAATCTTTTAATCTATCAAAAGGTGAGCCATTTTCCCCAACGGGTTTCTCTCCCCTCGCATTTTCAAGCCTTGCAATCATCTCAGGATCGCATTTTCCCTCTTCATGCACCATTTGCATAGGCATTGAGAGACAAATATAATCGTAAAAGAACTGTCTGAGGTCTAAAATAGCCTCTGAAGGATCAAGTGTTATAGTCTCAAGATCATCTTCCGGTTCATCTTCGTTTTTCACGAACCTTACCAAAAGAGAGGCTTCTGTCTTCAATGGAATAACCAATTCATCCAGACATCTGTCACACTCTACGGAAATATTTCCTTGAATGGCACTTATTATCCTAATCCATGTCTCACGTCTCTCAAGATCAACATCTATTTTAAGTGATGCTCCGAGAATCTGTGAGTTTTCAAAATCCTCAAAAAACTTTTTATCAATCAGAAAACTGTACTGATGTTTTCCGATTGACAACCCCTTTACAGGAATTGTGTATAAGTTATCCGGCTCTTTTCCCATATTATAAATGAGCCCGCAAAGATAATCTATTTTTTTAAAATAGCAACCCGGATTAACCCTTTCTTCTCTTTCTCTCGTTCTCGTCCAGGTATATTTTTCTTAACCTCATGTTATGAGGTGTAACCTCCACTAGTTCATCCTCCTGAATATACTCAAGTGCCTCCTCCAGAGAGAATAATATAGGCGGTGGCAGAACAGCCTTGTCATCCGTGCCGGAAGCACGTATATTGGTAAGTTTCTTTGTCTTACATATATTGATACCCAGATCATCAGCTCTTGTATGTTCTCCGACAACCTGACCTGCATATATATCTTCACCCGGGCTAATAAAGAATTTCCCCCTGTCCTGAAGCTTATCCATCGCATATGCAACTGCCATACCTGATTCCAAAGCCACAAGAGAACCGTTGCTTCTCTTCTCAATATCTCCCTTGTATGGTTCATACCCCTTAAATCTGTGAGCAACAACCGCCTCTCCCTGTGATGCTGTCATCAGATTGCTTCTGAGACCAATCAAACCTCTTGAAGGAATTTCAAAATCAAGGTGTACTCTGTCATTCCTGTGTTCCATATGCATCAGGCTGCCTTTTCTCCTTGTCGTCATCTCAATGGCCTTGCCGACATGCTCCTCAGGAACATCTATTGTAAGATGCTCTACAGGTTCACACCTGACACCGTTTATAGTCTTGTCAAGCACTTTGGGCTGTCCGACCTGCAGTTCAAAGCCCTCTCTCCTCATAGTCTCTATCAAAACAGAGATATGTAAGACCCCCCTGCCATTGACGATAAAAGAATCGGCAGTCAGGCCGTTCTTTACCCTCAGTGCAAGATTCTTCTCAAGCTCCTTGTCAAGCCTCTCTTTTATATGTCTTGAGGTAACATACTTTCCCTCCTTCCCGAAAAAAGGTGAGTCATTAATGGTAAAAAGCATGCTCATCGTAGGCTCATCTACCGATATCGGCGGTAAAGCCTCAGGATTCTCATAATCAGCAATTGTATCCCCGATTTCAAACCCCTCTATACCAACAACCGCACAAATATCCCCGCTCTTAACCTCTTCGCTTTTTGACTTTTCAAGACCGCTGAAAACCATCAGATCTTTAATACGGCTTCTTTCAACTGTCCCATCCCTCTTACAGAGAGAAATCTGCATTCCCGGCTTCAGGGCACCTCTGCGTACCCGCCCTACCGCAATACGGCCTACATATGGAGAGTACTCCAATGAAGATATCAGCATCTGAGGTGTTCCCTCCAACATTTCCGGTTCAGGAATCTCAGATAGTATTGTATCAAAAAGTGCGGTTATGTCTGTGGTCTCATTTTTCCAGTCAGTAGACATCCAGCCCTGCTTTGCACTACCATATACTGTCTTGAAGTCAAGTTGCTCCTCTGTGGCATTCAGACTGAACATAAGATCAAAAACCTGCTCGTTTACCACATCCGGTCTACAGTTAGGCTTATCTACCTTATTTATCACGACAATGGGCTTTTTCCCCATTTCAATGGCCTTCTGAAGCACAAACCTTGTCTGCGGCATAGTTCCCTCAAAAGCATCAACCAATAGCAGAACACCGTCTGCCATGTTAAGCACCCTTTCAACCTCACCTCCGAAATCTGCGTGTCCGGGAGTGTCAATAATGTTGATTTTATAATCTTTATACGGAACCGAGACGTTTTTTGCAAGAATTGTTATTCCCCTCTCCCTTTCAAGATCGTTGTTGTCCAAAATCAGATCACCCATTTTCTCAACCTCCCTGGAGAGTTTGGCATGGTGTATCATTCTGTCTACCAGTGTAGTTTTGCCATGGTCCACGTGGGCAATGATGGCAATATTTCTTATTTTTTGCATAATTCAGGGCGCAAAAGTAATATTTTATTTACTTTTGCAGGTTACAATTTACGAAAAATATTCCCTTATGACAGAAAAAATCATTATACTTGACTTTGGCTCTCAGGTCACTCAGCTTATTGGAAGAAGGGTAAGAGAACACAATGTCTATTGCGAGATATACCCATACAATAAAATTCCCGAAATTGACCAAAGCGTAAAAGGGGTTATATTGTCCGGGAGCCCTTTTTCTGTACGCGACCCTCAGGCTCCTCAGGTTGATCTATCTAAAATTAAGGGTAAGTTACCTCTACTGGCGATTTGCTATGGAGCTCAATATCTTGCACAAAAATTCGGCGGCGAGGTAAACCGCTCTTTCTCAAGAGAATACGGAAGAGCAATGCTCTCTATTGAAGATACCCAATGTCCATTGTTTAAGAACATACCATCAAACAGACAGGTATGGATGTCCCACGGTGACACCATCTCGGCTCTGCCTGACAACTCTGTAGCAATTGCATCGACAGGAAGTATTTCAAATGCAGCATTCAGAATCAAAGGCGAAGAGACATATGCCGTTCAGTTCCATCCGGAAGTTTACCATACAGAGATGGGATCCGAGATGCTCGGAAACTTTGTAAAGAATATATGCGGATGTAAAGGAGACTGGACTCCTGACTCATTTATTGAAAACACAATTGCAACTCTGAAGCAAACAATCGGCGACGACCATGTGATACTAGGTCTCTCAGGCGGAGTGGACTCAACCGTTGCAGCAGTTCTAATGAACAAAGCCATCGGAGGAAACCTTCACTGCATATTTGTAGATAACGGCTTACTGAGAAAGGATGAGTTCTCGTCAGTTCTGGCCTCTTATAAAGATATGGGACTTAATGTAACCGGAGTTGATGCCTCAGAAAGGTTTCTCTCCGCTCTAAAAGGTGTTACGGATCCAGAGAAAAAAAGAAAGGCTATCGGCAATGCTTTTATAGAAGTTTTCGATGCCGAGGCACATAAAGTGGAAAATGCAAAATGGCTGGCACAGGGAACAATTTATCCGGACGTAATTGAGTCAACCTCTGTTAACGGACCCAGCTCCACAATCAAGTCTCACCACAACGTGGGCGGGCTTCCCGATTATATGAAACTAAAGGTTGTCGAACCGCTGAGATCTCTGTTTAAAGACGAAGTTCGTAAAGTAGGAAGGACTCTTGGGATCAAAGATGAGCTTATTTCCAGACATCCATTCCCGGGTCCCGGACTGGGGATAAGGGTATTGGGAGAGGTTACTGCCGAAAAACTTGATATTTTAAAAGAGGCTGACCACTATTTTATAGACGGACTGAGAAAAGCAGGTCTTTATAATGATGTATGGCAGGCCGCAACAATACTTCTTCCTGTAAAAAGCGTAGGAGTAATGGGAGATGAAAGAACATACGAATATACAATTGCCCTTAGAGCTGTAACATCAACAGACGGGATGACTGCAGACTGGGTTCATTTACCGTACGAATTTCTGGCCGATGTCTCAAACGAGATTATAAACAGGGTTAAAGGGGTAAACAGGGTTGTCTACGACATTTCGTCGAAACCACCTGCAACCATTGAGTGGGAGTAATTCCAGAATCTATATAGTCTGAAATTTAACGGCGTGGATGGCATCTAAGAATACCTTCACGCCATTTTTCACTATCCACATGTGTATAGATCTCGGTCGTGAGAATACTTTCATGGCCCAGCATCTGCTGTACAACACGCAGGTCTGCACCATTCTCTACAAGGTGTGTGGCAAATGAGTGGCGGAATGTATGCGGTGATATCTCTTTCGTTATACCTGCAATTTCAGCCTGGTTCTTGACAATCAGAAATATCATCTGCCGGGAGAGCTTACCCCCTCTCCTGTTTAAGAAAACCACATCTTCACATCCTCGTTTCAATGGTAATCTACCCCTTATGGACAAATAGAGCGCCAAAGCATCTGCAGCCGGGTCTCCAAGAGGCACAAGTCTCTCCTTGCTCCCCTTACCCATAACCCTTACAAAACGTTCCTGCAAAAAAAGATCTGAAATCTTCAGGTTAACCACCTCACTGACACGCAGACCGCATGAGTAGAGAACCTCTAAAATTGTCTTATTCCTCTCTCCCTCATAGCTGCTCCTGTCAACAGAGTCAATGACAGCCAAGACCTCCTTCACTGACAGTACCACCGGAAGATACTGAAGAATCTTGGGCGGATCCAGTTTTTCGGCAGGATTTATCCCGCACTGACCACTCTCCTCCAAAAAACCATAGAAAGACTTTAAGGAACTTATAAGTCTGGCCTGAGATCTTTTTGTTATTCCGGTTTTCATCCGGGATGAGATAAAAGCGTTAAGTGTGTCAGTGGTCACCTCATCAAGTTTCGCTGCTCCCTCATTTTTTTCGTTATTCTCAATAAATGAGAGAAGTAACATCATATCAGAGCAATAAGATCTGATGGTATTTTCCGATAAAGAAAGTTCCAGTCTTAAAAACGATGAATAATCTGCAATAAGCGGATCCTGATATCTCTTTTTCAAAATTCTCAGTACATTTGTAAAACAAAATTAGCAAAATATGCACGAAAAGAAAACCAAGATTATCTGTACAATCTCAGACAAAAAATGTGACACAGGATTTATCCGCTCTCTATATGAGGCGGGCATGAACGTTGTCCGGATCAACTCTGCCCACACGACACTTGACTCATCTATGGCGATAGTGAAAAATGTCAGAATAGTATCCGATAAGATAGCAATTCTGATTGACACCAAAGGACCTGAGATCAGGGTAACTGCAATGAAAGAGAGCGACGGATTCAAGGTTAACAAGGGAGACGAGGTTATTTTTGCCGATGATGTGAATGGTATCTCTTCAAAAGAGCTTTTATACACTAATTACAGTAATTTTGTAAAAGAGGTTCCTGTCGGTGTAAAAATCCTCATCGATGATGGTGAGATGTGCCTTACAACGGTTAACAAACTAGATGGCAAACTTATATGTGAAGCCGAGAACAACGGAGTGATAAAGGGCAAGAAGAGCCTTAATGTTCCTAATGTAAAGATAATGCTGCCATCTGTCTCGGATAAAGACAAGGAGTTCATATTATGGGCTGCAGACAACAATCTCGACTTTGTTGCCCACTCTTTCGTCAGGAACAGGGATGACCTTTTAGCCGTTCAAAGAATCCTGGACGAGAAAAACAGCCATTTGAAGATCATATCCAAGATTGAGAACCAGGAGGGAGTTGACAACATAGACGAAATATTGTCTAACTGCTACGGAATAATGGTAGCCCGCGGAGATCTGGGAGTGGAAATCGAGTATCAGAAGATTCCGATTATACAAAACAACATTATAGAAAAGTGTCACAAGAGAAAAAAGCCTGTCATTATTGCCACCCAGATGCTTCACACAATGATTGAGCATCCCAGACCGACGCGTGCAGAGGTTACAGATGTTGCCAATGCAATTCTCAAGAGCGCTGATGCGATTATGCTGAGTGGAGAGACTGCAGGCGGAGCTTACCCCCTGGAGGCTGTCCAGACAATGACCAACATTGCGCTTGAGATAGAGAAACATCAGACCCCATTCTATGACCTCGAATTACAACATGTAACAGAACCTACAGCAGCGGTACTAGCAAAATGTATTGTAGAGGCAACTGCCAAATTACCTATAAAAGCTATCGTACTGGATACAATGTCCGGAAGGACCGGGAGATACCTTTCGGCATTCAGACCTAATGTTCCTATATACGCTAAATGCTACAAGGATCATGTTATGAGAGAACTGGCACTCTCTTACGGAGTTTACGCATACTATACAAACCCTTATGACAGCAAGGAGGACTTTATCAAAAGTGAGGTCAAGGCCTTGTTGAAGGAAAAATGTTTTAACAGACATGACACAATAGGGGTCGTAGCAGGAAGTTTCGGCACATCAACCGGAGCAACTTTCATGGAGATCAGCACCGCCATGAACATGATAATGTAGACACCACTTTCGCAGACCGCACTGCTCACATTTCGGCTTTCTTGCCACACAAATATAGCGGCCGTGCAGAATCAGCCAGTGATGGGCTCTGGCCCTTTTCTCCTCCGGGATATTGGCTGTCAGTTCAAGTTCTACGCCCAGAGGTGTTGTCTTGTCGGAGAGTCCGAGTCGCCGCGATATTCTGAACACATGTGTGTCTACTGCAATAACAGGTTTCCCGAAAATAATTGATGAAACCACGTTTGCCGTTTTTCTTCCGACCCCGGGCAACTCCTGTAACAACAGAGGGTCTGACGGAACTACGGAGTCAAACCTCTCAACAAGAACTCGTGCCATTTCAACCAGATGCTTACTTTTATTGTTAGGATATGTTACAGAGGAGATAAAACCGAATACCTCCTCAACAGATGCCGATGCCAACTCCTCCGCCGTATGATACCTGGAAAAGAGCTTTTCTGTGACAATATTCACCCTCTTGTCAGTACATTGGGCCGAGAGTATGACGGCAACAAGAAGTTGAAAGGGATTGTCGTACGACAACTCACTTTCGGCAACCGGCATATTCTTTTCAAACCAATTTATAACTGCCTTGTAGCGCTCTGTGTTATTCATAAAGCAATTGGGAAAAATCTATCTCCTGGGTCTCCACAATCTCCTTAAACGCAAGGTTCTCACAGAGCATGAGCTTACCCGGGTATCTTTTGAGCAACGCTCTGTTATGTGTGACCATTATTATTGCCGGCTCCTGTTCTCTGTGGATTCTCATAAGAAGATCCATAATCTCACAGGCAGTATCAGAGTCTAGATTCCCGGTAGGTTCATCTGCAAGTATAATCTGTGGATCATTGAGAAGAGCCCTGGCTATGGCAACCCTCTGTTGCTCCCCTCCCGACAGCTGATGAGGCATTTTATGTGCTTTAAGCAACATACCTACGCTTTCAAGTTCATTCTTTATTTTATGATCTATCTCCTTACTGTTTTTCCAGCCTGTTGATTGAAGTACAAATTTGAGGTTGTCATAAACGCTTCTGTCTGTTAGAAGCTGAAAATCCTGAAAAACAATGCCTATCTTTCTTCTCAGTAGCGGTATCTGGTTTCGCTTAATCTTCCTTAGATCAAAACCTGCAACATGAGCAAATCCTCTTGTTAACGGAATCTCTCCTATGATAGCCTTAATAATGGAAGACTTTCCACTTCCCACTCTACCAACGATATAGACAAATTCACCGGCATTTACAGAAAGGTTTACATCGGACAGAATAAGGCTATCCTCTTTTATAATATCAACACCACTGAGTTCAATTAGGTTTTTGTTGTATTCGGTCGGCATAATTTTAGCTATTTACTTACAAAATTACTAAATTTGAAACCTAAACCATTATTTGGTAAAATAATTTCTTCGATGAATAGACTAATAAAAAGATGTAGTTTCGTACTATGTACACTCTTCTTTTCAATCACCGTTGCATCAGCACAGGACCAACATCCGGGATTTAACTACTCAAGACACTACAACAGAGGTGTGGAACTTTACAATAAATTCCTCTATCAATCTGCTGAAGTCGAATTTGACAAGGCTCTGTCACTCATATCAGAGGATATGGTTATAAGGCGGGCTGAGGCTGAAGGTTATAAAGTACTTATAGCCATCGAACTCAACAAACCTAACAAAGAAGCAGTTGTTAAAGACTATGAGGCAAACTACCCCTACTCAAACCAGCTTGGCTCTATATACCTGAGTTTTGCCACATCATTTTTCAATGAGGAAGATTTCGGTCGTGCCCTAGAGCTTCTTAACAAAATTGACATCAAAAACCTGAATAAGGGACAGGTTGCCGAATTCAATTTCAGACTTGGTTATTCCCACATGCGTGTAGGAAACCTCATCAAGGCCCTGTCAATTTTTGACGCCTTGTACTCTGGCCCATATACCACATATTCCAACCCTGCCTGTTATTACTCGGCATATATCCACTACATGCTCAAGGAGTTCAAGGAGGCCAAGGCCGGATTTGCAAAGATCTCGGGTGATTCAAGATTCAGCCTTCTTGCCAGGTTTTATACTCTCGAATCCGATTTCATGCTCAAGGATTATGACTCCGTTATCAAAAACGGAGAACTTCTCTATGAAGTGCTCTCGGAAGAGTTCAGGACAAAGACAGCAAGGATGCTCTCTGAGGCATACTACGACAAGGGGGAGACTCAAAAGGCACAGTCATATTTTGACAAATACTCTCAAAACAGCGCCTCCCTATCCAGAAATGATCTTTACTACCAGGGAATGATCTCATATAAACTCAAGAGTTACAAACTTGCCGTCGAATCATTCGGAAAAATTATAGCCACTTCAGACTCCCTTACTCAAAATGCAAAGTATCACATGGGATTCTGCTACGCTGAGATGAAAAATAAACAGCAGGCCCTGACCTTTTTCAAAGAGGCCTCTGAAATGAATTTCGACCAGCTTCTCAAAGAGGATGCAATGTTCAACTATGCAAAGCTCTCATTTGACCTTAATTCAGATATATCCAAGTTCCAGAACTATCTCTCCACATACTCTCCTCCAGACACTAAATTCAACGAGATCCAGAATTATATAGCAAGCCACTATCTTGTTTCGGGAGATTATAAATCTGCAGTAGAAGCTCTTAAACTTATAAAACGTCCTACAGACAGGGATCGTCAGAACCTGCAGAAGGCCTCTTTTCTGAGAGGAATGGAGTTGGTTGATCTTGGAGGATATCGCGATGCTATTCAATATCTTGAACTATCAATTGACAACACAGGCGGCAATATATATCTGAAGAATCTTGCATCTTTCTGGCTTGCCGAGGCATACTACAGGAACGGACAATTCCAGAAATCGATAGAGATAAACCAGGAGTTAACCGGCAAAGAACTGAGCTTCAGAAAAACGGCCGAATACCCTTTGGCGCTATTCAACCTTGCTTACGGTTATTTCAAACTTCCTGATTATAAAAGAGCCGAGGAGACATTCAGAAAATATCTCGCTAATTCATCCTCTGCCCCTTCATTCGTCACTGAGGCAAGGTTAAGGTCAGGTGATTGTCATTTTATGCAGAAAAACTATAACGCCGCAATTGACATATATTCTGATGTCAGCGCGAAAGATCAGATTTCGTACACTTATGCCAGGTACCAGATGTCGGTTTCATACGGACTTATCGGTGATGACAGGAAAAAGGTTGATGTTCTAAAAGAGGTTGTAAATTCGAAAGTTAAGAACAGATATTATCCTGAAGTCCTGTATGAGCTTGGGAGGACACTTGTCCAGACAGGGGCGAACAGCGAGGCTGTACAGTATTTCAAGGAGCTTAGCGAAGAGTACCGGGAGAGTCCATATTACACAAAAGCATTGCTGGAACTCGGACTGATAAGCCTTAACATGCAGGACAATGAAGGTGCGACAGCCTATTACAAAAAGATACTTGAACAAGGTCCTGACTCTCCTGAAGCACAAAGTGCCATTGCCGGGCTGGAGAATATTTACCAGGAGAAGGGTGAGGCCGAGGAGTTCCTTGCCTATCTTGATCAGAAAGGGTTATCCACCACAAAATCTGCCGGGGACAAGGAGCTGATGTTGTTCAACTCTGCCGAAAAACTCTATCTCTCGGGGAATACTGCCGGAGCCATCAGTTCTCTTACCTCTTTCACAACAAAATACCCTTCAAGCATCAAGCTTTCACAGGTATATTACTATCTAGGGGAACTTTATATGAAATCCGACAAGCCCGAACTTGCCCTTGATGCATACATGAAGGTGATGCAGCAAGGGGAAGGCTCTTTTGTAGAACTGGCAACTTTAAACTATGCCAGAATTGCATACAGGCTGGAGAAATATAAAAAAGCCCTTGAGGGATACTCTACTTTAAGCATAATTGCCAAGTTGCCAAATAACAAGACCGAGGCAGAGGTTGGGCGGATCAACTCATTCTTTATGGACAAGCAATATGAAAATGCTGTGGCTGAGGCTCAGAAGATACAAGTTCAGAATCTGGATGAATCCGATAGAGGAAGAGTGAAATATGTCCTGGCCAAATCATATTTTTTGCTTGGTGAAAGGACCAAAGCTCTCCCAATCCTGAAAGAGATTGCAAAAAACAAAGCTGTACCGGAGGGTGCTGAGTGTCAGTATATGATTATCACCAATGCATTTGATAACGGAGACTTTTCAACCGTGGAAAAAGAGGTCTTTGCCTTTTCTGACTCAAATACACCTCAGACATACTGGCTTGCCAAGAGTTTTATATTGTTGGGAGACAGTTATGCCGAAAGGGAGGACTGGGAACAGGCGGAGGCTACATTCAAAAGCATCCTCGAATCATATAAATCAACATCTAAAGATGATATTGCAGACCAGGTAAAGATGAGGCTTTCAAAAATATCAAAAAAGACTAAATAAAACCTTAAGCATGAGAACTATTATCAACATATATACTGTTATCGGAGTTCTGGCTCTGCTCTCTATTTCTCAGCCTGCCTCCGCGCAACAAAAAATTGACCCGACTCTTGAGGTAAGGAGGGATTTCGATGCTTATCTTCTGGAGATCCAGAAGGGAAGAATCAAGCCTGAATACCCGGACTCACTGGGAAATTTCAATCTAAATTTTGACTACTCAATTTTTGACAAACCCATAGCAAACCTTTACGAGTTCTCTCCCCTTCCCTCTGCACAGATTGAGCGCGGGGCAAAGAGCCGTTATCCTATTCTGTATGGAAACTTTGGTGTGAACATCCCACTGAATCCTCATGTTGACATATATTTTCAACCCACCCTGCCATCAAATTTCACCCTTACATTATATGGAAAACATGACTCCTTCTGGGGTGATTTGAACCGGATCAAGCTTGAAGGGGCAGAGGCGCTTAAGTCAGAAAGGCTGACAAAGGCACCCTACAGCAAAAACAACCTTGGAATTAATGCCGGCCATAGTTTTGAGAAAGGAGAGATCGGTCTGAACCTGGAATACGACAGGAATTTTTTCAGCTTCTACGGATTCAACGACAGTATATATCAGATAAACAATGTCTTCATTGCTCCAGACGCAAGATGGGGCACAACATCCTACCTAAAAGACACACTATCCCACTCTTTTGACAGATTGGGAGCAAACCTCTATCTAAGATCTACAAACAAGAAATCAAATTATTTCTATTACGACTTTAACTTAAAATACAACTATATCAATGATAATGTAAAGTATCTGGAGATGCTTGATGCTGATCAGAATTATTATAATCCATTTTATTCGAACGAAGAGAACTATGTTGACGCAAAGGCTACTCTCGGACCTGTATTTGCCAAACATCACCGGTTTCTGATTGACCTGGAGTATCAAGCGGCAAACAGCATCAACTCACAAAAACTTGACAGGTACAATGTGGATGTCTATCCACGCTATCTGTTCAATAAAAACAAGTGGATTTTCGAAGTCGGTTTAAAACTCGGTAAATATGTAGACAAGAGTGAGGACGCATTCAGTGTTTACTTCAGGGGGGCACTCTCATATGAGCTTTCAAGGGAAAAACTATGGTTTTATGCCTCTGTGGATGGAAATAACCAATTCAGAACCTACAGTCAGATGATGGATCTCAATCCGTGGATTACACCTTCGATAAGTGTCAGGAACACCAGAGAACCACTAATTGTCAGAGCCGGGTTCAAGGGAGAGGTACGCGAGAGGCTCTCATACAATGTATGGGCCGGCTACAATGAATACAAAGGTTATATGACCATGTTCCATTTTACAGATAACATGTATGGTCCTGTCAATACTTTTATTGCCTCATATAAAGATATGAACAAGATGTCTGCAGGAGGCGAGGTTTTCTGGAAATCAGACGCTGTGGAGTCAGGTTTAAGCATGATCTACAGCAAATGTGACAATAAGGACGGATCGACCGTATTTAATATTCCTGAATTTGAGACAAGAGCATTCGGAAGATACAACTGGCGTGAAAGGATAATCGCAGGCATTACTATACACTACAGGTCCTCAGGCAAGACTCTTGCTTACTATGACCGGAACGATGCCATGAATGAAGAGTCGTCTGTGACAATCCCCGCATTTGCAGTTGTCAACCTTGATTTGACATACGCATACAACCGCAATCTATCATTCTACCTTAAAGTAAACAATTTGCTGAACACCAATGACCTTTACTACCTCAACTATGGTAATCCGGGTGTCGGAGGCGGGCTTGGAGTTGTGTTTAAGTTCTGACAATCAGACTATTAGACAAGTAGATAAACCTGATAATTAAATAAAATTATTAGGTTTTTTTAGTGATTTTTTGTAACTTTGTTTCTTTTAAAAGAGATAAATTTCAAAATGAAGGAAAAAGAATCTGCGATTGTCGGTGGTGGCTATTCTGCTGACAGTATTCAAGTTTTAGAGGGATTAGAGGCAGTCAGGAAAAGGCCTTCAATGTACATAGGAGACATTGGTTCAAGGGGATTACACCATTTGGTATACGAGGTTGTGGATAACTCCATTGACGAAGCCTTGGCGGGCTACTGTACAGACATTGATGTTATTATTAATCCTGACAATTCGATAAGTGTCACAGATAACGGCCGTGGTATACCTACAGGTATGCATGAAAAAGAGGGAAAGTCTGCTCTTGAAGTTGTCCTGACAGTTCTACATGCCGGAGGAAAATTCAGCAAAGATTCATATAAAGTTTCGGGAGGACTTCACGGAGTCGGTGTCTCATGTGTGAATGCCCTCTCCTCTCATTTGACTGCCGAGATTCACCGTGAGGGAAAGAAATTCATTCAGGAGTATTCAAAAGGTATTCCTTTATATTCGGTTAAAGAAGAGGGCAATTCAGACAGAACCGGAACAATCATAACCTTCAAACCGGATTCTGAAATTTTCACAATGGGAACAGTATACAACTATGAGATACTGGCAACCAGGTTACGGGAACTAGCCTTCCTCAATAAGGGGATCAAACTCACACTAACCGACCTGCGTGAGAATACCGAAGAGAAAGATGGAAACGGAAACATCGAAGAGGTTGAGAATAAAGTTAAGAAGGAGGTATTCTACTCTGAGCTTGGTCTTTTAGAATTCGTCCAATATCTGGACGGGACAAGGGATAAACTTACAGAGAAACCTATTTATCTTGAAAACGACAAGACCGGGATCCCGATTGAGATTGCAATGCAGTACAATAACGGATTTTCCGAAAATGTACACTCATATGTAAACAACATTAATACAATCGAGGGAGGTACACACCTCAGCGGATTCAGAAGAGGTCTCACCACAACACTGAAAAACTACGCTGACAAAAACGGCATGCTTTCAAAACTCAAGTTTGACATTGATGCATCCGATTTCAGAGAGGGTCTGACAGCCATAATTTCAGTAAAAGTACAAGAACCTCAGTTTGAAGGCCAGACCAAGACGAAACTTGGAAATCCCGAGGTAATGGCATCTGTGTCACAGGCTACCACAGCCGCTTTGGAAAATTATCTCGAGGAGAATCCAAAAGATGCCAGAGCCATCATTGACAAGGTGATACTTGCTGCAACAGCAAGGCACGCAGCCAGAAAAGCGAGAGAGTTGGTACAGAGGAAGACAGTCATGTCCGGCTCGGGGCTGCCCGGAAAGTTGGCAGACTGTTCTGACAGGGATGCTTCTAAATGCGAGATTTTCCTGGTTGAGGGAGATTCTGCGGGTGGAACAGCCAAGACTGGACGAGACAGAATGTTCCAGGCAATCCTTCCACTCAGAGGAAAGATTCTGAATGTTGAAAAGGCTATGGAACACAAAGTTTTTGAAAGTGAAGAGATCCGTAATATCTATACAGCTCTTGGTGTCACTGTCGGCACTGAAGATGACAGCAAAGCGCTGAATATAACCAAACTTCGTTACCACAAAGTGGTTATCATGACGGATGCCGATGTCGACGGAAGCCACATTGCAACACTTATACTGACCTTCTTTTTCCGTTACATGCAGGATCTTATCAAGAACGGATATGTATATATAGCTACACCGCCTCTATACCTGGTAAAGAAAGGCAAACAGGAGCAATATTGCTGGACTGAGGAGGAGAGAAAGGCCACTATTGAGAGGTTAGGTCAGGGCAAGGAGAGCGGATTACATGTTCAGCGATACAAAGGTCTCGGAGAGATGAACGCTGTTCAGCTATGGGACACAACAATGAATCCTGAGACACGAATCCTCCGCCAGGTGGATATCGAGAATGCGGCAGAGGCAGACAGGATTTTCTCCATGTTGATGGGAGACGATGTACCACCTAGAAGGGAATTTATTGAAGCACACGCAAAATACGCAAATATCGATGCCTGATACTGATAACCTTAAACTTATATCGCTGCTGCTTATATTCCTGACATTTTCATTCGTCATAACAGCAGATGGAAAATCAAAGAAACGTGAGGTCGTACTGCTACCGATCAAACCGACAGTAATACTGCCGGATATTCCAGTTTACACTCCTGACTACTCTTCGGAAATATTTGGGTTGAACTATTCAAGGACTATTCCTGACCTTATTGAATTTGACAGAGGATGTGAGATATCCGACATGCCTGAAGAGTACGATATATGGAGCGACAGTAAAATAAATCCATATCAGGTAGATCTGGTCAACATGAAAGACACAGTCACGCTGGACCTATCGGGATATTGCCCCCCTTCTATGAAATATGTTACCTCTGATTTTGGCTTTAGAAGATGGAGGTACCATTATGGAATAGACCTGAAAGTTGAAAGGAATGACTCTGTTCTCTGTGCCTTTGATGGTGTTGTAAGACTGACAAGATATGACAGGAGAGGTTACGGTTATTATATACTTGTAAGGCATTTCAATGGTCTTGAGACTCTTTACGGTCATTTGAACAACATCCTTGTAAATCCCGGTGACACAATCCGTTCCGGAAGTATTATCGGTCTGGGAGGAAGTACCGGGCGCTCGACAGGGTATCACCTTCATTTCGAAACCAGATACCTTGGCAACCCGATTAACCCCCATGATCTTATTGATTTTGAGTCACAAACGGTTAAATTCGATAAATTCCAGCTTTCCGCAAATAATTTCCAATATAAAAAAGAGATTTCGAAAAGACGTTACTGGACTATCCGCAGGGGTGACACCTTAGGCAGAATTGCCATGAGAACCGGTGTCTCTGTTTCAAGACTATGTTCTCTTAATGGGATAAGGAGAAGCTCTCTGCTCAGGGTTGGGAGAAAATTGAGATACACATAATTATTATACAACAGATGGATATTTTTGATAGAATTATTAACGACGAAGGCGGTCCTTTAGGACAGTACAGAACAAAGGCTCACGGATATTTCGCTTATCCAAAACTTGAAGGTCCTATTCAGCCGAGAATGATATTCAACGGGAAAGAGGTCCTTGCCTGGACTTTTAACAACTATCTAGGATTGGCAAATCACCCTGAGGTCAGAAAGGCTGATGCGGATGCTGCTGCTGAATGGGGATTGGGCTACCCTATGGGTGCTCGCATGATGTCCGGACAGACCAAGTATCACGAGCAACTCGAACGCGAACTTGCTGATTTTGAATTAAAAGAAGACGCATACCTATTTAACTTCGGTTATCAGGGAATGGTCTCTACAATTGACGCGCTGGTTACAAGACATGATATTATTGTATATGACTCTGAAGCTCACGCCTGCATTATGGATGGTGTAAGGCTTCATATGGGACAGCGTATTGTATATCCTCACAACGATATTGAAAAATGTGAGAAAGCGCTTCAAAGAGCAACTAAGCTTGTCGCTGAGACAGGTGGCGGCATTCTTCTCATAACAGAGGGTGTATATGGTATGACCGGAGCCCTTGGAAGCCTTGACAAGATTGTTGAGCTTAAGAAAAAGTATAAATTCAGAATACTCATTGACGACGCTCATGGTTTTGGAGTGATGGGAGCCAATGGCCGCGGTACTTCAGAACACTTCAATGTTATGGATGATATCGACCTTTACTTCGGAGCGTTTGCAAAGTCTATGGCATCTATAGGCGGTTTTGTTGCAGGTCCTGCATCAATTATAAACTTTCTGAGGTACAACCTACGTTCGCAGATTTATGCAAAGTCTCTTCCTATGCCACTTGTAATGGGCAACCTGAAACGTTTGGAATTAATCAGGACCAGGCCTGAACTTCGTGAAAAATTATGGATAATTACAAGAGCTTTGCAGGATGGCTTAAGAAAAAGAGGTTTTGATATCGGAAAAGCTGAGGCTTGTGTAACACCTGTATTCCTTCAGGGAGACGTTGTTGAGGCGACAAATATTTGTGTGGATCTCAGGGAGAATCACAAAGTTTTCTGCTCGGTTGTAATCTATCCTGTAGTACCTAAGGGAGTAATAATGTTCAGGATTATTCCTACTGCCATGCACTCCCTGGAAGATGTAGAGTACACACTCAACGTATTCGCAAAGATTGCCGAAAATCTTAAATCCGGCATGTACAAAGGCAGCGAAATGCAGAATAAAGCTATTGTGTAGATAATAAAAGATGCTTAAAGACAAGGTTGTAATAATCACAGGAGCGAGTTCCGGTATCGGGCTTGCTGCAGCAAGGGCTTTTGCACATAAGGGTGCTAAGATTGTATTGGCTGCCCGCCGCCTGGATAAATTGCTTGAAATAGACAAGGAACTTTCATCTGTTACCGAGGTACTATCGATAAAGACAGACGTATCTTCTGAAAGTGATTGTAAGAATCTCATAGAGCAGACGATTGCCCGTTTCGGAAGAGCCGACATACTGGTCAACAATGCCGGGATATCTATGAGAGCAATGTTTAAAGACCTTGATCTTTCTGTTATAAAAAGACTCATGGATGTAAATTTCTGGGGCACGGTGTATTGTACAAAATATGCCTTGCCCCATATTTTAAAGACACATGGGTCAATTGTCGGAGTAATATCGATAGCCGGCTTCAAAGGTTTGCCTGCCCGTACCGGTTACTCCTCATCAAAATTTGCTATTTACGGATTTCTAGACACCCTCAGGGTTGAACACCTCAAGGACGATTTACATGTAATGATATTCGCCCCTGGATTCACAGCTTCAAATATCCGGGAGGAGGCTCTTGTATCTGACGGCTCTCGTCAGGGTGAGACTCCAAGAGACGAAGCCTCAATGATGACTGCAGATGAGTGTGCAAGACACCTCATAAAAGGTATTGAAAAGAGAAAAGCTCAGATAGTCCTGACACCTGTAGGAAAACTCACTGTAATACTAAATAAATTCTTCCCTCGTCTTGTTGACAGGCTGGAATACAATTACATGAAAAAGGAGCCTGATTCGCCTTTTAAATAGACTGGATTATAGATTTGATGTTCCCGACAATCATTCCGGCGAGTCTTGTTCTTGCCTGAACACTAGCCCATCCTACATGAGGAGTCAATAATAATCTATCGGGATTATTCATTAGCAAAAATGGATGATCCGCAGGAAGAGGCTCAATTTCAAACACATCGATTGCCGCACCTGCAATTATTCCATCATCAACAGCTGTAGCAAGATCTCTCTCGTTAACAATACCTCCTCTCCCGAGATTAACTATCAATGCAGAACTTTTCATCAATTTCATCTCTCTCATTGTGATAAGATTTTTTGTCTTTTCATTGAGCGGAGAGTGGATTGAAATAATGTCAGAAGTGTTCAACAACTCTTCGAAAGTGACCATTGGATAATCCTTGCAATGAGCTGTCCCGCTTGTAGAGTAGTACTGGACCTCAGCACCGAAAGCACTTGCAATCCTTGCCACATTGCGTCCGATATCTCCCATCCCTATTATTCCGAATTTCATGGTAGACAATTCAGAGAACTGTCTCTGCAGGTTGGAATACATTTTTCCTCTGCTGTATTCCCCGCTTTTCACATAGTTGTCGAAATAGGGAATATGGTTTAATAAAGCCAGAATCTGGGCGAAGGTTATCTGAGTGACACTTTCGGTAGAGTAGCCCTTTACGTTTTTTACAGGAATTCCCTTTGAGGCTGCATAGTCGCTATCTATATTATTTGTGCCGGTTGCAGCCACACAAATAAGCCTCAGTCTTGGTGCAGAATCGATTTCCCGCTTCCCCAACACAACTTTATTGACAATTACCACCTCGGCATCGCTAATACGATCTGCAATCTCTTCCGGCGATGTAAGGGGCCATCCTGTATAATCACCCAACTCTTCAAACTGACTAAAGGAGATATCATCTCCCATGGTTGCCTGATCAAGGAATACTATCTTCATAAAATAAAAAAGAGCCGTCGTTAAACGGCTTTAATTTTTTGGTGCCCAGAACAAGACTCGAACTTGCACACCGTAATCGGCACTACCCCCTCAA
>JAEAMG010001028.1_pt1 | contig 24636 bp, 28 predicted proteins | sample 8958741 | NCBI WGS metagenome assembly JAEAMG01 (sample SAMN16933256, study PRJNA681125) | bioreactor sludge metagenome | isolation source: anaerobic bioreactor treating anionic surfactant - SDBS | place: India: Bengaluru | collected 2019-02-28 | reverse complement strand
TTTGTTGGCTTTTGTGATATATTCTAAGGAGTTATAGTTTCCGGATGGCGACTAGCTAATGAAATTCACCGGTTTTTTCCTGAGCTTGATTGCGATCTTGACGTAACAAAAGCAAATTATGATAACCGCAGGCCGGACATAATCTTTCATAAAAGGGGAACACACGAGAATAACTTCTTGGTCATCGAACTGAAAAAGGACGGCGGCACTCGCGAGCTTGAAGACGACATAAATAAAATTCGAGAGCATTGGTTCAGTCATCCATTGTCCTATCAATTCGGGTCTGTGATAGATCTCAGGAGCGATTTCAGTTGCAAAATAATGATTTTAAGCGGTGCCGATAGGTAGTGTTAGGGGATGGTCTTGATTAGATGAGTTGTCAAAATGGATAACAAATTGGAAAGGATGAAACTCGTATTCTCAAGATGGATTGATATTGGGCTCCTTGCTGGTGCCGCCTGTTTCATTTACTTCATTTTGCACCTCTCATTCAAAGAGAAAGCCGAGGAACTCGTGGGTATGATGGAGAAACTCCCCGCTTTGGGGCAATGGCTTGCATATTTCTCGACATTTTTCGGTCTTGGATGGTTTATTGTTCGTCAGAGTGGCTCTTTAACCAAGGGTCTCCGTTCAGGATCGACCATCATGTATCCACCCTTCTGGTTTGCCTGCTTTCCAAGCATCCTGTTGATTTATTTTGTCGAACCATGGATCTATCGAGCCGTTTATAACAAATCTTTAATGTGGGATCCGCAGGCATCATGGATGGTGTTTTTTGCCGCGGTGGCAGGCTCCATTTTGGCGTGGGGCTTGTGTGTTTTCCGGGAATGGCTAAGCCTACCAAAAAAACCTGGCATCACAACAGTCTCAGAGACTAATTCCAGCATGCGGCTTGAAGACTCTGAGGCCATCCTGAAATGGATTGAAGAAGAGGTTCCAATAACGGCACCAATGGATGACTTCCTCGGCACAGATGTGGTCGCGCGCCGAATTGCAGGTCTATTGGAAGAGTCTCCATCGAGATCAATTGCCTTGGTTGGGTCCTACGGATCAGGGAAAAGCAGCATTCTTAATATGGCCGAGCATTACCTGAAATACATTATTAAAAAGGAGAATACAAGCAGCGCCGAGAGCCACACAGATAAAGAAACAATAGTCCTGGTCAAGATCAATGGGTGGGGTCTCCTAAGAGGTAGTGCTGCAGAACGTATTTTGGACGCGGTCGTTAGAGAATGCGGACATTATATTGACTGTTCAAGGTTTGCAAGTCTTCCTTCTGAGTATAGCCTTTCTGTGCGATCTGTTGGTTGGGGAAAGACCTTGGCTCCTTTCCTATCACGGGTAGCCGACCCTGTTGAACTTCTCAAGGTGCTTGACAATACCCTCCATGCTGTGCACAAGAAGGTGATTGTGCTTCTGGAAGACCTCGACCGCAATTTGCAAGGCGACGATTTTTGGAGTGAAGTGGTATCTCTTCTCGATCGACTGAAAAGGTTGGAGAGTGTATCCTTCGTTCTTGCAATTACTGATTCATCGAGCATAAGCAAAGTCATTTATCGGATCGCTGACCATCTCGAGGTCGTTCCTTCCATGTCGGGCGACAAAGTGCGAAGCATTTACAACTCATTCAGAAAATGGTGTTTGCATGCGTACGAAGACGTCGCATTTGCAAACGAAGAAGGAAAGCAAGAAAGAGTTGCTATTGCCGCGCAAGAACTGGAGGATATGATTCACCGTATGGGCATTCATCCTGACACCGAGAGCACCGCTATAATTAACTTGATTGATAACCCGAGGAACTTCAAGCACATTTTGCGGAGAACATACCGAATATGGCAGAACCTCAACGGGGAGATCGATTTTGAGGATGTTTTTGTGGCCAACATTCTGCGCGTCGCCGAACCTGCAGCATTTTCTTTTATTCATGACAACATATTGGCGATTCGCTGGCTTCAAACAGACCGTAAGAAAGAAGAGAGCGCGAAAGAACGCGAAAGGCTAAGCAAAAAACTTAATGAGGCTATATCAGGCGCCGCTCATAGATTAGATGAGATTGAAAAAGCAATCCGATTCCTCTTCCCCTATTGGGTAGATAGTATTGTACACCAGGGACAGTCTCTTCAGGGTGTTTCAAGGGCAGGATCAACGGATTACTGGAATCGTCTGATACAGGAGCAACTGGATGATTCAGAAATATCTGATCAGCAGTTGGCCAAATCCATCACAAGATGGAAGGAGAACAACGATTTGCCGGCCTACGATAATCTAAAACTGGCAAGCGCGTTGTACGAAGTCCCTCGGTTCGCGGAAAAGCTTGGAGACTTTGGAGCATTGCTAGATGCACAAGATATTCGCGTGCTCGCCCAACAACTATTCGAGATTGCACCGCGATCCGCATGGGATAGCGACCAAGTGGCTGAGGCCGAGGACATTTTATGCCGCCTCGCTAAGCAAGAATACTTCGCCGGACATGGAGACTGGGCTGTTCGGGAGGTTGGGAAGCTGTTCCCAATAAGTCTTTCAGGTGCGACCAGAAAGTACCAGAAGTGGTTACAACCTATGTTCTGGGCCAACCAGGAGGAAGCAAGGCGCGCCCGCAAAGCCGTTCTTGACAGTGCCAAACTTTGCTACACTGATCCGAATGCTTTTCTTTCCGCTGTCGCTTCAAGCCACAGACAAACAGTGCTTGAGTTCATTTTGACCCTTAACCATGCTGAGTATGGTGGTTCAAAATTTGAGGCCACAGAGTGGGCATGGTTAGCGGATCTACTGATCGCCACCGCTCACATGGCAGTCGTTATTCCGCAAATCGTAGGTCTGGGGATCACGCGCGACCCGACCCAAACAGAGGCACCACTGATTTTCAAACCAGAGCCATTACAGACTCTCTTCCAAGAAAAGACGGGGTCAGTAATGAATATTATTGCACAGGCTGATCTGAACCAGATTCCAGACAATGATCGAATTTCTGTTGCGGTTGCCCGCACTAGAGCTATTTGAATGGCTTTTGGATAAAGCGCAGAGCGTCACGAGCTAGCCCCAAAGGCCGGTGCGGATACGATTCCGGTGGTTGCTGACAGCACGTCCGAAGAGAATTGAACCTTGAAAGAGGAGGACGGTTACGATGGACAAGCAAGGTGGATCACAGACCATAGACTGTACGACACCAAACGTCGTCTTTACCAAGGAGCGAGCTGACAAGGCCCGAGAAACCTTACGCGAAAAACTCGAAAAGTTGAGCCTTACCGAGATAGAAGATCTAGGACAGATTGTTCTCAATGAAATCTCGAAGGGAGAGCAACAAGGCCTCTTCCCGGGTGACGAACCCGAGGAACGTATCTACAATCGCATACAGCCTGTTCTGGCTGAAATTGTACGGCGTGCGAAAGAGAGACACAAGTTTTCTGGTGTAGGGGAAATCGGGCCATACCTATGCGGTGTTTTCGATTCAAAGGGAGATGGGATCTTCAAAGACACTCTCTTCAAGCTTCTAGATAGATTCCTATCCTCTTTGCTTGAACCTCAAACCACAAAAGAATTGTCCTGGGAAGAACTCGAAGAAGAAATGAGGAGAGAAATTCTATCTATCACGGGCCGGCGACAACCAAGCGCCCGCGAGCTCCTTCAAATGCTTGAAAAGAAATTCGGTTGGAGGATTCGCCACATTTTTGCATCAATTATTCAAAAGATGCGGTCGGATGATTCTATACAGGCTTACTTGAGGGATTATCTGAAGACCGTTCTGTCTGACGAGGAAATAAAGACCTCCGTGATGGGGGATGCCAAGCCTGATCGGGTGTTTAAAAGCACCTTGGATGATCTCGTAGGTCAATGCCTCAGGTACAGGAACTCCGGAGCATTCAAGGAGATGATAGAATTTACTGCAAAGTTTCGTGACTATGCCCCATACAACAACCTCTTGGTATCAATACAGCGGCCCGGGTGTAGTTTCTATGCCACAGAGAAGGATTGGCAGACTAGGTTTGGCCGGAAGATTAAGGAAGACGCCACGCCTATGCTGATTTTAGCCCCTATGCACCCGGTGATGCTGGTGTATGATCTGGACTCGACGGAGGGGGAGAAGCCATTGCCGAAAAACCTTACAGACTTTTGCAAGACCGAGGGAGAATGGGACCCAGACCGTTTGGATCTTACCCTGGAGAACGCAAAGCGTGATGGTATCCTAGTACAATTCAAAGAGTTGTCTTCAACGATGGGGGGGTTCGCTACTTCAGAAGTCCATAACCCTGGCTACAAGATGCGCATCGTTATAAGGAAAGAGCTTGATACAAAAAGTTGCTACAATGTGATGTGTCATGAGCTTGCCCATATCTACTTAGGCCATCTTGGTACAGATAAGGACAACTGGTGGCCCTGCCGAATAAATTTGACCCACCGGGCTGTTGAAATAGAGGCGGAAGCAGTCTCTTATATCGTTGGGATACGTTTGGGTTTACTTCCTCCTTCCGCCGCCTATCTTTCGGTCTATATTAACGAAGAGGGGGTTCTGGAACATGTAAGCATAGATCTGATCGCCAAGGTAGCGGGGAAATTGCTGGAAATGGGCGAACGAAAGATGCCAGCGAGGAAGGCAGCCAAGAAGAAGGAATGAGTGGGTAACAAAAAGAAATAAAAGGGAGGCACAAAGTGAAGGCCAACGCAGTCTCGTTACTTGCTATCTTCGAAAAGAAGATGCGGCTTGAAGTACCACTGTTTCAGCGTCAATATGTCTGGGGCAAGGAACAACAGTGGGAGCCTCTTTGGGAGGACATTTCCAGAAAATTCTCTCAATTTTTGGAAGGTCGAAAGGACGGACCAGTTCATTTCCTTGGCGCAATGGTGCTCGATCAAAAAACAACACCAATAACGCATGTGGAAAAACGGCAGATCATTGATGGCCAACAGCGATTAACGACATTACAGATCTTTCTCGCAGCTTTCCGAGACTTTTGCAAAGAACTTGGTTGCGAGGACCTAGCAAAAGAATGTGATACCTTCACGGTCAACAAGGGAATGATGGCTGAACCCGAAGTTGACAAATTCAAGGTGTGGCCTACGCAACTTGATCGCAGCCAATTTACAGACGTTATTAGTGCGGGTTCGAAAGCAGAGTTGATCAATAGACATCCACTAATCTTTAAGAAATATGCTCGCAAGCCATTGCCCCGTCCTCGCATGGTAGAATCATACTTATACTTCTACGATCAATTACAGGAGTTCTTTAATGGTAACGGCAAGGCAGACGATGAGCCTCTTGCCGCAAGTGTTCCCATAGCAATTCGACTTGAAGAGTGTTTTCAGGCACTCAAGAATGCGCTCCAGGTAGTTGCCATCGATCTTGAACAAGACGACGATGCCCAGGTCATCTTTGAAACATTAAACGCCCGAGGAGAGCCCCTCCTCCCGGCAGACCTATTGAGGAATTATATTTTCCTTCGGGCAGCACGGCGAGGAGAACCACAAGAAGAGCTGTATAAAGAATCCTGGCAGAGATTTGAAGACCCCTTTTGGCACGTGCCGGTAAAGCAGGGCCGACTCTTCCGTCCACGAAGTGACCTGTTTATGCAGCATTTCCTTTCTAGCAGACAAGGTGTAGACATTCCAATAAAAAACCTATTCATGGAATATAAGTTTTGGATCGATAAAAACCACCCATTCCCAAGTGTTAGGGATGAACTGGTAACTCTTGCTCGCCAAGGAGACGATTTCAGAAGGATTATCGACCCCAAGAAAGGTGATGTAATCTATGCCCTCTCAGTCTTTCTTGATGCATTCGATATTCGTACCGCATATCCACTTTTGTTAATGCTAATGGATTTGGGAACTGATGAAATCCAGTGGAAAAAAATAGCGATAAGTCTCGAATCTTACCTGTTACGCAGGGCGGTATGTGGTATGACCACAAAAAACTACAACAGAATATTCTTATCGCTCACGCGCAATCTGCGGCGCGGTGGTGCAACCCATGATAATCTTGTAAAACAGCTTCTAGAACAAACGGGTGAGTCAACCCAATGGCCTTCTGATGATCAATTTATGGAAGCATGGTATTCAAATCATGCCTATCAGACCCTGAACAGTTTTAAAATTGTGCACACACTTAAACGTTTGAACACTACGTACATAGAAGACAAGATGGAATCACTTACTATTGAGGGCACACTCACGGTCGAGCACATATTGCCTCAGCAATGGATCGAACGTTGGGCTCTACCCGATGGAACAAAAGGCATGTCATTTGTGGAGCTCTACAATGCCGAAAAGAGCGATGCCCGTGCTGAAGCAACCAGGGCAAGAAATGCAGCACTTCAAACAATTGGTAATCTGACAATTCTTACGCAGCCACTCAATTCTTCAGTGTCCAACAACAGCTGGGATAAGAAGAAACCGGAACTCCTCCGCCACTCATTGTTGCCAATCAATCAGCAGTTACAGGATGCAGACGTCTGGGACGAAGACCAAATAGAGAAACGAGCCTATGAATTGTTTCAGCGTGCACTGAAGCTCTGGCCGAGGAGTTAAATCATGTTTTTGATACGGCGCTTGGTCCAGAGGATTTTGCGTTGGAGCAGGCTAAAAGCCTCGCGGAAGACATCCTACAGTGGATCGATGAATACGATATGGACCATGATCAGTACAAATTAGGTGAAGGCGATTTTGAAGCGTGGGTGCTGGAACAATGTAAAAACTTCGTTCAGACGTGGCGCGCCAATATTGTCAAGAAATACGGGCAGCAAGAGCACGAATATGGATGAGCATATGACACAGTTGCTTTGAGGGATGGGTTGCCCGAACCGACAAAAGACATTGTTCATTTAATACTTCCTCTCGAAAAGAACAGAAAGTACTCAAGAGAGCTGATAATGGGAAAGAAAAAGAAAACACCGACAGAAAAGGCAGAGCTGTTTTGGCTGACATTTCGAAAGACACACAGACGAAGATTAGCACTAAGGATTGCTAACGCGCCCACCACTGATCCTCTGGTGAAGAGGCATATCCTACACAACATTAAACATCCTTTCGACTGCCCTCAAGACTCACCTTTCAGTAGTCTGGAAGATATGTGTGTTCGCTACAGGTCCATTATATGGCTTGATGATGAGAGCACAGTAGGGAAGGCACTTAAATCTATTGAGGATCTGCCAACACATGACCCGGGCAAGTACATCCTTCATGCGTTCTGTGCCTGGTCAGTTAAACCTGAGATTGCACTTAATACAAAAAAGGATCCTGTTGTGGAGGAGGAAAGAACTTTTGAAAAAAGGGTTATTGATACGTATAAGAAGAGATTTCAGCGTATCAGTCCGATTATAAGCCAACTGAATAACCTCTTGAACGAACTCGACCGCACCGGCAAAGGACTCTCATCTCTCACCAAAGCTGTCGCCAACCTTCAGGACGAAGCCGCATTCTACAAAGAGATTGTGTCCATAGGTAGCAGTCGAAGGAAGCAGGTATTAAAAGAATGGCGCATTAGCGACCGCAAGTGGCGTAGCCAAGATCATTGGAAAGTTGTCATATCGCGAGCAGTGAAGTGGCTTAACCCATACGTTTGCAAAAAAAAGAGCTGCGAAATTGACTGCAATAAAACTCATGAAACTACGTTCAGAAAGGTTGCGCAAATTCTGTCAATTCTCTATCCCGAAGTATGGGGTGGAGACATAGACTCGATTGCGAATATTGTTAAGCAACGATATTACTCGGCGATAGATGTTCCTGTTCCATTCCCTTTAGATTTCTAAACCGTATTTTTTCAAGCCTACCGGCAAAATCTCAATAATACTTTTTTCCCTATAATCCACGAATAATCTATTCTGATATTCAGCAATGAAATAGGAGATGAAAATGAAATCAGGCCAATTTAAGACTACCAATATTTATGTAGCCAGTATAATAGCTGTCAAACACGAAATCGAACCAGCATATCATTTAAACGGCTCCATTGTGGAGTTCGCATTCCCCGCAAGCGATAAACTCTATCAGACCTTGACCGACTTCCATTCAGGTGGCATGGTTGAGGCTTACCGATACGCCGAAACCATCAAACGGCTGAGAGCAGATATGTACAAAAAGAAAAAGGGAGAAGAAACACGCAATGAAATATTACAGCAAGTACCACAGACTTTTTAATAGTCCGAGATCGAGCAATTACAGAAGATTCATTGAGTCGATCAAGTATCGTTGGTTATCTGGCCAGCGCAATAAACAAGCATGGGAAGCTTGCTCAGACAAGGCCAAAAAACCTTTTCAGACAAGTCAGACCATGGAAGCAGTGATCATCAACGATACGTTAACTTTCAGGGATAGGGCTGTACACCCGACACGGCCGGTTTCCTGCCCGGTCTTCCCTGATCATTATGCAGGCGCCTACAGGGGGCGGTTCAATGGCGAGAAAGAAAGATAAGCAGAAACTGGCTCTACCGCCTTTCGTACCGATGACCTGGCAACTACTCAACTCTGCTGCATATAAAAGCCTATCTTATGCCGCTCGCGCCATGCTTCCCTACTTCATCGGCAAACCAAACGTAAATATCAGATCAGACCTTTATCTAAAGACCGAATTCTCCATTTCATACAGAGAAGCACAGTCATACGGTTGCACAACACGCACATTCACCAGGGTAATCTGTAATCTCATGCAAAAGGGCTTCATTGACCCGATTGACAAGGGAGGGCTCAGAGGCTTTGGGTTGTCGTGCAATGTGTTTCGGATGTCTGAAAGATGGAAGAATTATGACACCAAAGATTTTGTTGAAGAAGTCGAATGGAGGAGTTTCTTGCCAACACGCAAAAGTAAAGCTGTGTAGTGGCCAAAAGTAAAGCTATAGAGGTTTGAATATGATCCTATCATACGCCAAAAGTAAAGCTGTAGAAAGCAAAAATGGTTCAAACGTAGTGGCCAAAAGTAAAGGCTATTCTATATATAGCCAGGTGTATAGGGACTTTAATACACACCCCATGAACAAGAGAAAAGTACGAGAACCCCATGAGCGGGTATCATCGTAGCAGGAGGTATCGGATGATCATTAACGAGATCGAGAAGAACACGAAGGAAAAGATCAGGGTAAGCATCGAGGTGTATCAGTGGCATATGTTCATCGACTGCAGGGTTTACTTTGCGGACGACACGGGAACATGGAGGCCAACAAAAAAGGGCATTGCACTCACCAGTAAGTGCATCAACGACGTTATCAAGGCTTTGGAAGAGGCAAGCACAAGACTGGCGGAACTTGAGGTCATGAAGGCTGAAGGGACCCTGGTGCGCGCATAATGCGAGTTTTTGGTGCCCGAAGAGGGGAATTTTTCCGAACCGTATCGCGTGCGCGCAAAGAGTAAAGAAAAGTTAAGAGTTAATAGTCCTCATGAGGGATGTGCCCGATGGCAGGCTGGACAACGGCAGAAATGAAACGAAAGAGGTTAAGAAAAGTTAAATATATAGACAATTGCATGAGGTTTTGATGCATGAAAAAGGTAAGTAAAAATTGGATGTGGAAAGCGGTTGAAGTCCGTCACAATTTTGTCAAAGACCTGCATCAAACAGGTACGACTCAGGAGTATGAGTGATGAATAAGAAACGTCGAAAGAGCCTGTCAATACGAGAACGCAAGTTCATCAAGGCATTAGTTGCTGGTAAGACCCCAACCCAAGCCATGAGAGATGCCGGATACGCGGAGTCGACGGCTTTGTCAAAACAGTCAGAAAAAGTAGGAAAATTGGCAGTCCCAATACAAGGCCTCATGGAACGTATGGGAATCACGGACGAGCTGCTCCTGCAAGTGCTTGCTGAAGGACTGCAGGCAACCAAAAGGATTTATCTAAGAAATTGGCGAAGACGCAAGGAAGAAGTAAGTACATTGAAAAATGAGCTTTGTAATGCGGTTACTCGCACTAAGAAGGGGTAAACTACGTGGCAGAAATGGGTTTTGAGAAGCTTATACACACACAAGGACGAACTAATAATGCGAGTTTTTAGGGTCCATAAAAAGGAGTTTTTACGCCCATTTGCGCGCACGCGCGAAGAGATAATAGAAAAGATTAAGAGATTGTTGAACACTCCACAAATGAATTTTTCAATACGGTCACGCGTGCGCGCAAAGAGTAAAAATAAAAGAATAGACGAGGTGAAGTAAATATGAACAGTGACAATATTTCGTGGATCAGAGAACACGGGAAGACCGCACAAGGCAAGAATGAATACCTTGATTACCTGGAGTCGGGTAAGAAACTGTCACCGGCCAAGGCGCTCAAAGCCCAGTGCTTCCAATGTATGAACTCATACTTGGATGGTAAGGACGATTGCGAGATTATCGATTGTCCACTTTACCCATACATGCCCTATCGGAAAGATAATGTCAAAGCAAAGCGAGTTATGTCCGAAAAGCAGCAAGATTCACTCCAAAAACTTGTCAGTTTACGTTCTGGTACACGCAGAATTGCGAACGGGAGCAAATGAAATGACGCGATGCGATATTTTGGTCATGTGGCATAGCGAAGGGTCACGGATTCTATGAAAATTGACCTTGAATCTGAAGATATTCTGGCTATTGCAGCGAAGGTTGTAGAACTCCTCCAACCACATCTGTTCCGCAAAGAAGATCAACGGACAGAAGGGTTGCTTGATGCGGATGCCGTGGCAGCCATGCTTGGGACAAGCAAGAATCAAATCTATCAATGGGTTCATAATTCGAAGCATGGACTGGGGGACTTCCCATATGAGAAAGCAGGAAAAGGACTCAGATTTTCAGAGGGTGACATTTTGAAATGGACAAAAAAGAACGGGAAAGCGTTAGAAACCCGTTAGAAGCAAACCGCAATATGTTGATATTGTTAAATAATCGTGATGCTATTTGGTTGCCCAAACCGTTATTCACCATCGATAAATGTGCTTGACAAGCGCATAATTTGCGCTATATATACACTTAATGACATAATATAGCATTAGGAGGTATTATATGGCCAAAAAAATCGGTGAAATTACACTTTTTACCGCAAAAGATATAGCGGAAGGACTCGGGATTAAAGAAAGAACCATCAGGGTATGGTTGAGGAAAGGAACCCTTAAGGGCAGAAAGGTAGGCAAGCATTGGTTTGTGACAGAAGAAAGCTTAAAAGCTTACTTGAGCGGAGAGGAAGGGGGTGGTGCTTGATAAAAGCAAATGGAAATGAAAGATGAAAAGGAGGAGGTATGAAAGGATCTATTCAGAAAAAAGGGTCCGTGTACTATGCCGTCATACCCATTGGCGGAAAACGAAAGTGGTATAAAGGAGGCTCAACAAAGAAGGGTGCTCAACGAGTGCTTAATGAAAAGCTCTATGAGCTTGACAATGGCACTTATAAGGAAATCCCAAAAAAGACGTTTAAAGAATTTCGAAAGGTATGGGTAGAAACTTATGTCGATGGAAATCTGAAATCATCAACAGCAAAAGGATACAAGACCATTGTCGAGAAGAAGCTATCACGGTTCGACCACCATAAAATGACGGAAGTATCCACCGCTATTTTACAAAAGTTCGTCACAGACAGGCTTAAGGAAGTGTCCGCAAAAACAGTTATCAATGAAGTAGCCGTGATGAAACTGATGTTTAAACATGCCAAGAAATGGGGGTATGTCAAGGTGAATCCGGCCGAGGAAGTCGATAGACCAAAGATGAAAGAGACGGAAGTTGCAATACTTAACCCAGCTGAAGTCAAAAAGCTGATCGAGCAGACACGTCCGCACTATCGTCTTGCTTTTCTGACCGCTTTTCTAACCGGACTGCGTGCAGGCGAGCTATGGGCTTTACAATGGAAGGACGTGGATTGGCAGACCGGCAGGATCTTTGTGAGACGATCTGTATGGAAAGGAAAATTTCAAACGCCAAAGACAAAGAATGCCGTCAGGAAGATAGACGTTACGCCACAGCTTCTTGCCGAGCTCAAGAAATGGGAACTGGCTTGCCCGATTTCCGAATATGACTTGGTCTTCCCTGGGCCCGATGGGGACATTGCAAACCACGTCAACATAGCAAACCGTCACTTTTATCCGGCACTCAGAAGGGCCAAGCTACGGCAAGTGTCTTTCCACAGCCTCCGTCATAGCAATGCATCTCTGAGAATACAGGCAGGCCAGAACATAAAGTACATTTCCCAGCAACTTGGTCACTCCACGATCCGGATTACGATGGACATCTATGGGCATCTGTTTGATGATGGAGATTTTACTCGACAACAAGTGGAGCTTCTGGAGGCTTCTTTTGCCTCCGTTAGAAAACCGTTAGAAAACCCCACCAATTGTTCTGAATTAGATACAATAAAATCAACTAAGAGATTACAATTATTATAGATTGATTGGAGGCGGCATCCGGATTTGAACCGGAGAATAACGGTTTTGCAGACCGTCGCCTTACCACTTGGCTATGCCGCCGGATAGATACAGTTCATAGCTGGTAGCTCGTAGCAAACGCTAACCAAAAATTATGAGTTTTTTGCTAAGAGCTATGTGCTAAATGCTATCAGCTGATTTCTTATGGAGCGGGAAACGGGATTTGAACCCGCGACTTCAACCTTGGCAAGGTTGCACTCTACCGCTGAGTTATTCCCGCCCTGTAATTACTTATAATATAAACAAATACTCCATGTCAAATCTTTCTAGCTGTGGTGTAATGCGGAGCATATTCATAATGAAGGGGAAAGCAAAATCTGGTATAGTTTCCTCGCTTACGAACAAATCAACAAGCAGGGGGATAATAAGCAATGTCTTCACGTATCCATTTCCAAGTCTTCGAATCAGAGAGTACTTTTCTCCATCCGAGAACAAGTTTTAGCCCTACTACAGAGCGATTTGAAGTGAGAATTGACCCTCTCACTGGCCGAACAGGGCATTTTTCTCATTTCGGTGCAATCAAACCCCAGAAATTAAATCTTGAATCGTATGCCACCCCAGAGATCAAAGGATTCTGTCCGTTCTGCCTTGAAAATAGAGACAGGGTTACCCCAAAATTTACCGATGACGTAGTGGCTGGGGGTAGACTAGTGCGAAACGAGGCCTGTCTCATTCCCAATCTTTTTCCATACGACATTCACAGCGGAGTCCTTATTATGACTGATCACCACGTCGTTCCCCTTGATAATCTGAGCGAAGAAAGACTATTTGATAGCGTTTTTCTTGGGGTTGACTTTCTCAAAAAGATCAAGGCAATAAACCCCGAGCTACCGTATCACCTTATGACCTGGAATTATATGCCTCCCTCAGGTGGTGGTCTTGTCCATCCGCATCAGCAGTATTTTGCCACACCAAACCCGGGAAACCAATTTTTAGATGAGCTTAAGTCTTCAGAGGTCTTTTACAAGGCTAATGGTTCCAATTACTGGTCTGAGCTCATCGAGGTCGAGCACAAACAGGGAGAAAGGTTTATCGGTCAGATTGGGACGTCTTATTGGCTTTCTTCTTTTGTCTCCTTGGGTCTGCTTGGCGAGATACTGTGCGTCTTTCCCGATGTCTTTGATGTTACCCGGTTTACCGAGAGGCATGTGAAGGACCTTGTGGCTGGTCTTCTTAAAATTTTCAAATATTATATATCGACTGATATTTATAGCTTCAATGCATCGCTCTTTTTTGGCCCTGAAGGCCAACGATCCTTTGCATGTCACTTCCGCATTGCCGCCCGAACATTTCTCAACATGAGAGATTATGCGCCGGATTTGAATTTCTTTCAGGCCCTTCTTGGGGAGCCTGTGAGTGTTATAAGGCCCGAAGAGCTCTGTATAGCCTTGAAGGAATATTTCTGATATCCTTAGAGCCATTCGAGCTCTGATAAAGATTCCTGGACCCAATCGGTGTGTATTCACCGATTGGGCTATAAATATCACATTCATGCAGTATCTTATCGGTGAGGGGTATTGTCGCAAATGTGCTTAACTTATACAGATCGTTGAAAGCCTGGGCAGAAAAAGTTATAATAGTGCGAAAATATTCTTTTATTAATAAGGAGTATCTGGGGATGCACTGCTTGACAATAAAACTTAATATCATTAAGTTAATGGTGTTGTAAGGGATATGTTTTGGACGTTCTGAACGAAAGAGAGAAAATGGTTTTAGAATTGATAATGGATCGGTATATCAATTCTGCTGAGCCTATCGGGTCAGGAACAATAGCAAGAACCATTAAAGACAGATTTAGCCCGGCAACTATACGAAATGTCATGGCCGACCTCGAGGAGCAAGGATTTCTCTATAAGCCACATGTTGTTGCCGGAAGGATTCCTACCTACAAGGCTTACCGCTATTATGTTAACAGGTTATCTGGGCTAAAAATGCCTGGAAAAAGGGAGCTTCAGGCGCTTGAAACCATGATGAAACCGCACTATTCTTACATTGAAGAAATAATGGAGGATGCTTCGAAGGTCCTGGCATCAATCTCAAAATATACAAGCATTGTTGTTGAACCGAAGGTGGACATGATGCTTTTTAAAGAAGTAGAGTTCGTGAAGCTTTCAAGCAGAACGGTTTTGGCTGTCTTTATCACATCTTCCGGTATGGTCCATACAAGAATGGTTAATACCGACGACGATTATGGCATGGCAATGCTGAAAAGCATGAAAGCCTATATGAATGAGAAGTTCAGCGGTATGCCATTTTACGCCCTTAAACAGGGCATTCTCGAAGACATAAAAAAAGACAAGGAAAATTACAGCAGGCTCCTGGCAAAAATAAAAGAGACTTTAGAAACCATTATCGATGAGGAAGATACGCGAGAGATATACCTCGAAGGCGCCTCAAAGATAATAGGGGTGCCGGAGTTCTCTGATATTGAACGTCTGAAAGGGCTTTTCCAGGCTTTTGAAAAAAAAGAAAAGCTCCTTAAGCTGATTGATGAATGCCTGAGAGAAGAAGGTATCCACGTAATCATAGGAAACGAGAGCGACATCAAAGAGATGAGGGATATGAGCATCATCACTTCCACATATAAGGTTGGCGACAGAAGTTTTGGTGTCCTTGGCGTAATAGGACCCATAAGAATGAATTACTCAAAGATCATACCCATTGTAACGCATGCTGCTAAAACAGTTACGAATATTTTGACAATGGTTTGAGAGGATTAAGGATGGAAGAAAAGGAAGAAAAAAAGACAAAAGAAAAGGGTGAGACCCAGGAAGATCATAAGAAAAAGAAAAAGAAAGATGAAGTAGTTGAAGAGCTGCAGCAGGCACTTGAAGAGAAAGAGGAATTACTCAAAGAGCTGAACAATAAGTTTCTGTATCTTCAAGCTGATTTCGAAAACTTTAAAAAAATAAAAGCCAAAGAAAAACAGGACCTCCACAAGTTTGGCAATGAAGTTCTTATTAAGGAATTGATACCCGTCATCGATAACCTTGAAAGAGCCATAGACCATGCCGGGAAGTCAGAAGAAGCCAAGGGAATAGTTGAGGGCATTCAAATCACCTTGAATGAGTTTCTCAAAGTCCTGGAAAGGTCAGGCGTTGAAAGGATTGATGCTATGGGAAAGAAGTTCGATCCAAATTTCCATGAGGCCTTGTTTCAGGAAGACAGGGAAGATATGGAGCCTGACATGGTTACATCAGTAATACTGAAAGGCTATACCCTGAATGGAAGGCTGCTACGGCCTTCGAGGGTTTCCGTATCCAAGAAACCCGAGGCACATTAACTCAATTAGGGTAAATCTGTGCGAAAAGACTATTATCAAATACTCAACGTACATCGTGAAGCCAGTGATGAAGAGATAAAAAAGGCATATAGAAAGCTTGCCCTCAAGTATCATCCTGACCGGAACCCACACAATAAAGAAGCAGAGGAAAGGTTCAAGGAAATCAATGAAGCTTATGAGGTTTTGAGCGATCAGGAAAAACGTTTCAGATATGAGCGATTTGGGGATGCTGATGATTCGGGGAGTATATTTGACTTCGGATTCAGGGGCAATTTCGACGATATTTTTAATGACCTCTTCAGTGATTTTTTTGGAGGCCAGAGACAGCGAGAGAAAAAAGGTGAAGATCTTCGGTATAACCTCCCTATAGAATTTGAAGAGGCAATTTTTGGTGTAGAAAAAGAGATAGAGGTGCCAAAAGAAGTGCGTTGCCAGGCTTGTAACGGGTCAAGAATAGAGCCTGGTCACAAACCATCTGTCTGTAGGGCATGCTCAGGCAGGGGGCAGGTCCGTCAAAGTCACGGATTTTTTACAATTAACAGGACGTGCGAGTATTGCAATGGCGAAGGCTTTATCATAAAAGACCCCTGTAAGGTTTGCAAAGGAAAGGGGTCTGTTAAAACGAAGAAAAAACTGAAGATCAAAGTTCCACCAGGAGTGGATAATGGCGCTCGGCTTAAACTAAGAGGAGAAGGCGCTCAGGGATATGGCGCTACCATGCCAGGCGATCTTTATGTTGTTCTTCACGTTAAGGAGCATCCCATCTTTGAGCGCGAGGGGGATGACATATCGGTACAGGTAGATGTTAATTTCCCTCTTCTTTGCCTTGGAGGCGATATTGTCGTTCCAACCGTCGATGGAGAGACTGTGCTGAACATCCCACCTGGCACACAGCCTGGAAAGGTCTTTCGAATTAAAGGCCTCGGCGTAATAAAGTCAAATGGATATGGAAGAGGAGACGAGCTTGTCTATCTCAACATTGCCATTCCAACTGATCTTACAGAGCGACAAAAGTATTTGCTTCAAGAACTTGCGCAGGAATTTAATGGCGCCGTTAGCCCATCACGGCGGGGAATCAAAGAAAAATTCAAGGAATTCTTTGACTGGAAGGAATAGAGCGCTTCATTTTCACTGATTGTTCGGCGATTATTATCTACTTGCCCTCCCATATCAAGATTTTTTGAGTATATTGCTATTTTTCCAGATATTTCCTTGACACCGGTACAACAAAAGGCTTTCCTGAGAGAGGATTTTCCTTGACAATTACTACAGTATCATACACTTTTTCGATATTCTGAAAAGTCAGCACCGATTCTGAATCTCCATCTGCATGTATCCTTCCTTTTGATATGAGCATTACCCTCGAACAAAATTCTGAGGCGAGGTTAAGATCGTGGAGTACTATAATAATAGTTAGTCCTTCGTTATGTAATTTTTCCAGCACATCAAAGGTCTGAATCTGGTGTCGTATATCGAGGTGGCTTACCGGTTCATCTAAGAGAAGCACTTTTGGGTCCTGAGCAAGACACTGGGACAGGGAAACCTTCTGTCTTTCACCTTCTGAGAGGGTATTAACTCCTCGACCGTGCAGATGTGAAATCTCCATGGTTTCCATGATATATTCAACAAACTCAAATTCTTTTTTTCCGTAAAGGAAACCTTGTGGCGCATGAGGGTATCGTCCCATCAGGATAAATTCTTCCACAGTAAATGAAAATGGCGTGTCTGCTGCCTGTGGTAACGTTGCTATGTTCTGAGCTAACTCCCTTCTATCATATTCATTAAGATTTCTTCCAGAGAATGCTATGAAACCCTTAGTGGGCCTAAGGAATCCTGCCAGAAGACGAAGAATGGTGCTTTTGCCTGCACCGTTTGGCCCGATGATACCTATGAACTCCCCGTTATTGACGGTGAAGGTAATGTCATCAATGGCTCTGTGATGGTCGTAATGAAAAACTATGTTATTTACTGCAAAAAGAGGGTTCTCCATCATTGTCTCCGTATAAGGAGAAAAAGGAGGATGAACCCTCCAAGAATTCCTGTAACAACGCCTACGGGAAGCTCTATAGGGTACAAAAGATAGCGAGAAAATACGTCGGAAAGAATAAGGAAAAAAGCCCCGCCAATATAGGATGCAATAAGGAGGATGGTATGCCCGGCACCGAGGATACCTCTTAATATATGGGGCACAATAAGACCAACAAAACCAATGATTCCTGAGGCTGAAACACACAAGCCGGCAAGGACTGACGAGAGAAGAAAGAGTCCCTTATAAAATCGGGGGGGGTTTACGCCGAGATATTGAGCCTTCTCCATCCCAAGGGAGAGGATATCAAGCTCCTTGCCAAAGAAAAAAAGGATTGAAGTTGGGATAAGAAACATAGGGATGTAAATCGGGATGAATGCTATATCGAGGCTTGAAAGGTCACCCATAAGCCACATGAGTGTTGTCTGCATCTTGTCGGGATCGAGAAGGGAAAAGAGAAAGAAGACAAAAGATGAAAAAACCAGACTCACAACAATACCGAAGAGAACCATGCTATTGGGATCAAAAAAACGTTTTCTTGAGAGGGCGAAAACAACGGCAACAGACAGCATGGCACCGCCAAAACCAAAGAGGGGGTTTGCAAATGCACCAAGGACTTGCTGAAGGCCAATAATCGTTGACAGGGCAATCCCGAATGATGCTCCTCCAGCTATGCCGAGGGTATAAGGCTCTGCAAGAGGATTTCTCAGTATTGACTGTAAGGTAACACCGCAAACACCAAGGGAACCTCCGACAAGAAAAGCTATAATAGTACGCGGTATCCTTATTTTTCTTAGGATAAGGCCAAAACCTTCATTGGTGAAAAAGCTTCGGAACAAGGTACCAAGCCCTTTGCCATACCCAAGAGACAAAAAAATGGAGATAACTAAAAGACAGGTTATGGTGGCTAAAATAATCGCGGTTTTTTGGTTTCTTTTCATCGGAGAGACCCTGCAAGCCTGTTAACGGCATCAATGAAACTTATTGGTGTTGGGCTTCCAACAGAATACGCATCCATCGCAACAAACTGTACTTTGCTAAAGTATCTTTTCCATCGCTCCTTTTCCAGTTCAACGTTATATCCCATATCCATTAGGACAATAACGTGTGGAGCCCTAAGAATTACCTCTTCGACATTAATCCTCGGGTAAGGAAGTTCGCTTCTAATTATATTGGTTCCACCTGCTAACAATATTATATCATTAGCAAAGCTGTTATTCGATGCAGCAATTAACGGCTCAGCCCCCACCTGCCATAACACCTTATAGCCTTTGTTGCTTTTTGCTTCTGGGAGTGCTCCCCATGCAATCTCTATGATTTGTCTCCCTCTTTCCTCTTTGCCGACCATTTTTGAGAGTGTCAAAAAATTGTCCATCAGCTCCGAGAGTGTTTTTGGTCGGCTAAAATAATGTGTTTTAATGTTTAGCCTTTCGAGCCGGGCCATGACAAGGGGGGAATTCCCCTCTCGTGTTCCAAAAACAATATCGGGCTGCATTGCTACTATCTTCTCCACATCTGGCCTGAGTGGAGTTCCCATCTTTTCTTTTCTCATTGCCTCTGAAGGCCTTTTACAGAAATCAGTCACACCGACAATCTTTTCATCTTCCCCGAGAAGATAGATTGATTCGGTTATCTGTGGCGAAAGCGATATGATGCGATCATAGCTGTGGGCGCTGAAGGGGATTAAAAGCAATGCGAATATAAGCCACATCAGGAAAATGTATCTTGTCAGCGTATATTTGTCAAAAAAATATCTTGCGTTGTCATGAAGAAAGAAAAGAAATGCGAGGCTATTTATTCTGGCATACGATTTGCTGATAAAAATAGTAGTAAATTTTATGATTTTAATGTTGGAGAATAATGCAGCACATAAATAATACTGATTATTCAACAGATAACCGTTTTAAAGAGCTTGCCGATCTGCTGCCACAGTCTGTCTTTGAAGTTGACGAAACCGGCAGGCTAACCTATGTCAATAAATTTGCTCTTGATAAATTCGGTTACACGCCGGAAGAGTTCGAGAAAGGATTGTCATCTTTGCAGATGGTTGTTCCTGAGCAGCGCAAGCTTGCCATGGAAAATATAAAGGTATCCATTTTAGGAAAACATCTTGACCTGGAGTACACAATGCAATGCAAGGATGGAAGCACCTTCCCTGCAATCATTAACTCTTCGCCTATAATCCGTAACGGATACCCTGTAGGCCTTCGGGGAATTATTGTAGACATCAGTGAGCGCAAAAAAATGGAGAACGCTTTGCAGCAAAGCGAGCAGCTTTTACGCTCTCTCGTTGACAACATGCTCGATGCAACCTTGATTCTGGACTGGAGTGGTAATGTCCTCTTTGCAAATAATGCAGCCGCCAAGTTAGTTGAGATTGAAGCCCCCGTGAACGTTGAAGATTTTAATATACGGGACTTCCTCCATCCCGAGCACGCCCAAACAGCCTTTGAACATCTTGATCGCGTGAATGATAACAGGGGGGGCTTTCTGTGGCACTATAAGATCATTACCAAAAAAGGCAATGAAAAATGGGTTGAGTGCCTCGGTACAAAGATACAGCTCAACGGATCATCTGCAAATGTTGTAAACCTCAGGGATATAACAGAGCGTAAACGAGCAGAAGAAGCGCTCAAAGAAACGGTCGATAAATACAGGAACATTTTTGAAAACGCCGTAGAGGGAATATTTCAGAGCGCACCTGAGGGGCGGTTTATTGATATTAATCCTGCCCTGGCTCATATGATGGGTTTCCAGGCCCCTGATGAAATGATCCGTAACTTCACCGATATTGCCCACCAACACTATGTGAGACCTGAAGAGCGTTTTGAATATAGCGCTCTCCTCGAGAGGGACGGTTTGGTAAAAGGGTTTGAGACAGAAGTCTACAGGAAAGATAAAAAAAGAATATGGATCTCCATTAATGCTCGGGCCGTTCGCGATAAGAGCGGTAATGTGCTCTATTACGAAGGAACCGTGGAGAATATTACGGAGCGCAAGCAGTATGAGGATTCCCTGAAATCTCTGGAGGAGCTTGAGTCATCGATTCTGAGTGCAATTCCTCATGCAGTAATCGGGCTTCAAGCGAGATCGATTATTTTTGCCAATGACTCTGTTGAGACGGTTTTTGGCTGGACTTCAAGGGAACTAATCGGCAAAAATACACGGATTCTCTATCGTAGCGATGAAGAATACGACGAAATCGGGAGTCGTTTCTATCCTGCGCTGGAGAAACAAAGGTTTCATAGAGAGGTTTTTAATTGCCGAAGGAAAGATGAAAAAGATATTGTATGCATGGTAAGCAGCGCCAGAATTGGAAGCGATCTTACTGACAAAAAGATCGTTGTTATTTATGAGGATATAACTGAACACAAACGCACTGAGATGGAAAAGGGCCATCTTGAGGCCCAACTTCGTCAGGCCCAGAAAATGGAAGCAATTGGTCAACTTGCAGGCGGAGTAGCTCACGATTTTAACAATATTCTTACTGCAGTGATCGGGTATAGCAATCTTCTTAAGGCAAAGATGGCTCAGGACGATCCGTTAAGATCATATGTGGAGCATATTCTCGCTTCCTCGGGTAAGGCCGTAAATCTTACACAAAGCCTTCTCGCTTTCGGCCGCAAACAGGTTATTGAACTCAAGCCATACAAAGTAAGCACATTGATCAAAAACGTAGAAAAGCTTCTTATAAGGCTCCTGACAGAAGATATTGAACTCGTCACCTTTTTCTGTGCAAGCGACCCGACAATCCTGGCGGACCCAACACAGATTGACCAGGTTCTCATTAATCTTGCCACCAATGCACGTGATGCCATGCCAAACGGCGGACAACTCAAGATAGAGGTGAAAATTGCTGAGATTGACCGAACCTTTGTTGCATCATACGGCTATGGTGAGGTAGGAAAATATGCCCTGATATCAGTTTCTGATACTGGTGTTGGCATGGACACAGCAACGAAAGAAAAGATTTTTGATCCTTTCTTTACCACAAAAGAAGTGGGAAAGGGCACGGGTCTTGGGCTCTCGATTGTTTATGGGATCGCTAAACAGCACAATGGTTATATCAATGTTGAAAGCAATCCGGGCCGTGGGACAACCTTCCATATATATCTTCCTATCGTCAAGATGAAGGAGGAAGAAATACGGCCGGATCCCATAGCTGTTCGGGGGGGATCAGAGACAATTCTTATAGCGGAGGACAACGCCAACGTTCGACAGCTTACCAAGGAGGTTCTCGAGCAATTCGGATACACGGTAATCGAGGCAGGGGATGGTGAGGAGGCTATCAGCAAATTCCAAAAATCTGCGGACAGCATTGATCTTGTCATTCTTGATGTTGTGATGCCAAAGAAGAATGGGAGAGAGGTTTACGAGACAATAAAATTGATCAAACCAGAAATTAAGGTATTTTTCATGAGCGGCTATGCGGAAGATATTTTATCTGGAAAGGGTATGCACGAAGAAAAACTGGACTACACCCCCAAGCCAATAGCGCCGCAAGAACTGCTAGCCAAGGTAAGGACGGTTATAGATGGTAGTCAAATCATGGCAGGGGGCAATAGGTAATAACGAATAAAATTAAGTTTCCGCATTATTTCATGACGAACGTTAGGGCTTCATAAGATTTTCCCATAGCCCGTCGTCTATAGCCTAACGCCTGCTTTTGTTTAATTCGAAAAATCGATCAGTGCCTTGAGAAAATCCTTTTCCTGGGCCTTTGCAAAACCTTCTGCGGCATGAGAAAAACTATAGATTCCTGATATCAGTGGGCCGACACGAATCCGCTTTTCTGCAAGGCTCGATAATGCCGGCGCAAAAGGACCACACCGCGAACCGATGATTGTTACTTCGTCTACAACCACAGAGGCAAGGTTCGTGGTTATTCTTTCTGCTGCCGTGGTTTTAAGCACAACAGTCCCTCTGGGCTTAATAAACTGCAGGGCAGTCTCCAGTCCGTGAGGAGATCCTGTTGCGTCTACAACAATATCGAATGTTTTCTCTGCCGTAAGAGCTTCCTGCACTATTATGGTTATCCCCTGATCCCTGGCGATGGCAAGCTTATGTTCGTGTTTGCCGGCGATGACAACCTGTTTCTGGGAAAGATGCAAAACAAAGGAAACAAGCAAGCCAAGCTTTCCATCTCCCAACACAAGCACTTTATCTGTTGGTCTTACATGCATCTGCTCAAGTATTTCGTATGCTGCGGCAAGTGGTTCAACAAAAACAGCCTCTTCGTCTTTTACGTTTTCTGGTACTATGAAAAGGTTATCCACAGGAAGAGTGGCGTACTCTGCCAAAGCACCGTCTTTACGATCTATACCAAACGTAATTCTTGAAGGGCAATGTCGTTTCAACCCTGTCTTGCAGTACCGGCACACTCCGCATCCGCAATTAATTTCACCAACGACCCGCTTACCGAGGAATCGGCGTTGATCCCCCTTGACCTTCTCCACAGTGCCCACAAACTCGTGGCCTATGACGCCCCGGAATCCCATGTAACCCTTTATAATCTCGAGATCTGTATTGCATATGCCAGCGAGACGGATCTTTATGAGTGCCTCACCTTCTCCCGGCTCAGGAATAGGGTGATTGGTCACAAACCTCAGTTCGCCGTCAAATATGATCGCTTTCATCACTTTACTGAATCAAAAAAGTGTCGCCTGCCCCTTGATCTCTTTTCGCTCCGAAAGTTCAAAGATTTTTACCTTCCCATACTCTCCGTCATAACCGGGTGTCACATGAATGTTTCCGGACCTCATCCTGCCAATAGCCTCCCCTATGAGCCGAGAACTCATTTGCGTAATTTCAGTTATTGGTACATCCATAAGAATAGAAAATTCATTACCGAGCCCCTTGATGAGCCGCTGGTATTCCGTTTCAACGGCCTTGCTCATCACCCCTACTCCCAGGGTTTCGGCAATTACTTCTGAAAGGGGAATGAGGGAGGAATAGGGGGATGCATTATCAGGTTTATACCCTAAGGGTCTATCAGCCAATTTCTCAACCCTGTGAAGGACGCCAACCGTCACCCGTCGACCGCATTTCGGACAGAGATAGCCGTGTCGTATGGTCTCTTCCGGCGAGAGGCTCACGTTGCATGCCCTGTGTCCGTCGTGATGGTATTTCCCTTCTTCAGGGAAAAACTCTATGGTCCCGAGAAAGCCCTGTTTTGTCTCTACAGCATTCGCAATAGAATCATAGGATATATTCGTATCCAAGATGTTCGCTTCACGACCCATTTTTGCGGGCGAGTGAGCGTCTGAATTTGAAATGAGGGTTATAGTATCAAGGGCGGAGAGGCGCCAGTTCATTTGAGGGTCTGAAGAGAGCCCCGTCTCAATGGCCTTGATGTGAGGTGTATAATCCTCAAAACACTCTTCAAGGGAGTCAAATCCTGATACTGCTCCAAACACGGAGAAGTGGGGTGTCCACGCATGGGCCGGAATAAAGACAGCTGAAGGGGACAGATCCTTTATAATCTTAAGGAGGTCAAGTGCATCGAGGCCAAGAATTGGCCTTCCATCTGAATTTAAGTTTCCGATCCGCGAAAGGGCAAGATTGATTCTTGCAGCATCGGAAAAATCAGGGGCAAGAATAAGAGAATGGACCTTCCGTGTTCTGTCGTTTTTTCGGTAAATGGTGCTGATCTCTGCAGAAAGGATGAAGGAAACGTCTGCTTTGCATGAATCATGTACTCCGTTCGATTCATACTCTTTTCTCAACGTAAAGAGTCCGTTTCCGGTTGGCTCAAGCTTCTTGGAGAGTTCCTTGAGCCAACCCGGATGGGTGAAATCACCGGTGCCTACAACGCCTATCCCTTTTATCTGAGCCCACTTCCAGATTGCCTCCGGGGACATGTCCTTGCTTGTTGCTCGGGAATACTTGGAGTGAATGTGGAGATCGGCAATAAATCGCATGGTAGATTATGACGGGATGTTAGCAACCATGTCAAGAGACAACTTA
>JAEAMG010001023.1_pt1 | contig 24745 bp, 24 predicted proteins | sample 8958741 | NCBI WGS metagenome assembly JAEAMG01 (sample SAMN16933256, study PRJNA681125) | bioreactor sludge metagenome | isolation source: anaerobic bioreactor treating anionic surfactant - SDBS | place: India: Bengaluru | collected 2019-02-28 | reverse complement strand
GTTGACATGGGGTTTCTTTCTTTCAAACTTCTTCTTAGCCATATAGAACCTCCGTTACTGTTTTTTCTCTATTTTTCATTAAACTTTCCAAGATATTCTGGGGCACGGGCGTATAGTGGAAAAACTCCATTGTGTAATAACCCCTACCCTGGGTAGCTGACCGGAGATTGGTCGTGTAGCCAAACATCTCATCAAGAGGAATGTGGGCTACAATATACTTGAAATCATTCCTGTCGCCAAGCTCTGCAATTCTTCCTCTCCTTGAAGAAAGGTCGCCTATAACCGTGCCAAGGCAGTCAGAGGGAACATTGATGTCAACCTTCATAATGGGTTCAAGGATAACCGGATTGGCCTTTCTAACCCCATCTTTCAGGCCCAGAGATCCGGCGAGCTTGAATGCAAGCTCAGATGAGTCAACTTCGTGATATGAGCCATCCACCAGTTCCACCTTAATGTTGACCAATGGATACCCAAGAAGAACGCCCTTTTCCAACCTCTCTTTAACGCCGGTTTCAACGCTGGCAATGTATTCTCTCGGGATAGCACCGCCAACGATTTTGTTTTCGAATACAAAATCAACTCCCTCAACAGGAGATATGTGGAGCACCACGTGGCCATACTGGCCCTTGCCACCCGATTGTTTTATGTATTTTCCAATACCTGTCACGGCCTTCGTAATCGTCTCCCGGTATGCTACCTGGGGAGGCGAAGACAGCATTTCAAGGTTATGTTCTCTTTTTGCCCGATCCATGATAATCTCTAAATGGAGCTCGCCCATGCCGGACAGAATAACCTCTCCTGTATCGCTGTCGAGCTTGACGTTGAGTGACGGGTCTTCAACGGTGTACCGGTTAAAGACAAGCCACATCTTCTTGAGATCGTCTTTTTTCTTCGGAGCGATAGCGATGGATACCACCGGAGCAGGAACCTCTATTGTTTCAAAGAGGATTTCAAAATCAGGGTGGGTCAGGGTATCGCCGGTTGAAGCCCCTTTAAGACCAACAATGGCGCATATGTCACCTGCCTGTACCTTCTTCACGTCTTCACGCTTGTTTGCGTGGAGCTGTATGATTCTTCCGATCCTCTCATTCTTACCCTTGGAGCTATTGAAAACAGTCTCACCGGTTTTCAACTGACCCGAGTAAATCCGCATGTAGCTCAACTGCCCCACGAAGGGATCATTCATGATTTTGAAGACAAGGCCGCTGAAGGGCTCATCGTGGGTGCCTTTCAAATGTCCCTCTTCTCCCTCTTTTGTCCAGTATTCGTAAGGAGAAACATCGGCAGGTGATGGGAGATAATCTACAATTGCATCGAGGAGCGGCTGCATACCCTTGTTCTTGAAAGCACTTCCGCACAGAACCGGCAGTACGCTCCCGTTCAAAGTGCCCTCCCGGATAATCCTCTTGATTTCATCTTCTTCTATGTGAGTATCGTCAAGGTAGGAAGCCATAAAACTGTCATCTATCTCGGAGAGTGATTCCATGAGTCGTTCTCTGAGCTGATGGGCCTCGTCTTTGAGATGGGCAGGAATCTCTTTGACGGTATATTCGATCCCTCTTGTCGTATTGTCATAATACGTTGCTGTCTGAGTAATGATGTCAACAGCACCCTGGAACTCATCACCATCTTTAATGGGGATTTGTAAAATAAGCGGGTTAGCTTTTAGAACTTCCTTAATCATTTGGACACACTTGTGAAAATCAGCAGCAGGTCTGTCCATCTTGTTCACAAAGGCTATCCGTGGAACCCTGTAGCGGTCAGCCTGACGCCATACCGTTTCTGATTGGGGCTCTACCCCTTCAACACCAGAGAAAAGGGCTACCGCCCCATCCAGGACCCGGAGAGATCTTCCAACCTCAACGGTGAAATCTATATGTCCCGGTGTATCGATAATGTTAATCCTGTGTCCTTTCCAGGTGCACGTTGTGGCTGCAGCAGTAATGGTTATACCCCGCTCTTTCTCCTGTTCCATCCAGTCCATGGTGGCATTGCCATCATCGACCTCTCCGATTCTATTGTTGACGCCGGTATAGAACAACATCCTTTCTGTGGCTGTTGTTTTGCCCGCATCAATGTGGGCCATAATCCCGACGTTTCTGACGATTTGATTCATGAAAAAACTACCATCTGTAGTGAGCAAAAGCCTTGTTTGCTTCCGCCATTTTGTGGGTATCTTCTCGTTTCTTTACAGAACCACCCTTGTTGTTATAAGCATCAATAATCTCTCCTGCAAGCTTCTCAGTCATTGTCCTTTCCGATCTGTCTTTGGCATACTTCATAATCCATCGTATGGCTAAAGAGAGTTTTCTGTTAAGTCTCACCTCAACAGGAACCTGGTATGTGGCGCCGCCAACCCTCCGGGCCTTGACCTCCAATTCAGGTTTTACGTTATCCATGGCCTTGTGGAATACTTTCAAGGCTTCTTCTTTCATTTTATTTTCAATAAGATCAAATGCCCCGTAAACGATCTTGCTGGCCGTGCTTTTCTTGCCATCGAGCATAACACGATTGATCAGCCGCTCTACCACCAGATCATTGTATTTCGGGTCAGGCATTTTTTCTCTTTTGGAAATATGTCCCTTTCTTGGCATAACGTTACTCCTTGAATGCTATCCTTACTGTTTGGGTTTCTTTGCTCCGTATTTCGACCGGCTCTTCTTTCTGTTCGCAACACCACTCGCGTCAAGAGAACCCCTGATGATGTGATACCGAACACCGGGAAGGTCTTTCACTCTTCCTCCCCTGATGAGAACCACTGAGTGTTCCTGAAGGTTATGGCCAATTCCCGGAATGTATGTTGTCACCTCAATGCCATTCGTTAATCTGACACGGGCAACTTTCCTCAAAGCAGAGTTCGGTTTCTTAGGCGTTGTGGTGTAAACCCTCACACAAACTCCCCTTTTTTGTGGGCAGTTTATAAGGGCAGGTGAAGAACTCTTCTTTTTGACGACTTCTCTCCCAAGCCTTACTAATTGGTTAATAGTAGGCATTCTTTGTTACCTCCAAAAAAATAATCCCTTAGATTATTAAGGGATACGAGTACGGCGGAAAAACTTCGGTATAATAAACGATTTCCCTTATTATGTCAAGACATTTTTAAATTTTTCAGAAGGCCTCTTCAGTGGAGTTTTGAACAGAAAATATTGGCACTTCAGAATAGGCACCCTTACAGAAAACTTTGAGTTGTTCTTTTGCAGCAGCAAGTCAGAAACCTTAAAAAACTCATTACATTAGAAAATATCACTAAAAAATCTTCGAGTAAAAAGATCCTTACTCGCTTTGTGAAATAAATTTCAGAAAAAACTTGACATCAACTTTAAGAGTATAATAATTTTCAGTCACATCCAAATACATCTTTAGTCAATAGAAATATTAAGTTCAATAAAGAACAGAGGAGGTATCTATATTATGTCCGATGATTCAAAAGTTTTTGGAATGTCTGCAAGCGCGGGGAGATGGATTTTTGTAATACTGGGCATGGTTGTCAATATGTGTCTAGGGGCTGTCTATGCATATAGCGTTTTTAAGAAACCACTTGAAACGCTCTTTAATTCAAGTGCGACTGAAGGTAATTTACCGTTTATGATTTTTCTTGCCATGTTTGCCCTTTTCACATTCTTCTCAGGACGCTTTATTGACAAAATGGGACCCCGTACAGTTATGATGGTCGGTGGCATCGTAGTAGGCCTTGGTTGGATTCTCACAAAGTTTGCAGGCAGCATGACTATGGTAGTCATCACGTATGGGATTATTGGGGGAGCCGGAGTCGGCATCGTTTATGGAGGACCTGTATCTGTCGCTACCAAATGGTTTCCTGACAAAAAAGGACTTGCAGTGGGTTTGTCGCTTCTTGGTTTTGGCGCCTCGGCCTTTGTGACAGCACCCCTGGCTAAAAACCTTATTGCCTCGTCTGGCCCTCTTAATACTTTTATGTATATGGGCTTTGGATTTCTTATAGTAACTGTAGTCCTTTCATCCTTCATGCGATTTCCTCCCCCAAATTATAAACCAGCTGGGTGGAATCCGCCGCAACCCGCAGGAGGAGTTGCTGCGAAAGTCTTCACCACCGGTAGCATGCTTTCAACAGCCAGCTTCTATGGCCTATGGCTCTGTTACACGATTGGAACCACAGCAGGTCTGATGGCCATTGGTATTTCTGCAACTGTTGGAAGAGAAGTAATCGGCCTGGATATTGGTACCGCTGCCTTCCTTGTGTCCATTTTTGCAATCTTCAACGGTATTGGGCGACCAATTTTTGGCGCCCTTTCAGATAAGATTACCCCCCGAGGAGCAGCTATACTTTCCTTCGTCATCATAGCTATCGCATCTTTCATGATGCTTAGTGCCGGCCAAGGGTCTACCACTCTATATGCCATTGCCTTCTGCGGTTTTTGGCTCTGTCTTGGTGGCTGGCTTGCAATCGGTCCGGCCGCAACCGCTTCGTTTTTTGGACTTGAAGGATACGCGCAGAAATACGGTGTTGTGTTCAGCGCTTACGGACTCGGGGCAATTATCGGAGGCATAATATCAGGCAAAGCAAAAGATGCTTTCGGAAGCTATATAGCTGCATTCTGGCCAACTCTAATCCTTGCGATAGTAGGAATTGTCATCGCCATATTCCTTCTGCGACCGCCGAAGAAGTAAGATAAAAACCGTGACCGGCAAACGGGGCAAACCTGAATCGGGTTTGCCCCGTTTTTTATGTTACATAAAACGTCCGTAATCGAATTTCTTGCTATCCATCGGAAATTCTTGTGATACAATATGGTAATGCTGAAACCCGAACAGTCGTCAATACACATCTTCATGGAAATTTTGGGTTAAAAACTGTTAGTCCAGGGAGGATTGTGGATCAGACAATCAGGACAACATGCGGCATATGTCAGATAGGGTGTGGTGTCTTAGCTACAGTAACTGATGGACAACTAACCAGGGTTACAGGGGATGCTGACCACCCTCTGAACAAAGGAGCTTTCTGCCCCAAAGGCCTTGCCTCCTTCGAGTACCTCTACCACCCCCAACGGATTCGGCAACCGATGAAACGGCTTGCAAAAAGGGGTGAAGGAAAAATCACTCAGAAAGCGGTTTCTGATCCTACAATCAATCCTGGGATAACCTGGGTTGATTATGGCTGGTTGAATCCTGAAGCATCTGAAAGCAATCTCTTTGGCTGGCAGGATTCGAATGTGAATATCCTCATAGACTATGGTGTTCAAGCGGGCAAAGAGAGATGGAAACCCCTCAACTTAGAGGTATTCCCTGCAAGATTTTTTCATCCCCATAGTCCATGTAAAGTCGCATAAAAAATATAAACTACCGAGGAGCTATTGATGAACGAGTTTTTCTTTCCAAAAAGTGTTGCCATATTTGGGGTATCTCCCTCGCCAGGCAACGTAGGAATTGGAATATTAGAAAACCTGGAACGTTTTTTCTTCAAGGGAAATATTTACCTCATTGGGGAAAAGGGCGGATTGGTGAGGGGAAGGAATATTGTAAAAAGCATCGGGGAGATTGCCGGTGCGCCTGATCTTGCTGTGTTTATCATACCCGCAAAGGGTATTCCGGGCAGACTCGAAGAATGCGGCAAAAAAGGGGTTCGCCATGTAGTCATTGAATCAGGGGGGTTTTCCGAGTTTGGGAAGGAAAAAGAGTCACTTGAAAAGGAGATTCTCAACATCGCCAATAAGTGGGGAATAAAAATTCTCGGGCCAAACTGCCTCGGCACAATAAATCTGGAAAACGGACTGGTGTTGCCTTTTGTTCGTTTTCATAAAAGTTTTATGAAGAAGGGAGGTATATCGCTTATCTCCCAAAGCGGAGGGCTTTTGCACGACATACTCCTCCTCCTGTATATCGCTTATCTCCCAAAGCGGAGGGCTTTTGCACGACATACTCCTCCTCCTTTCCTGTGATAATCTTGGAGTTAATAAACTTATCAGCGCAGGCAACAAACTAATGCTCAATGAGAATGATTTTCTTGAATACCTCATCTCTGACCCTGCAACGAGCATCATCGGCCTCTATCTCGAAGACATAAAAGACGGAAGGAGGTTAGCCCATCTTGCATCATCCACGGAAAAACCCATTATCGTTCTCAAGGCCAACGAAAGCGACGGCAGTTCGCATATCGCACAGTTCCACACCGCTTCCCTCGCAGGCGATGACCTTCTCGCGGATACCCTTCTCCAGCAGGCGGGAATCCACAGGGTTCGTACCCTCGATGAAATGATAAACACCATGAAAATATTTTCTCTCCCACCCGTGAGGGGTAAAAGGCTTGCAGTCATAGCACGATCAGGGGGACATGCGGTCACGGCAACCGATGCGATCTATCGTCACGGATTTAAACTGGCAAAACTTTCCCCGGGTATTTTCGAACTCGTGGGACAAAAAAAGAGGGTGGATGTGATACGAGCAACGAACCCCATTGATCTTGGTGATATTTTTGATATCGATTTTCACTACACCATACTGGAAAAGACCCTTGCCGATAAAGGCGTAGATGGATCACTATTTGTGCATTCCTACGATCTGGAAACAGATGGGGATGCGACACTTGACTTCATCAAGAAAATAAATTCCCTCTCAAAATCTCAACCAAAACCTGTATTGTTCTGTATGCTCTCTGAGAAAGAACAATGGTTCAGAATGAAGGATGGTGCAACCTTCCCTGTCTTCTCAGAAGCTGATCAGGCAGTGAAAGCTCTTGCGAGGTCCCGGAATCATTTCAAAAGGACTGGCAATGGCAAGATCCTTAAAAAACAGCCGCCCATGAATTCTGTAATACCAAAAACTCATAAAGGGAAGGCCTCTTTCTTGGCTCCCGCCGAGACTTTTGAACTGCTTCGGCAGTATGATTTGCCGGTGGCTGACTATGAAATTGCAGGAAATTTTGAGGAATGCAGAAAGGCTGCCCACCGAATCGGTTATCCGGTAGCCTTAAAGGTTTCATCTTCCGATATACTGCACAAAACAGAAAGGGAAGGAGTAAGGCTCAACCTGAACTCCGATGTATCGCTCAAAGAGGCATTCAAGGGCATGGATTCTGAGGCTTACATGGTTCAGAAAATGGCTCAGTCCGGTTTTGAACTGATCGTAGGTGGCAAATGGGACCCCTCTTTCGGCCAGGTTGTCATCATAGGTATGGGAGGTATCTACACAGAATTATTTAAAGACATTTCAGTACGTATGGCGCCTGTTAACGAAAAGTCTGCGATGAAAATGTTAGATGAGATGCAAGGCTCAGCCATCCTGAAAGGGTTCAGGGGTAAGCCACCATGCGACCTCCGGGCCGTGGCCAGGTGTGTTGCCGGATTATCTCGCCTTTTGGCGGACCATCCTGAAATTGTGAATCTTGATGTCAATCCCCTTATCGTCTACGCGAAAGGTAAGGGATGTATCATTGTCGACGCCAAAATAGAGACCTTTTAACCCTTGATCTTTGTTCCCAATCCCTTTTTTTCTTTCAGCCATTTGACAATCATCGGCAAGATGTCGCCAGAATTTCCGTAGAGGGAGGCGTCGGCAATAGAGCTGATTGGCGTTGGCTCGACATTGACCTCCACCACATACCCGCCATTATCTTTGACTGTCTGGGGAAAAGAGGCCACCGGGTAGACAACCCCTGACGTTCCTATGACGATGAGTGCGTCGCATTGTTCTAAAACGTTGAAGGATAACTCAAGCGCATATGATGGGATAGATTCGCCAAACCACACGACATCAGGCCTCAAAACCGCACCACAGTCGCACTTTGGCGGGATCGATTTCAGGGGCACATCCATGAGCATGGAGATTTTGCCTTCTCGTGTACATCTTGTCCGCCACAGGTTGCCATGAATCTCAACAATGTTCTTTATTCCCGTTCTTCCGTGGAGGCCATCCACGTTCTGCGTTATAAGCAGAAAGTTTTCGAACATGTCTTCGAGTTCCTTTATCGCAAGATGACCGAGGTTCGGTTCTGCCTTGCCAATAATACCCCTTCTCCAATCATACCACTGCCACACCGTTGCCGGGTCACGTTCAAAGGCATCCAGAGTTGCAAGCTCTTCGGCACGGTAGTTTTTCCAAAGGCCATCCGCTCCTCTGAATGTGGGTATACCACTCTCTGCTGATATGCCTGCACCCGTTATTACAAGAAGAGACTTTGCTTGTGCCAGCCTCTCCACGACTTTCTCATTCATCTATTGCCTCCACTATGCTCTGTAAATCATCAAGCAATTCCTGGTTGTGTATCCCTCTTTCTTTTACCATATCAAGGGCCACCAAAGAAAGGGCCTTATAGACCTTCTTGTGGAGGCTCATGTCGTTCATTGCGTGAATGTGATCCTGAACCGTTCCTTTGTCACCACGAACAATTGGGCCTGTCAGGGAGATGAGTGGCCCATTCGATTGTATATTATGCAGAGTTGCGTTGATGATAGGGAAGAAGGGCTCGAGGGTGATATCAATCTTTTTCATAATTTTTTCGCTTGAGTAAAGAAGGGCACAGAGGAGGTTACACACAGACACGGCACAGAGGTGGTAGTAGACTTTGTTCCTTCCGTCGATGGGGATTGTCCCTTGACCAATGCTCTTTCCGAGAGCTTCCAGGATTTTAAGGGCATTGGTATCACCCTCGATAAAAACATATGTATAAGGAAGGACACGGATTGCACTTTCAACACCAGGGAATGACTGGAGAGGGTGAAGCGACCCGATAACAGCGCCTTTCTCGTCAAGGGGTTTCAAGATGGATGAAGGATGCGCCCCGCTGGTGTGAAAAAAAAGTTTGCCATCAAGACGTTCAGAGTGCCCGTATATTTCCTGTGCGACATCTGTGATTGCATAATCCTGAGTAGTTATGGCGATAACGTCTGACGCCTCGACGACCTCCCTGTTGTTGCTCATATACCTTATTGAGTCACCAAGATAGAGTCTTGCCGTGCTGAAGGCCTTCTCTCCCGCAGTGTCCGAAATTGCAGCAACCTCAAATCCCTTGTTTTTAAGGACATAAGCAATCGCTATACCTACTTTTCCAGCTCCTATAAAGCCTATTTTCATCTCTCACTCCCATCCTTTTTTTCGTTTCTTGAGTTTCTCTGGTTCCTTATAGTGATAAAACAAGAGAAATCAGAAAAATGAATTTTTATTTAATGCTTTATCGTTGTTCCTACCTATAGCCCATAGCCTCTCGCCTATTGCCCATTTTTTAATTGTTTTCGTTCGAATAATTCCAGCGGCAGGGTGATCAAATTCTTTAATGTATCGACCGTTCTTCCGCCAATAGTATTAACATAGTTCAGGCTTATGCTCGGATCTTCGGCATTACCCTTCACATTATATGAAGCGTATATGAAACCCCTATCCTTGTTTCTCACAATTCTGCGAAGGATAGGGATTTTGTCGATTGTCTTGTCGAAAGCAACGAGAGGCGAAACCGTGATGGTACCGTCCACTTCCTGGTTTTTCGCATTAATGTTTCCTTTTCCTGTGATAAGCATTGACGGGCTATCGAGCAAGAAATTATCAGTTGCAAAGAGACCCTCTTTTACCTTGAATGAGGCGCCCATCTTCGCGTATTTTAGGCCTGCCTCGGTGAAACGTACCTTGCCTCGAAAAAGATCATAGAGGTTAAGAAGGCTAAAAACCTTTGCCAGGAGGTCCCATTTTCGAATCGTACCGTCCCTGCTGTACATGTTTACTTCACCCTGGAGGGTTTCTATGAAGTCGGCTTTCTTCTCTCCTCTGAAAAACAAATTTCCGGTAACAACCCCTTCTCCTTCGACACTACTTGTTTTTGTGCCAAGGACATGCAGTAAATGACCGCTGGTGATTGAAAGGATCTTGCCTTGTGCGCCGATTACCGGAATGCTCTGTGAAAGGTCAAGTACACCGGTGCAATCTGCATATCCACCCAGGACATTCGCAGTCAAGCGATGAATATTAAGCTTTCTTTCGCAAAAATTTCCTGATGCCATGAGTTGCGATCCGGACATGTTTGGCAGGTTTATAGTGCCGGCCTGGATGCTGAAATCGCCAGTTATCTTTGCCAATAAATTATCCTTGCTAATGGAACGCAAGGCGAACTCTGAATCACGTCTGAAATCGTTGAGATTGAAGGTATCCATGGAAACAGATAAAGAAAATCTCGGATTTTCCTGGCCTTCAAGATGAAGCTTACTATTGCCCACTGTGGTTTGTCCGCATACAATTCTCTTTACAAGTATTTCAGAGGACCCTCCCTTGAATTCTGCGTTCAGGTTTATTTCTTTGAGAGGCTCGGCAAACCATGGAAGCCTCAAGAAACCATTATTGACCCTCACGAATCCCTTCATGTCGGGTATCTTCTGCACAGGCCACGTCAGATCTTTGAAGGCAATATTGAGGTCAAGATCGCCTTTTGGTGCCTGACTCTCAAAAAAAAAGAGCGGGGTAATCCGCTCAACGGCTTGGGCATTCATTCCTATGGTAAAATTTATCGTCCCGTTCGGGATAATTGACCCTTTTCCGTTGATTCGCAGTATGTCAAGGTTGTAGGAAAGATGCTCGATGTCGATTCTTTTTTCTTTTATGGATGCCTTTATATGGCCTGCGCTTCGAATTCCCTTATCTTTTTTCATGAACTTTGGAATGGTGAACGAAATATCGTCCATCACCATATCTCCGTTCAACAAAAATGTTTGGTTCCTGTTCTGGATTGCCATATCGAGAAACGTCACGCCATTGATCGGAAAAGGAAGAGCAACGTACTCCTTAACAAGATCCACATCCAGATTGCCCTTCAGGAAAATACCCATGGATTTTTTGCCCCATTTGCCCCTGATGACCATGTCCGTGCCAGCTTTCCTTATGATGAGAGGGTCAAAAATAATCTCCTCATCGGTAAATCGATAGGATCCTCGGGCATGGGCAGATATTTTCTGCCAGGACACGTTTGCATCATCCACCTTCCCGGTTCCGGAGATCCTGTAACCGGATGTTTTGTCTCCTTCGAGTTCTATGACTCCACGGGTTGTACCGCGTTTAAACTTCACCTTACCTACGTCAAGAATATACGGAATGTCTCTCAAGTCAACGGAATAGCTTCCCCTTACCTTTGCTTTTTTGTCCTGGGCAAGGGAAACAAAACCTGTTGCATCAGAGAAATGACTTGTCTTGAAGGTTCCGCGACCCTTCGAGATTGTCATTTTATAATTGTCAATACCGAGAAGCCCCTCCACCTTGCTGAAGCTCATGTCTCTGTATACAAACCTCATGTCTTCCAGCTCAAGATCAGCATGAACGGGCTTTTTCTTCTCGAAATGAAACCTTGTTATCTTTACTTTTCCTTCCTGTATGGCATCCCACATCTTCCTTGAACCTTTTGCAAGATTTTCAAAGGCGATGAAATTTTTGACCTCCCTAACGTTGACGAAACCGGAAGAGAGGTCTAATGTTATAAGATTTTTTTTATCTGTCTTTAGGTTGAGGAAGAAAATCGTATTGAGAAAATTAATGTTCTCGATAGTGATATCTACCCTGTCATTTGAATAGGTCGCCTTTGTTTTTCCCGCATAACGACTTATTGCTAGTGGCTTCTCGAGGACACGGTCGTTTACCTCAAAACCAGACATCTCAAAAGACCCCTCAAAGCCAAAAGACTGTCGCGCAAAGGTAAATGGCCCTTGAACAACCGCCACACCCTTGAGTTTGCTCGAAAGACGAGAGAGATCAAGGTCAGCAACATACATGGTGCCTTTCAGCTCAGAAGCCTTTCCCTTGTAGAGACCTTCACCAGAGGCACAAACGTCCTTGAAGAACGAATCGTTCCGGGCTTTGAGGTTGAAGAGGAATGGATTGCCGGATTTCAGGTTTTCAATCGTCAGCTCTTCAATGAAGATTTTCTGCTTATTGTAGGTAATGGCCCCCCTCTTGATTTCAAGACGTTCTGCCGGAAGGGGCAGAAAGCGTGTCTTGCCTTTGAGATCGGCAAAAGTCAGGTCAAAATCGGCAATAGTGGTGCTCTTCAAGAAGGGCCTACTTGCGAAATTTGCAAGAACATCGAGTCTTTTTATTGTCCCTTGCAGGTTGCCTTTCATTGACAAATCGGATAACTTAAAAACAAGTCTCCCACCGTCAAAGCTGTAATCAAATTTATTGACAGCAACCTCACCACCGGTAATCTTTTTCACCACATAGGGGCCAATGGTTGAGAGGTTCAAGAGAAGAGCAAAGACCGCCAACACCATGATAAGGACCAAACAACCAATTATAGAGAGAAGCTTTCTTTTCATGGTGTTCGTGCAAGAGCAAAGAACACGACGCTTGCAACTTTTCCCCGGTAAAGGACACGGGTGGCCTCTCGTGAGGTTTGACCGGTTGTATAGAGATCATCGACAAGAAGCACCCTTTCTCCCTTGAGGTTGACAGTATCGGTAAGAGAAAATGCTCCCCTGATGTTTTTCCTTCTCTCGTTTTTTGAGAGGGCATACTGGTCCTTCGTTTCTTTTATTTTTCGAAGCGTTGAATGGTGAACAGGTTTTCCGGTCATTCTTGATATTTCCTCAGCAAGAATGAATGATTGATTGAATCCTCTTTCTCTCAGTCTTTTCTCTGTGACGGGAAGAGGTATGATGCTGTCAAATTTGGCTGAAAAGGCAGCGATTTTTTTCTCAGCAAGGCGAACGAGATACCTTCCAACATCTTTACGCCCTGAAAATTTGAATGCGTGGATAGCATCGCGCAGCCTGTCTTTATAGTAAAAGCCATAAAGGCCCTCTTCGAAAAGATTCTTTTCGTCAATGCATCTTCCACAAACCTCTCGTATACCAACGGGCATTCCGCATATGGGACATGATGTCTCGTCGTCGACAGGGAGAAATGAATCGATACATTGCAAACACAGAACAAATCCGTGTGCATTACATCCCCCGCAACGCAAGGGATAAATAAGATTCACAACGTCTTTTACAAGATTATGCGCCGTATTTATCAAGTCTCAGCCCGTGGGCAAGAGCAAGGGCCATTAGCTGTTTGCTATAGATTGTTCCGATGCTTCCGGTAACACAGTTCTTTTCATGGAAGGCCATTCCATCTCTTTCACCCGTTTTTGTTACCAGCAACAGCGGGACAGGGTGCCAGCTATGGCCCTTCATAGGGCATGGCGTGGAATGATCACCGGTAATAACGAGAACGTGTGGGTTAAGGCTATAGATATCCGGGACTATAGGGTCAACATTTTCAATAGCAACAACCTTTTCAGGGAAGTTGCCGTCTTCGCCTGCAAGGTCAGTCTCTTTTATGTGAAGGAAGAAAAATTGGTAGGAATCATAGTTGTCTCTCAGGGCCTTTATCATCCCCCGGTAGTCCTTTGTTTCATCCTTCACATCCATACCGAGAACCTTCGCAATGCCTCTATACATGGGATATGTGGCAATGGCAAGGGCCTTCATCTTGTAATTGTCTGAGAATGATGGAATTGCCGGTTTAACCGAAAAGCCTCTCAAAAGAGCGCCGTTTGCAACCTTTTCATCTTTGAGAAGTCTGATTACCTTTTCGATGAAGGTATTTACAACCTTTGAAGCGAATGTAGCCCCCCCATCTTTTGGCTCAGAAAGCACGACCGGTAAATGGTCTTTATGGGGGTCGGCGTCTGTCAAGTGATCGGATAGGTTTTTCCCGCGAAAAATAATAGCGAACCTGTGGGACTTCCCTGGTCTGATAATAACCTTTACGCCTTCGATTTCAGGAATAGCCTCACTTATTTTCTTACAGAGACGAACTGTCTCCTCTGATGGTATCCGGCCTGCCCTTCGATCAGCAACAATGCCATCCTTTATGGTACAGAAATTGGCTCGCGCAGCAAGATCTCCATCCTGTAAATCCATATTAAGACCAAGGACCTCGAGGACACCCCTCCCTATCTCATATTCCAGGGGATCATAACCAAAGAGACTCAGATGTCCTGGGCCGCTTCCTGGTGTAATCCCGATATCAACAGGGACAATACGGCCGAGGATGCCTCTTTCCATGGCCAATCTATCTATATTTGGTTTTTTCGCAGCCTCAAGGGGGGTAAGATATGAAAACTGCGGATTCGGAATATCTCCAACACCATCAAGAATAAGGAAAATGATCTTCTTATCATTATTTAAGATAAGGTCGTGTCTCATCGCTACGCTCCTTCAACCCAATCTTCGCTTTCGTACAGGGCTTGCAATTCAGTAGACTCGCTCCGAAGGAAATCTTCCTTTCGAACATCAATAGTATTCCAACTGAAGCAGTTATCGCAGAAATCACCCCACTCTACCTTTTTTGCCCGACAGTTATCGCATCGGAAAGGTATATAGACATGCTCCGCTGGAAAAGCATGCCTGAATTCCTCAACTGCCTTATCCATCTGACCACGATGGACATATGCCTCAGCCATTGCCTTGTGGAGGCCCTTGAAATCAACGCCTTCAGCCTCGAGAGTATTCAGCATATCGATAGCTTCGTCGATCATTTCGAGCCGGAGGCATAACCGTGCATACAGAAACTCTATAAGATTATTTTTCGGTGAAATGTCGAGGATTCTCCGGTAGATTTTCAAGATTACTCCCGGATCGCCTCGAGCGATATACAAATCTTCCATCTTGGAAAGAAAGATTATGTGACCTGTCTTGGAATACCCCCTGCCGTAAACACGGCCGGCCTCATTCAGTTTTTTTGTCTTTTTGTATATCTCAGCCAGGAGAATATATGCAGGTATAAACCTCTTATCCTCGCTGATAATATCTTTTAGTTCCTTGATAATAGAATCGTAGTCAGAGGGATTGAATCTTTCAAAAATTGCACAAGCCTTCTCGTACCGTATTCCGATGAGCCTTTTGCTTTCATCAGGTGTCTTAATAAATTTGACGATCCGCTTCGCTGCATCGTATGCATCGTCCCATCTCTGCTGCGTTATGTAAAGGTCTCGTAACATTGCGAGCGCCTCAAAGTTCGATTCGTTGATTTTCAAAATATCCTTCAAGTCAGCTTCCTGCCTTGCGAGATCTTTTGTGTTTGCTCTAATCTTTGCCTTCTTGAACAGGATTGATTCTTTTTTACCAAGATGGGCCTCAGCGAGGTCGAGCATCTCGATGGCCTTATCGAATTCCTTCATAGACACATGGAGGTCTGCGAGCGATAAATATCCCTCTTCAACATCTGGAGCACGGAGGATAACGCGATTTAGTTGTTCAATAGCTTTGTTTCTATCCCCCTTTAGATCAAAGGATTTTGCTTTTTCGATAAGTGCCATGAACTCATCTTTTCTCTTTCCTTTTTTCTCCTTTTTCCAGACACTCACACTTTTTTTGATGTCATCAATTAAACCTACCAATATGGCGACAATAATACCAAGCGCAAAGGCAATAACAACGAATTGCGCAACAGACATTTCAAGGGCCTGCTGCCCGCCGAAGTAAAACTTCACTTCATCCGGATTCAGAATACCCAGATATACGTAAAACCCGAAAACTATAAAAAAGAGAAATACGTATATTTTGTACTTCATTGATTTACATACCTTTTTCTTCCATCATTCTCTTACACGTTATACAATACCTTGCAACAGGATTTGCTTCAAGTCTTTTTTCAGTTATTTTTTCCTCACATTCCTCACAAATCCCGTAGGTATTATTCTTGATCTTATCAAGGGCGTTATCTATGTCCTTGAGGAGGTTTAGATCATTATCACTGATGCTCATGAGGATATCAACATTGTAGGAATTGCTGGCCGCATCAGCCATATCCTGAATGCCATCTGTGCCGAGGGTATAGGAATCCTCTTTAAGTTTCTTTGCCTTCTTAAGAATTTCCCCCCGCATGGTAAGGAGGCTCTTTTTAAAACGTTCCATCTTTCTCTTATCCATTATCCACCCCTAAAAACTTATTTCCTTTTTGAAGTATATATCTTTTTGCCTCGATCCATAAACTTTCAAGGTCATAAAGTTCTCTCAGCGATTCAATAAAAATATGAACTATAACATTCTGGTAGTCGATGATTATCCATCTGCCTTCATCGTAGCCTTCGAGAGAAAAGGGCTTCACCCCAATTTCCTTCATGCCTACCTCAACAGCATCCGCGATCGTTCTTACTTGTCTCTCGCTTGTCCCGGTTGCCAATACGAAATAATCGGCAATATCGGTAAGTCCGACAAGCTCAAGCACGACCATATCTTTTGCCTTTTTTTCATCCGCAAACCGTGCGCATGCCTGGGCCTTCTCAAAGATATCCATCAAATTACCGGTAGTGCCACTTGTACTATTTAGTTTGTCACTTTTCACTTCTAACTTCTCACTTTTGGCTGCTTTTATTGATACAGCTTCCTCTCTTTAATATATTTTTCCACTGTCGACGGGACCAGATACCGGATTGATTTCCCCCCGTTTACAGAGGCACGTATCCTTGTTGCAGAGATATCAAGCTGGGTAACGAACTGAAGACAAACCTTTCTGCCGGAGCCGTGTTCATAAATGCCATCATCCAATCGTTTCATGTGTTTTCTCACGCCAGTCGGAAACATCATAAGTCCCGATCTTCCTTTGTGGTTCGGCCTCACCATAACAATAAAATTTGTATGGTAAAAAAGATCCTTATACCTGTGCCATGTATCTATTTCTGAAAAAGCATCCACACCGATAAGATAGTAGAGTTCCTTGAACTTTTTTTCCATTACCTGAATGGTATCGATAGAATAGGAAACCCCACCCCGTCTTGCCTCGATATCAGACAAAGTAAAACGGCTGTTGCCTTTTATGGCAAGACGCACCATGGCCAGGCGATCTTCAACATCTGAAATCTTTCTGTTGCTTTTATGGGGAGGAATGTAAACCGGGACAAAATAAATTTTTTCCAATGAAAAGGACTCTCCAATCTCCTCAGCAACCCTCAGGTGCCCGTTATGAACCGGATCGAATGTTCCCCCAAAAATACCTACTTTCACTATACCCTCAATTGGCCTTCGCCAAAAGCAATAAACTTTGTAACAGTCAGCTCTTCAAGACCCATAGGTCCAAAGGCATGCAGTTTCGTTGTGCTGATTCCCATTTCTGCCCCAAGGCCCAGTTGGAACCCATCGTTAAGCCTCGTCGAAGCATTAACAAGCACAAGGGAAGAGTTGACCTCTCTCAGGAACCTCCATGCCCGCTGATAATCACCGGTTATAATCGCATCGGTATGGTCTGAACCGTACGTTCTGATATGGTCGATTGCTTCATCCATGTCCTTCACGACCCGTATGGAGAGGATTAGGTCAAGATATTCTTCAGACCAGTCTTCTTCCCGAGCCAAATCAATATCTTTGATGATCCGAACCGTTTTCTTGCAGCCCTTGAGCTTAACTCCTCCCTTCTTGAGGCGTTTTGCCATTTCAGGCAGGAAATCTTTTGCGATGGATTCATGAATAAGAAGAGTTTCCATGGCGTTGCAGGTGGCGGGTTTCTGAGCCTTCGCGTTCAGACAAACCTCGTAAGCCATAGAGAAATCAGCTGATTTGTCCACAAATATGTGACACACCCCTTTGTAATGTTTCAGGACGGGGATACGGGAGTGTTCAACAACGCTTCTCAGAAGTTCTTCTCCGCCCCTGGGTATTACAAGATCAATGTGTTCTTCAAGTGTCAGGAGTTCGTAGATGTACGAGCGATCTTTCACATCAACCAGATGAACAATCTCTGTTGAGATACCGGTCTTCTTGAGCGCCTCTTGAATGAGGCCGAAAAGCGCCCTATTTGAGTGGCTTGCTTCCGAACCGCCTTTGAGGATAACGCAATTTCCGCTTTTCAGACAGAGAGAAAAGGCGTCTATTGTCACGTTCGGTCGGGACTCGTAGATAACGAAAATGACACCTATAGGGATTCTCATCCGGCCTACCTGCAATCCGTTCGGTCTTTTCCATATCTTGACTATTTCTCCGACAGGATCTGCAAGATTCACTACGTCATGAATGCTGGCCTGCATTTCTTTGATTACCTTATCATCGATCCTCAGGCGGTCGATCAGGCTTTTGGAAAGACCTGCCTTGCGGGCAGCCTCGAGATCCTTTTTGTTTTCAAGGATCAGATACGCCTGCTTTTCGCCTATGAGTTGTCCCAGGGCAAGCAACGCCCTGTCTTTCTGTTCTGTTGGTGTGTGGGCTATGACATGGGCAGCTTTTTTCGCCGTCACGGCAACTTCATCGGGTTTCATATGACCACCATGTTATCCCTGTGGATAATTTCTTCAGTGTATTTATAGCCAAGCTTCTTCGTAATATCGGCGCTTTTAAACCCTTTAATCTTGTTAACATCTGATGATGAATAGTTTGCGATTCCCCTGGCAATAACATTCCCTTTATTATTGTTGATTTCTATGCATTCACCCCTTCTGAAGTCACCTTCAGTCTTCACGACACCTGAAGGCAAGAGACTTTTGCCGTGGCTTGAGATGGCTGCTTCCGCGCCTTCATCAACCCAGACGGTGCCTTTTACTTTATATGCAAACGCGGTCCACCACTGCCTGCGAGAAATCTTCTTGCTAGGGAGGAAAAGGGTCCCCGGCTCTTCTCCATTAATGACCCGGACAATAATATTCTCAATGTCGCCCCTTATGACCCTTGTAGGTATGCCATAAAAGCCTGCTTTTTTTGCAGCCTCTATCTTGCTGATCATTCCGCCAACGCTCTTTTCACTTTTGGTCCCTTCTGCCAATTTTTCTACGTCTTCATCTATCTTTTCAATGAGTCTGATCAATCGTGCATTGGGATGTTTTGTCGGGTTCTTATCATAAAGTCCATCTACGTCGCAAAGGAGGAGGAGGAGGTCGGCGTCTGCGATCTGGGCTATCAAAGCGGAAAGGTTGTCATTGTCGCCGAACTTGATCTCTGTGAATGACAGGGCGTCATTTTCATTGATGATCGGCACAATGTCCATTGAGAGAAGACTATTTAGGGTGTTCATCAGATTAAGGCACCGGTCCTTGCTCTTAATGTCTTCATGGGTCAGAAGCACCTGGCCGACACGCATCCTCTCCCATGCAAAGGCGTCCATGTACATCTTCATAAGGAGAACTTGCCCAATAGAGGCAAGTGCCTGACGCTTCTCAATCTCCCGTGGCTTTTTCTTGAGATTCAAGGCTTCCATACCGCAGGCAATGGCCCCGCTCGACACAATAATTACTTCCCTCTTCATCTCTTTTAATGCCCTGACCTGTCTGGCAAAATTTCTGATCATGTCGATGCTGACCCGCTTGTACTTGTCGAGAAGTATAGAGGTGCCAATTTTTATAACAATTCTCTTTGCTCTAAGCATGGGCAGCCCTATCGAAACTTTTCGTTTTAATCATAGCCTTCAATGCATCAATGCCCCATCCTTTCAGGGCACTAACCACAACAACATTTTCTCCTTTTTGAGCCAGGGAGGCTCGCCGCATTTTGGCTGCTTCTTCAGAAACCTTGTCTGATTTGTTCAATATCACAATCCTTTCCCGGCCGAACATTCCTTTCTTAAAAGAATTAAGTTCATGCTTCAAGGTCTTATAATCTTCCATTGGATTTGTCCCTGATATATCTAAGACAAGGAGGAGCATTCGTGTTCTCTCAATGTGTTTTAAGAAGGTTAACCCAAGCCCTCTCCCCTGGGCGGCCCCTTCAACAATACCCGGAATATCTGCCATGACAAAAGTGTTGTCGCCTTCTCGAAGGACCCCGAGGGTCGGCGTCAATGTAGTGAAGGGATAATCACCTATTTTCGGCCTTGCATCAGTGAGGCGTGAAATAAGGGTCGATTTTCCCGCATTGGGCAAACCAACAATCCCAATGTCTGCAATGAGTTTAAGGAACAACAAAAGCTGTCTTTCCTCGCCGGGCTCACCGGGTTCAAACTCATAGGGCGTCCTATGGGTCGGGGTGATAAAATGGGCATTGCCTCTTCCGCCTCTGCCACCTCTTGCTACACTATAGGTATCCTGGTCGCTCGTAATGTCGACAAGCGGTCTGTTATTACCCTCCTCAAACACTACAGTTCCAAAAGGTACATGGATGACAAGGTTTTTGCCTTCCCTGCCTTTTTTATTCCTGCCGCTTCCGTTTTTGCCTTTTTCTGCTTTAAAGATTCGCCGATATTTGAAGTCTAAGAGGCTTGCGAGGTCTTTTGATCCTGATATAACTACGTCTCCTCCCTTACCGCCGTCACCACCGTCAGGTCCACCTTTGGGAACAAACTTTTCCCTTCTAAAGCTTGCACACCCCTGGCCGCCGTCTCCTGCTTTGACAAAGATTTTTGCTTCATCAATAAATTTCATTCAACAGGGTATACATTCGCCCTCTTCTTGTCACCAGCCACATCAAACTTCACAATGCCGTCGATGAGCGCAAAGAGGGTGTTATCGCGGCCAATCCCGACATTTTGCCCGGGATGTATCTTGGTTCCGTTCTGCCTCATGATGATTGTTCCGGCCTTTATTGCCTGACCACCGTAAATTTTGACCCCGAGCCTCTGACCGCTGGAGTCGCGACCATTTCTGGAACTTCCGCCTGCCTTTTTATGCGCCATGAGGTGCCTCCATTGATATCTTCTCTACGAGTACTTCCGTATAGGGCTGACGATGACCCTTCTTGGTTTTGGAGTCCTTTCTCCTTTTGTACCTGAAGATAATTACCTTTTTGTTCTTACCGTGGGAAACTATCTTTCCGCTGACAGAAGCCCCATCAATATATGGGCTTCCAATGACGGTATTCGAACCGTCGTTGAAGACAAGAACCTCTTTTATCTGAACATCATCACCTGCGTTGACGGTCAGTTTCTCGAGTTTGACCTTTTTCCCTTCTACAACTTTGTACTGCTTACCACCGTTCTGTATAATCGCATACATGACCTTACTCCTAACCTGGTTTTGAAAAAAACTACATATAGTATGATAAAGAACTCACAAAAGTCAATAAATAACTGAATCTTGGAATGATTTATACGAAAGAAGGGAACAGTTAAAATACATGCATTTGAGAATTGGATTATTTATACTTGATGTCAAGCAGTGTCACCCGCCGGAAATATTGAAGGATTTGTCTCGCCGGGGCGACATTTGAATCGTCGTATGTGAGCAGAAGTTTAAAGCTACGATAAGGAAGGGTCCGGCGAGTGAAACGCCATGGTAAAGACAACCTTTAGAATATCAAAAATGGATTGCCCTTCAGAAGAACAAATGATACGGGCGAGGCTGGAGGGAATGAACAACATAAAAAGCTTGAAGTTCGACATTCCGGGGCGACTGTTAGAGGTCTATCACCTGAATGGGTATGAAGGCTTCCTTGCTGCTCTCGAAAACCTTCACCTTGATACAAAACTGATTTCCTCTGAGACAACAGAGGACGTTGATATCGGGGGCGAACACCGCCTGCAAAGACACGTTTTGTGGCAGGTTCTCGTCATCAATTTCTTCTTTTTTGCCCTCGAAATAGCCTTTGGGCTCATTGCCGGCTCAATGGGGCTCGTTGCTGACAGTCTTGATATGCTTGCAGATAGCATAGTCTATGGTCTTTCCCTCTTTGCAGTAGGGGGGACCGTCGTCCTGAAGAAGAGGATTGCCGGAATCGCCGGATATTTTCAAACAGCACTGGCTGTCGCGGGTTTTGTTGAGGTGATCCGCCGCTTTCCGGGACATGGAGAGGCCCCTGACTTCCGTGTTATGATTATCATATCTATGCTCGCCCTTGCCGGTAATGCAAGTTGCCTGTATCTGCTCCAAAAATCAAAAAGCAAAGAAGCCCACATGCAGGCGAGCATGATTTTCACATCTATGGATGTCATTGTGAATATTGGCGTTATTGTTGCGGGGGCGTTCGTATTTCTCACGGGATCGAAGGTACCTGACCTGGTTGTGGGGACAATTGTTTTTGTGCTTGTGGCCAGGGGTGCATATAGAATTCTGCAATTATCGAAGTAGGGTTTTGCCATTCCCAATTGCCGAAACCTGTACACACGTTGCATATCGAGGATGCACGGTCAAAAAACGTGCATTTGAGGCCGGGATTATTTATAATTTGTGTCAAGTAGTATCGCATGCCCAGTTAAATACCGGATCTGCTTCATTAAGGAGATAGTTTGGGTACCGAACATCGTGGAGGATTGAAGTTACTCATTAAGGGGTCTATCACAGCGTTGATCCTTGTTTTGGCTATCTGGCGACCCGAAATCCTTGTGGGAATCTTTACCTACCCAACCTTTTTTTTCAAGGTTTATCATGTCATATGGATTATGACGATGTGGCTTCTCATCAAGCGTATGATCCCCCAATGGAACTCAAGGATTTCAATGGGGAAAATCTTTGAGAAGCATTACTCGGCAGCGCCTGCCGGCGATCCTGCCAAACAAGAAAAATTCCAGAAAAAATTGACCGAGTATACCCGGCGTATGAATTCAGGAGCATTAAGGGCTGCAATCTACTGGGTGCTTGCAGTGATTTTTGTGGGAATACTTTACTATACCAATGTGCTGAACCGCATGTGGGTTATTCTTACCGTTGTTTTTTTCATCTTCATGGACCAGTTCTGCGTATCGGTCTGGTGCGTATTTAAGTGGATAATAGGAAATAAGTGCTGTAATACCTGTAGAATAAATAACTGGGGTTACCTAATGGCTTTTTCCACGCTGATCTATGTCCCATCCTTCTGGACGTATTCTGTTCTAATTATGTCGATCATAGTAGTCATCCAGTGGGAATACCTATACGCAAAATACCCGGAAAGATTTTATGAACTCTTCAATACCAACCTTCAGTGCAGAAACTGCGATGGGATATGTAAGTCATAAACCGGGCGATGGGCGATAGGTTATAGGAAAGGCGAGACGGGCAGGAAAGGAAGTAAAAAGTCAAAAACAAGATGTAAACAAATGTTCAACTTTATAAAATAGCAGACTAAACAGCGAACCGTTCACTGATCACGCGTTACACGCTACGGTATTTCCTGACAGCTATACACAATGATGTTGATAATTTGGAAAAAATGTTGTATTTTGTACACCATACAATTTTGGAGTGCGTATGAAATTTCCCATAACAAGAGAAGGTTACGAGATCCTGAAAAAAGAGCATGAATTTCTGTTGAACACGAAGAGACCTGCAATCCTGATAGCCATAGAAGAAGCAAGGGCGCATGGTGATATCTCTGAGAATGCTGAGTATGACGCAGCGAAGGAAGAATTTCAATTTCTCCAACAGAGGGTTGCAGAAATTGAAGAAAAGATAAAAAGCTCAGAAATTGTTGACGGAAGACAGGGGGACGGTGATACGGTCGCTTTTGGCTGTTGTATAGTCTTAAAGAACCTTGACACCGAAGAAGATGTCATTTATACGTTGGTAGGTCCATACGAATCTGATATTCAGAAAGGGCGTATTTCGATGAGTTCTCCTCTGGGTAGGGCGCTTCTCGGAAGAGCAGTGGGTGACGAAGTTGCGTTCAAAGCACCCGGTGGTCAACGGACCTATGAAATAGTAAAAATCGAGTAATTAATCCTGAAAACAAGTCTTAACGGTTTTCCATGGTTCTCCCTTATGGTTCGTTCATATTCATAATGTTTCCTGATAGTTAGGATACTTTGGTAAGTATTGACTATCATACTTAACAAGAGTATCATTACGGCGATAATCAGAGCAGACACAATTAGGAGGGATCAAGCATGAACATGAAACGACTGAATATCGGCAAAGGTTTAGCGAGATGGTGTATCTGTATTGCGCTGATGATCACGATTGGACTGGTCGAATGCGGAGCCACAGAACCAGTTCTGGGCGGGTCAAATACCACTGCAACCGGAGCAGCAGGTGGGGCCACGGCAGAAGGAGCCAGTAACCAGCTTGAGAAATGCGCTGAATCGCTTGGTACGGTAGCCGTCGTGGAAGACCAGGGCGCGCCGTGGTACGGGTATTTGTATTCACATTACAAACTTGGTTCAACGGTGCCCGTGCTGCGTATGATGATTCAGCAGTCTAACTGTTTTGTCGTTGTTGAACGAGGTCGCGCAATGGGTAACCTGATGCAGGAAAGGGCTCTCGAGCAAAGCGGCGAAATGCGTCAGGGGAGTGGCTTTCACAAAGGACAGATGGTAGCGGCTGATTACACTATGAGTCCGTCAATCACGTTTAGCCAGAAAGGAACCAGCGGCATAGGTGGGGCCCTGGGAGGGCTTATGGGGTCTGCCGGAAGGGTCTTTGGCGCCGTAGCGGGTGGTCTGAAGTCGAACGAAGCATCCACGACACTCATCCTGGTAGATAACCGCTCGAGCGTTCAGCTGGCTGCTGCCGAAGGAAGTGCGAAAAACTGGGATTTTAACCTGGCAGGCGGTTTACTCGGGAGCACAGCGGGAGGTGGCATGGGTGGTTACACCAACACTCCGGAAGGAAAGATTCTTACTGCCGCTTTCATGGATTCTTATAATAAGCTGGTCAGGGCGGTCCGCAACTACAGGGCTCAGACAGTTCAGGGAGGCCTCGGTACAGGTGGTCGCCTCGGTGTCCAGGGGGGACAGACACCTGCATCCCAAAGTATCGGACGGTAAGCCCACCATTAATCTATAGTCAAAAATCAGCGCTGCCGCCGTGGTATCAATGGTCAACTCGCGGCAGCGCTTAATCAACAAAGATCGAGGAATGAAGAATAATTCTTTTTTTGTATGAAAGATAGATCACTTCGTTTGAGTGATCATCCCTTGACATATGGATACCCCCTGCCTTAAATACTAAAAACAAACCGGTAAAGGAGGCAGGATATGGTGAAGAAAT
>JAEAMG010001021.1_pt1 | contig 24756 bp, 22 predicted proteins | sample 8958741 | NCBI WGS metagenome assembly JAEAMG01 (sample SAMN16933256, study PRJNA681125) | bioreactor sludge metagenome | isolation source: anaerobic bioreactor treating anionic surfactant - SDBS | place: India: Bengaluru | collected 2019-02-28 | reverse complement strand
AAAGCAAGTGAAATCCGTGAGGAAGTCACCTAAGAGCTTTTGCTTTTAGAATCCCCCCACTTGAGGTAAAACGAAAGTGGTGGGAGTATGTCAACAGAATGTTCATATTATTTTCCTGTCTTTCTTTAACGTTTATATGCATCATCGCAAGTTAATTTAACAATTCGCTGGCATCTAGATTGTTGTGATCCGTTCATTTGCTGTATCAAGATGTTGTTATTGCAATAGATTCAAGCTGTGATTTATCTGCCCATTAGCAGTCCTTGCTGAACATCGGCCTGTTTACGCAAAAAATCCCACACTAACTTAATTCTGGGCTCATGTTGCAAATCGACCAGGGTCAGCATCCAGAAAGTATGGGTAAAACTCAGCTGATCACCCAAAACTTCTTCCAGTTCGCTTTTATCATGCACCAGAAATCTCGGCAAAATGGCCAGTCCGGCACCTGCCCGGACTGCAATCTCTTGTGCCAGAATACTGTTACTGCGAAAACAGGCACTGACCTGCAAAGGTAAACGTTCCAGCGAATACAGTGCAGCGCTATAGACCAGATCATCAATATAATCGACAAAGCGGTGCTGTTTCAGATCCTCCAGTTTTTGAATGGGCGGATTGTGTTGTAAATAATGTTTACTGCCATACAGCTTTAGACAGTAATTGGAAAGTCGGGTAATGATATAGGGCCCAGATTTGGGCCGGTCGATGGAAATGACGATATCTGCTTCCCGATGCGAGAGCTTGATGGTTTTCGGCACCGGAATCAGGTCAATGGTCAGCAACGGATAATGCTGGGAAAACTCCGCCAACAGACCGGCCAGAAATGCCGTGCCGAATCCTTCCGGTGCACCGATACGCACCCGACCTTGCAAGGGGTCATGCCGCGTGTCAATCTGGATGAAGGACTGTTCCATCTGTTCCACACGCGGGACCAGCGCCAGACCTTCCGAGGTCAGCTCATAACCGCTGGCTTCGCGTTTAAACAGTTGCGTACCGAGGGTACTTTCCAGTGCCTGAATCCGGCGTGCCACAGTACTGTGTTCGACCCCAATCAGGCGGGCTGCATTGGTGAGCGTTTTAGCACGTGCCAAAACTAAAAAAAAGCGTAAATGATCCCAATCTACTTTCATCTTCTATTTAACATCCTGTTAAATTGCTGTGCATATTTGCACAACCATCGTGCATCAATTTCTATTGGTGGTCAAAGTGTTCTTTGTTAGTCTGCTGAAACAGCGTAAAAAAATACGTTAAAAAAGCCAGTAAAGGCAAAGACAACGACAATAACAAACCAGCACGGAGCGACCATGAACGCTATTCATCATCCACAGCAAAGTACCGGATTCACCACGGCCAAATTATTGATTAATGGTGAATTTGTCGATTCAAAAAGTACTCATTGGCAAGATATTGTCAATCCTGCGACTCAGGAAGTCTTGGGTCAGGTACCATTCTCAACCCCTAAAGAAGTCAATGCTGCGATTGCGGCGGCGCAAAATGCCTTGGCCAGCTGGCGCCAAACCCCAATTCAGGCCCGTATGCGCATCATGCTGAAACTGCAGGACCTGATCCGCAGTAACTTGAAAAGCATTGCCCAGGTCTTGACTGCTGAACAGGGCAAAACCCTGGCCGATGCCGAGGGGGATATCCAGCGTGGCCTGGAAGTAGTGGAGCATGCCTGTTCTATCGGTACTCTGCAAATGGGGGAGTATGTGGAAGGCGTGGCACGTGGGGTCGATACCTATACCTTGCAGCAGCCGCTGGGTGTCTGTGCCGGCATTACCCCGTTTAACTTCCCGGCAATGATCCCACTTTGGATGTTTCCGATGGCCATTGTTTGCGGTAATACCTTTGTATTAAAGCCTTCGGAACAGGATCCCCTGTCGACCATGATGCTGGTTGAGCTGGCGATTCAGGCCGGTATCCCTGCTGGTGTGCTGAATGTGGTGCATGGTGGTAAAGAGGTGGTCGATCTGCTGTGTACCCATCGTGATATCAAAGCCATCTCTTTTGTCGGTTCAACCGCAGTCGGTACGCATGTCTATAATCTGGCAGGCCAGCACGGTAAACGTGTGCAATCAATGATGGGTGCCAAAAACCATGTGGTGGTGATGCCGGATGCTAACAAGGAACAGACATTAAATGCCTTGGTCGGTGCAGCTTTTGGTGCAGCGGGACAGCGTTGTATGGCACTTTCGGTAGCGGTGATGGTCGGTGAGACCAAGCAGTGGGTCGATGAACTGGTCAATAAAACCAAAACCTTAAAGGTCAATGCCGGACATGAACCGAATACCGATGTTGGGCCAGTGATTTCAACCCGTGCCAAAGCGCGTGTCATAGATTTAATTAACAGTGGGGTTGAACAGGGCGCCGAACTGCTGCTGGATGGTCGTGATGTGCAGGTTCCTGGCTATGAACAGGGTAATTTTGTCGGTCCCACGATTTTTAACCAGGTCACGACCGAGATGCGCATTTACAAGGAAGAAGTATTTGGTCCGGTACTGGCGATCATGCATGTCGATACTTTGGAACAGGCGATTGCACTGATTAATGCCAATCCGTTTGGTAATGGCGTGGGACTCTTTACCCAAAATGGCAATACGGCACGCACCTTCCAGAACCAGATTGATATCGGTCAGGTCGGTATCAATATTCCAATTCCGGTGCCTGTGCCGTTCTTCAGCTTTACCGGATCACGCGGTTCCAAGCTTGGCGATTTAGGTCCTTATGGCAAACAGGCAGTGCAGTTTTATACCCAGACCAAAACAATTACCAGCCGCTGGTTTGAAGACAACCAGGAAACCACTGGTGTGAATACCACCATCAGTCTGCGTTAAGGAGCATCAGCATGAAGATTGCATTTATCGGTTTAGGCAATATGGGCGGCTCGATGGCACAGAACCTGCTCAAGTCGGGACATCAGGTTTTTGGTTATGACTTAAGCGAAACAGCACTACAGCATTTCGCGCAAGCCGGTGGCATCATCTGTGACAGCCCGCAAGCTGCTGCCAAGCAGGCAGAGGTCGTGGTCAGCATGTTGCCCGCCGCCAAGCATGTCCGTGAAGTTTATTTAGGCGAACACGGTATTCTGGAGGTGCTTCAGGCGGGCAGCCTGTGTATCGATAGCAGCACCATTGACCCGCAAACCATTCAGGAGATTGCCGCAGTAGCGCAGGCCAAACAGGTTCGCGTCTGTGATGCACCGGTATCCGGGGGGACTTTGGGCGCCAAAGACGGTACATTGACCTTTATGGTCGGTGCAGATGCTGCCACCTTTGAAGCCGCCAAACCAGTCCTCAGCTGTATGGGCAAAAATCTGGTGCATTGTGGTGCTGTGGGTACAGGACAGGTGGCGAAAATCTGTAATAACCTGATTCTGGGCATTTCCATGACTGCGGTTGCAGAAGGAATGGCGCTTGGGGCCAAATTAGGCATTGATCCGCAGGCGCTGGCTGGGGTAATCAACAGTTCCACCGGACGTTGCTGGAGTTCTGAAATCTATAATCCCTGGCCGGATATCTGTGCCAATGCACCATCATCACGGGGTTATACCGACGGTTTTGCCGCACAACTGATGCTGAAAGATCTGGGTCTGGCGGTCGATGCGGCACAACAGGCCGAGCAGCCGGTGGTTCTGGGCAGCATGGTACAAAAACTCTATCAACAGCTGTGTCAGGACGGTCATGCCCATCTGGATTTTTCCAGCATCATGCATCAATACACTACAACACCTGCTTAAAAACTTAATGATTCAATGGAGCAAGGATTCGCTTCATCAACAATACCTTGTCAGTAATAACGATAAATTCAGGCTGAGGTTGAACATGTTAGATTATCAAAAAACGGTTGAAAATTTTGATTTAGATGCGGTGGCAAAGCAGTATTTGTCCGGTTCGATGCAGGCGGTAAACGCCTGTTATGAATGTTGTGACCGGCATGCCGATTCCGATGCGATTGCCTTGTACTGGTATGGCAAAGATGGCCGCAAAGAAAAATACAGCTTTCGTGAACTGAAGAAATATTCCAGCCAGTTTGCCAACTTCTTAAAGTCACAGGGGATTGGCAAAGGTGACCGCGTTTCCGGCTTGTTGCCGCGTACCCCGGAGCTGATCATTACCATTTTGGCGACCTGGCGCATTGGCGCAGTCTATCAGCCTTTATTTACTGCCTTTGGCCCTAAAGCCATTGAGCATCGTATTCAGCTGGCACAAAGCAAGCTGGTAGTCACAGACCTGGCCAATCGGGAGAAATTATCCGAGATTAGCCACTGCCCCCCGATTGTGACGGTACAGGCTGAACTGCAGGCAGAAGCCTATCCGCAGGATCTCAGCTTCTGGAGGGTGCTGAACCGGCAAGCGGAAAACTGTGAACTGGAAATGCTTGGTATCGATGAGCCATTTTTACTGATGTTTACCTCGGGCACGACTGGACCAGCCAAACCGTTAAAGGTTCCGCTAAAAGCGCTGATTGCTTTTGCCGGCTATATGCACAATGCCATCGGTCTCACCAAGGATGACACCTTCTGGAATATTGCCGATCCGGGCTGGGCCTATGGTTTGTACTATGCGATTACCGGGCCTTTACTGCTCGGACACTCGACCCTGTTTTATGAAGGCGGTTTTAATGCTGAAAGTGTCTGCGATATTGTCAAGGAATATGGCATCACCAATCTGGCTGGTGCACCGACCGCTTACCGCATGATGATGGCAGCGGACCCTGCCCAGATGGCCCAGCTGCGCGGCAAGTTGCGCGTCGTGAGTAGTGCCGGGGAACCGTTAAATCCGGAAGTGATCCGCTGGTTTAAAGAAGTGCTGGATGTGCCGATTTATGATCATTATGGCCAGACTGAAGTCGGGATGGTGGTGTGTAACCATCATGCGCTGGAACATCCGGTGCGTTCAGGTTCGGCAGGCTTTGCCAGCCCGGGTTACCGGATTGCCGTCGTGGATGAACAGGGCCATGAATTGGCAGCTGACGTTCCGGGTATTCTGGCGGTGGATATCAGCCAGTCCTCAATGATGTGGTTCTCGGGCTATGAAGAAAGCCGTAAATCGCCTTTTGTCGGTGATTACTACTTAACTGGTGATACTGCGGAAATTCATGCTGATGGCAGTATGAGTTTTGTCGGGCGCAGTGATGATGTCATTACCACCTCAGGCTATCGCGTCGGTCCGTTTGATGTCGAGAGTGCCTTGCTGGAGCATGACGCGGTGATCGAAGCGGCAGTGATTGGTGTACCTGACCCAGAGCGGACCGAAATCATTAAAGCTTTTGTGATTCTGGCCAGCCATTCTCCTGCAACTGCCGAGCTGCAACAGGAACTGGGTCAGTTTGTGAAAAAGCGTTTATCTGCCCATGCCTATCCGCGCCTGATTGAATTTGTCACTGAACTGCCGAAAACCCCGAGTGGCAAGATTCAGCGCTTTTTACTGCGCAATCAGGAAATTAACAAGCAACAAGCGAAGACAGCATAAATCAGCCAAATTCAGCAGATTAAATAAAAGACCGAATTAAAGAGATTGAAGGAAGAATCAATGCAATTTACGGAAGAACAACAACTGATTCAGGATATGGCCAAGAGCTTTGCCCAGGAACAGATTAAACCGCATGCCGGCGAGTGGGATCAAAAAGGCATCTTTCCCAAAGATGCATTGGCCCAGATGGGAGAATTGGGTTTCCTCGGCATGCTGATTCCCGAGGAATGGGGCGGTTCTGGCACAGGCACGTTGGCCTATGTGTTGGCACTGGAAGAAATTGCCGCAGCCGATGGTGCGACTTCTGCCATTATGAGCGTGCACAACTCTGTCGGTTGTGTACCGATTCTCAAGTTCGGGACAGAGCAACAAAAGCAGCAATTTTTAAAACCTTTGGCCCAAGGTGAAATGATTGGTGCCTTTGCCCTGACCGAACCACATACTGGTTCGGATGCTGCTGCCATTAAAACCCGTGCGGTCAAAGACGGCGAGCACTACATCATCAATGGCGCCAAACAGTTTATTACCTCCGGGAACAACGCCGGGATGATTATTGTCTTTGCCGTCACCGATCCATCTGCGGGAAAAAAAGGCATGAGTTCCTTTTTAGTGCCACGAGATACTCCCGGTTATGAAGTGATCCGGGTGGAAGAAAAACTGGGCCTGCATGCTTCGGATACCTGTCAGATAGCCTTAACCGATGTGCGCATTCATGAAAGTTTAAGACTCGGTGCAGAAGGTGAAGGCCTGAAAATCGCCCTTGCCAATCTGGAAGGTGGACGGATTGGCATTGCCGCCCAAGCCGTCGGTCTGGCGCGTGCTGCTTTAGATGAAGCCAGCAAATATGCGCATGACCGCGTGGCCTTTGGTAAACCGATTTTTGAGCAGCAGGCGATTGCATTCAGGCTTGCCAGCATGGCCACTGAAATTGAAGCGGCACGTCAACTGGTGCATTTTGCGGCCCGTAAAAAGGAAGCCGGCGAAAGTTGTTTGACTGAAGCCTCCATGGCCAAATTATTTGCTTCGGAAATGGCGGAACGTGTCTGCTCCAAGGCGCTACAAATTTTTGGTGGTTATGGTTATCTGAAAGATTTTCCAATCGAACGCATCTATCGAGATGCGCGGATTTGTCAGATCTATGAAGGCACCAGCGATATTCAGCGTCTGGTGATTGCACGCAGTTTATAAAGAATTAAAAAGGATTTTTATCATGCAATGGCAAACGATTTTACTCGAACAACGTAACGGCGTCGGACTGATTACCTTAAACCGCCCGCAAGCTTTAAATGCACTGAATAACCAGCTAATTGTTGAAGTCAATCAGGCTCTTGATCAGTTGGAAAAAGACTCGGCCATCGGCTGTATCGTGATTACCGGTTCGGAAAAAGCCTTTGCTGCCGGTGCCGATATTAAGGAAATGGCCGATTTAACTTTCCCGCAAATTTATCTGGACGATTTTTTCAGTCTGGCTGACCGGATTGCCCAGCGCCGTAAACCGTTGATTGCCGCGGTGAGTGGCTATGCCTTGGGTGGTGGTTGCGAGCTAGCTTTAATGTGCGACTTTATTTACTGTGCCGACAATGCAAAATTTGGTTTGCCTGAAGTCACCTTAGGTGTGCTGCCTGGCATTGGCGGGACCCAGCGTTTAACCCTGGCCATTGGCAAGGCCAAAGCCATGGAAATGTGCCTGACTGCACGGCAGATGGGAGCGCAGGAAGCCGAGCAAAGCGGTCTGGTGGCCCGGGTATTTGCCAAGGAAGAACTGCTGCAACAAACCCTGCAAGCGGCGGAAAAAATTGCCGAGAAATCCTTGCCGGCAGTGATGATGATTAAAGAGTCGATTAACCGGGCCTTTGAAGTCAGTCTGGCCGAAGGCCTGCGTTTTGAACGCCGGGTTTTCCACTCCATTTTTGCCGGTGCTGATCAAAAGGAAGGCATGCAGGCTTTTGTAGAAAAACGTCCAGCCCAATTTACCCATCAATAAAAATCATAATAGGAACAAAAATAATGAGTGATGATAACAATTTAGCTATTCGGGTCGCAGGAGGTCTGGGCATCATTAGCCTTGACCGCAGCAGCCATTTAAATGCCTTAACCCTGCCGATGATTCAGGGCATTCAGGCACAACTCGATCAGTGGCGTCATGATCCGCAGGTACAAGCCGTGCTGATCAATTCCAACAGTCCCAAGGCCTTTTGTGCCGGAGGCGATATCCGCTATCTGTATGACAGCTATCAGGCCGGAAATACCCGATATCAGGATTTTTTTGCCACTGAATATGCCATGCTGAGCACGCTGCGTCATTTCCCCAAACCTGTCATCGCGATGATGGATGGCTATGTCCTGGGTGGCGGCTTTGGACTGGCACAGGCGTGTCATATTAAAGTGACCAGTGAAAAATCACGTTTTGCCATGCCCGAAACCGCGATTGGCTTTTTCCCGGATGTCGGTGCAACCCATTTTCTGTCCCGACTGGATGAAGTCGGTGTATATATGGCATTGACCGGTGAACAGATCAGCAGCAGTGATGCGCTGTATCTGGATCTGGTTGATTATCATGTCCCGGGTGAGCGGTTTGCTGAGTTAGAAGCGGCATTGAGTACTGCGCCTATTTTAAACCCGGTGGAAATCCGCAAAATCATCAGTGCGTTTATCACCCATCCGCAAGAAAGCGAATTACAAAAACGTATCGACCTGATTAACCAGCATTTTTCCTATCCCCATCTGGACGAAATTGAACACAGTCTGGCCCATGCCAGCGATGCCACGGAGCAGGACTGGGCCAAAAAAATGCTGGCCCTCTTGCAGCAACGTCCGCTAATGGCAAAACAAGTCAGTCTGAAATTACAGCAGACCGGTCAGAACCTGTCGCTGGAAAAATGCATGCAGCTGGAACGCGACTTACAGGACGTCTGGTTAGAGCAGGGCGATTTTATTGAAGGGGTACGCGCACTAATTATCGATAAAGACAAAAATCCGCAGTGGCAAACAGACAATGCAGACTTTGAAAAAACGCTGGAAAAATGCTGGCCCGTCTGGACCAAGCAGCATATAGATTCGCTTTGTTATAAATAACCGGAGTTTATTTTAAATAACAAAGTGGCTCACGGATGACACAGCTGAAAAATATAAGAGGGATAGAGATGAAACCCGGACAAGAATTACATGCTCAAACTACAAAGCCTTCACACCGTTTGGCGGGTATATCCAGTATGGTGGGTACCACCATTGAATGGTACGATTTTTTTATTTACGGTGCCGCGGCCGCATTAATTTTTAATAAACTCTTCTTTCCTAATCTAGATCCATTGATGGGGGTCATGGCTGCATTTGCGACTTACGCCGTTGGCTTTATTGGCCGGCCTCTGGGAGGCATTGTATTTGGTCATTTTGGAGACAAAATTGGCCGTAAAGCCATGTTATTGACTACGCTGATTATGATGGGTATTCCCACCGTGCTTATTGGTTTATTGCCGACCTATGAAAGTATTGGTTATTGGGCGACCGTGTGTCTGATCATACTGCGCTTTATTCAAGGCATGGCCATGGGAGGAGAATGGGGCGGTGCCGTTTTAATGGCAGTTGAACATGCACCTGAAGGAGGCAAAGGATTTTGGGGCAGCTTACCTCAGGCCAGTGCGGGTGGTGGACTGATGCTCGCATCCATTGCTCTAGGGTTGGTGTCTATGCTGCCAGAAGCCAGTCTATTTAGTTGGGGGTGGCGAATTCCATTCCTTGCCAGTATTGTCCTACTGGGCATTGGCTGGTATATACGGGTCAAAGTGCCAGAATCCCCCGATTTTGAAAAAGTGAAAGACCAGGTGCAAGAGATTAAAGTACCGGCTTTGCAAGTGTTCAAAAATCATCCTCGAGAGCTTTTAACCATTATCTTTGCTCGTGCCGCTGAGAATGCATGGTTCTATATTGCTTCTACCTTCACCCTCGCCTATACCACCACAAAACTGGGAATTCCACGTCAAGACATCCTATTTGCCACGATTTGTGGGGGTGGCTTGATTATGATTATGACGCCTTTATTTGGACATCTCTCAGATAAGGTGGGTCAAAGAAATATGTTTATGTTTGGTCTGGTGGTCCTTACACTTTATTGTTATCCATTTTTTAGTATGTTGGATACAAAAGACCCACTCTTGGTCTGGACTGCAATCGTATTGGCCATTGGTGTGGTTTTCCCGCTCATGTATGCACCGCAATCCCAGTTGTTTGCTCGACAATTCCCGACTGAAATTCGATATAGCGGTATTTCAATTTCTGTGCAGTTTGCCGGAGTCATTGGCGGAGGCTTAGCTCCCTTAATTGCAACTAAGCTTTTGAGTGTGGGTGGGGGGAGTCCTCATTTGATTATTAGCTATATTATAGGCATGGCTATATTTGCGATTTTCTGTACATGTTTTATGAAGCGTGACAAGTTCAGTATTCGTAATACTAAACTGGCACGTCATTTGCATTTATCTATCCATCATAAAGTGATCTAGGGTTCCGGCAGTTATTTGCAAAAATACTGTGCCTGAGACCGAGAGTTCACGGCTTAGTTTTGATAAAAACAGAGCTACACGGAGGGATAAAAGCCCGGGAGGTTGGAACAAAAACCTTAGAGAGGTCAAGCAAATGGGCGACTATCATAACAATCAGACTTTATGGACTGAAATCCTGCCAGGCGGGCATCACTGGTCCGGCCGCATTCAAAAAGGCACAGTTCTGCAATTCAAGGCACTGGGGGCCAATGCCAACGTTTCCCTGTTCTGTGTTAATGCTGAAGATAAGCTGGAACGCTATAACATGCCCGACAGTCTAAAAGGGCAGCATACCGCATTTTTAAGCACCGGCCATGTGCTGTATTCAGATCTCGGCCGGGTTATGGCATCGATTGTCAAAGATGAGCATGGCTGGAATGATGCTTTATGCGCGCCAAGCACCAAAGTACAAATTGAAAAACAGTTTGGAACCAAGACCTTTCAAGATGCACGCAATGATATGTACCGCAATGGCCGTGACAGCTTGCTGTTAGAGATGACCAAATTTGGCTTATCGACTCAAGATTTAAGCGCTACGGTCAATCTGTTTTCTAAAGTTGTGCCAAATGATATGGGTGAGCTGTCTTATGTGGCATCGGACCATAGCAATGAGATCATTGAACTGCGTTTTGAAATGGACTGTCTATTATTCCTGTCTGCCGCACCCCATGCCTTAGATGACAGCGCTGAGTATCAACCTGCCGATATTCAATTGTCATTGTTCAAAGCCAATACTTTAGCCGAGACCGATATTTGCCGTGATTCATGCCCGCAAAATCAGCGTGCTTTCCAAAATAATAATCGTTACTACGCACTCAGCGTTTAATTGGGGGAATCATCATGACTGCATTAGCTAATTTAGAAAATGGTTTAGAAAAATCAGTATTAAGTGAAGTCTGTCCTGCCGGTGAAGCGTGGATGGGTGAAGTCAAGAAAGGACAGTATTTCCGTATTGTTGACCTGGAGGGCAATCAGGCGGTGGATACCTTATTTATTTCAGCAAAAAATCCTGAAGAGCGTTATAGCGCAACCGATACGCTTGCGATCAATAAACAGATTTATTTAGAAAAAGGCACCACGCTTTATACCAATTTTGGCAATGCGATTGCGAAGATTCACGATGATAACTGCGGTCGCCACGACACTTTAGGCGGTGCATGTTCGTGTGAAAGTAATACGGTACGTTATGCACATGATAAATACCCAATGCACAGTTGCCGTAATAATTTCATGATGGCATTGTCTCAGCATCCGATTGCCAAAAAGCATGGCCTGAATGTGCGTCATATTGGTCCAAACATTAATTTCTTTATGAATGTGCCGGTGACCGCAGATGGTCATTTGAAATTTGATGATGGCATTTCAGCACCCGGTAAATTTGTCGAGATTCAAGCAGAAATGGATTTGATTGTACTGATCTCAAATTGCCCGCAACTGAATAATCCCTGCAATGCCTATAACCCGACCAAAATTCAACTGATCATCCGTGAAGGTGAGGAATAAGCCATGTTCAATAAAGTCCTCATTGCCAACCGTGGTGCGATTGCCTGCCGCGTGATCCGTACTTTAAAAAAATTGGGTATCCACTCGGTTGCAGTGTATTCAGAAGCCGATCGTGATTCCTTGCATGTCACACTGGCCGATGAAGCGGTATATCTTGGTGAAGCAGCGGCCACTCAAAGCTATTTAAATGTTGAGAAAATTTTAGACATTGCTAAACAGACCGGTGCCCAGGCCATTCACCCGGGTTATGGTTTCCTGTCTGAAAATGCCGAATTCTGCGACCTGTGTGAATCTCAAGGTATTGCCTTTATTGGTCCAAACTCCACACAAATGCGTAAGTTTGGCCTGAAACACACCGCACGTGAACTGGCGATTCAAGCCAAAGTGCCATTGTTGCCGGGCAGCCAGTTATTGGCAGATGAAGCTGAAGCGCTGACTGAGGCTGCACGTATTGGCTATCCGGTGATGCTAAAAAGTACCGCAGGTGGTGGCGGTATCGGCATGCGTCTGGTCTGGAATGAGACTGAACTGAAAGATGCTTATGCAACGGTGTCTTACTTGGCCCAAGCCAATTTTAAAGATGCAGGTTTATACCTAGAGAAATTTGTACAAAACGCCCGTCATATCGAAGTGCAGATTTTTGGTGATGGCAATGGCTTAGTCTTAGCACTAGGCGAGCGTGATTGTTCAGTACAGCGTCGTAACCAGAAGGTGATCGAAGAAACCCCGGCACCGCATATCACTGATGAGCAGCGTGCCCATATCCAGAATGTCGCGATCCAGCTGATGCAATCAGTGAATTACCGTTCGGCCGGTACGGTTGAATTCGTGATGGATACCGATACGCAGGAATTTTACTTCCTGGAAGTGAATACCCGTCTGCAAGTCGAGCACGGCGTGACCGAGCAGGTCTTTGGCGTGGACTTGGTGGAATGGATGGTGACCCTAGCCAGCGGTGACTGGACAGCACCAAGTGAAAAACTGGAAGCCAAAGGTCATTCGATTCAGGTGCGTCTGTATGCCGAAGACCCGATCAAGAACTTCCAGCCCAGTGCAGGTTTACTGACCCATGTTGAGTTTGATGCCAATGCGCGTAATGAAACCTGGGTAGAAACCGGTTCAACCGTATCGTCTTTCTACGATCCGATGATTGCCAAGATCATTGTCACCGCAGACGACCGTAAATCTGCGATTCAGGCGATGACCAAAACGCTGGCAAAAACGCAGGTTGCGGGGATTGAAACCAATCTGGAATATCTGCAAAACATCATCGACTGTGAGGTGTTTAAAGCCGGTACCCAAACCACACGTTTTTTAAATACCTTTGTATGGAAAACCCAAAAAATTGAAGTGCTGCAAGCCGGTATTCAGACTGCTGTGCAGGATGTCACTGGTCGTCTTGGTTACTGGGATGTCGGTGTACCGCCATCCGGTGCGATTGATCCATTGTCACTCAATGTCGCCAACCAGTTACTCGGTAATGTAGCGAATACAGCAGGGTTGGAATGTACCCTGCAAGGCCCGATACTGAAATTCCACTGTGATAGCCAGATCGTACTGGCCGGGGGTGACATGCCATCGACCTTGGATGGTGTAGAGGTGCCGATGTGGCAAACGGTGAATGTAGGTAAAGGCCAGATTTTAAAATGTGGCAAAATCGCCACAGGTTGCCGTACCTATATCGGCATCAAGGGCGGTCTGAATGTCCCAAAATATCTGGGTTCACAAGCGACCTTTACCTTGGGCCAGTTTGGTGGTCATGCCGGGCGTAACCTGTTAATTGGCGATATGCTGCCAATTACGGCATTTACATCTAATGAAATAAAAGCTCTTGCACCTGAACAAGTTCCGACTTTTAGTCAGGAATGGGAAATTGCGGTGATGTACGGTCCGCATGGCGCGCCGGATTTCTTTACCCAAAATGACATTGATACCTTCTTTGCACACAGCTTTGAGATTCACTTTAACTCCAGCCGTACCGGGATTCGTCTGATTGGTCCCAAACCGGAATGGGCACGTATCGACGGCGGTGAAGCCGGTCTGCATCCCTCCAATATTCATGACAATGCCTATGCCATTGGCGCGATTGACTTCACCGGGGATATGCCGATTATTTTGGGTCCAGATGGACCAAGCCTGGGGGGCTTTGTCTGTCCAGCCGTAGTGATTAATTCAGAACTGTGGAAACTCGGTCAGCTCAAAGCCGGCGATAAAGTCAAGTTTGTTCCTGTCAGCTACACCCAAGCCAAAGTGCTCAATGAAAAATATCATGCGCAATTAGAAGCTTCTGATACCCAAGCTGTGGCATTTGATGAATCGTTCTATCCTGAAATCAGTACGCTGAAAAATGCCGTGCTGGATACCTTAAAAGGTCAAAATGGTCTACCGAATGTAGTCTATCGTCCTGCCGGCAATAACTATATGCTGGTGGAATATGGCGAGCTGGTTTTAGATCTTAACCTGCGTTTCCGTATCCATGCACTGATGCAATGGGTACAGAAACAGAATATTGCAGGCATTATTGACCTGACGCCGGGCATCCGTTCGCTGCAAATCCATTTTGATTCGATCCAGCTAGATCAGCTCGACCTGCTGCGTCTGTTGCAAGTCGCTGAAGCTGAACTGCCGGATGTGACAGCAATGCAAGTGCCATCGCGTACCGTGTATCTGCCACTGGCCTGGGAAGATTCTCAAACCCAACTGGCAACTGAACGTTATATGCAAACTGTGCGTCCAGATGCACCGTGGTGTCCAGACAATATCGAGTTTATTCGCCGTATTAATGGCTTAAAAGATAAACAAGCCGTGAAAGATGTGGTCTATAACGCAAGTTATTTGGTCATGGGCTTGGGTGATGTGTACTTGGGGGCGCCCGTGGCGACCCCGCTTGATCCGCGTCAGCGTCTGGTCACCACCAAATATAACCCGGCACGGACTTGGACACCTGAAAATGCCGTCGGGATTGGCGGTGCCTATATGTGTGTGTACGGCATGGAAGGCCCGGGCGGTTATCAGTTTGTCGGTCGTACTACGCAAATGTGGTCACGCTACCGTAAAAATGCCGACTTTGAACAAGGTAAACCGTGGTTACTACGTTTCTTTGACCAAATTAAATTCTATGAAGTCTCTGAAGCGGAACTGATGCAGATGCGTGAAGACTTTAAAGCGGGTCGTTTAAAACTGCGTATTGAAGAAGGGGTATTGAACTTAAAAGAATACAATGACTTCTTAACGGAACATCAGGAATCGATTTCAGCATTTAAAGAAGTGCAACAAGCGAACTTTGATGCAGAACGTCGTCGCTGGCATGCAGCAGGTCTTGCAGAATATGTGTCTGAAAGCCTGGACGCTGTCGATGATGGTGAAGGGGTTGAAGTGCCTGAAGGTGGTTGTGCAGTGGAATCGCATATGCCAGGCTCAATCTGGAAAATTGAATGTGCCTCGGGTGATATTGTGGAAGAAGGTGCAACGCTTGCGGTGATTGAAGCGATGAAGATCGAGATTCCAATTCTTGCCCCTGAGCGTATGCGTGTAGATGCCATTACTATTGAGAAAGGGCAAACAGTGAAAACCGGGCAAGTGTTGTTTACATTGGCGCCAGTGGCTTAAAGAATAACTTGCTAATAGAGACAATTGTCGTTAGTATGATACTTAATACAGCCGCCACGCTTAGTTCTTCTTCGGGAGTCCGCGCAACCTTGGCGGTTTTTTATGTCTGAATATAATGAACCATGTTGAAAATCTACAATAAAAAACCACTCTCATATATCGAACAGGTAAATCATTTGGAAGACAAAGGCATGATTATTCATAATCGTGCTTGGGCTGAATCTGTATTGTCTAAATATGGTTATTATCGTTTAAGTGCATATTGGTATCCTTATCGTGTACGACAAGAATATAAAATTTTAGATACATTTCAACCTAATACAAGATTTGAAAGCATTGTTCAGCTATACGAGTTTGATACAGAACTCAGGTTACAAGTCTTTAATGCCATAGAGATGATTGAAACTTATTTACGTACACAGATTACCTATTTTATGGCGCATAAGTATGGTGCTTTTGGAATTTATCAGGTAACAAACTTTCATCCAAAATTTAAGCATAGCAGTTTTATCAACAACTGTAATAAAGAGGTCGAGCGTTCAAAAGATATATTCATTCAACATTTTGAACAAAACTATATCGGATTTTCAAAAATTCCTATTTGGATGCTGACAGAAGTTTTAAGTTTGGGATCACTATCTTTTTTATATCAGGGCTTGAAGAACAATAAGTCTGAAGGTGTAGAAGATAAAAAGGAAGTTTCACAGCACTTTTCAGTACATCATGAAAAATTAGCTGAATGGTTGCACATATTGACCTATGTACGAAATACTTGTGCACATCATGGGCGATTATGGAATAAAGAATTAGCAATTAAATCCAAAGTCGATAAAGATCCCAATTGGCAACCACCTATTACACCGACCAACAAACGTATCTTCTATGTACTCTTAATATTAAAAACATTACTCAGACCGACAGGTTTTGATACAGAGTGGTGCAATCAACTGAATAAACTATTAAAACCTATACTGAAAAATGAGAATTGGCGTGTTGCGATGGGTTTCCCTGAAAAATGGGAAGATCATCCTATTTGGAATTTATAAAAGATGGCTAAAAAACTAGAAGAACTTTTAGGAATGCATAGTATTGAAAGTCAAAATCGTATTTTTGAAAATGCAAAAATAATTTTGAATGATCTTGTTAAAGAAGATATTCAATTATTAAAACTTGCAGAAGAAGCTAAAAACGATGAAACCGTAAAGATGAGTCTAAAAGAGCTACGAGCTCGAGTTCACAAAAACCGCGCTTAAAAAGTTTGATAAGCTGAGCCACACTTTAACGCAAAAAGTGAACCTGAATGGTGCAGTGTTGTACAATTTTTATGCATATTTAATGATCTAAATAGCCTTCCTTCTTTTCACTCCCGCTTCAGCAGGGCTTTGTGATGCCGCTGCGGCATTATTCAGTTCATTTTATATTTTGGCACGCTTTCTGCTTTTATTTATATGACAGATAAACAGAGGAGAGCCATTTACTTGATCACTCAACCATACTCATCGTTCAACCCATCATGTATAAAAAAAATAACTGTACATGAAGAATAAAAGCAATCGAACCGGTGAAATTATCAATAACCCCCCTGATTTAAAACAGGCCCCAGCTCAGCGTACTGGGGCTTTTTTTTTGCCGTTTTTATTTAATCCCGTCACTACAATTGGCACGCTTTCTGCATTTTAGCAAGTAATACGAAATTCCAGTTTTGTAATACCTGTAGGAGATGCACATGAATCATCCAGACTCGAATAAAAAGCTGCATCCATGGCTGAAATTCTTAGTTGAGCTTTTAAGTGTACGTGCCGGACTGCATTTACAGCAATCCGCACAGCAGAAGGAATACCGCCGTGGCTAAACAAAAATTGGCACGGATTAGTATCACCCTGCCAGAAAGCACGCTTCAGGCACTCGATCAAAAGATTGTCGAGCAACATTATGAAAGCCGTTCTCAGGCTATTGTCGACATGATTAACCGCTATTTGATTGACGATCTGGTGGCACACGATGAAGTGATGGTCGGCACATTGACGCTGGTCTATGACGTCAGCCTCAAGCCGCTGCGTTCCCAGCTGGTGGACCTGCAACAGCAATATCTGGAACAGGTGATCAGCTCGCTACATATCCAGCTGGATGATGAAAAAGTCCTGCAGGTGATGCTGATGCAGGGCGTGAGCAGTGACCTGAAAGAAATTAGTGAACAATTTATTGCATTGAAAGGGATGCTCAAAGGGCACCTGGAACTGATGGATGCCGTGATGCCCCCCATTCCTCAAAATACCAATAAAGGAGTATTGTCATGAACACTTTATGGACCATTCAGGATTGGCAGAATGCTTACCAACAGCAGCAGATCCAGTTACAGGATCTGATCTCTTATGTCGCATCGTTTAACAATGACAATCATGCCTGGATTTCAATTGCCACAGCAGAACAATTACAAGCCCAAATTGATACTCTAAAGGGTAAATCCGTAGCAGACCTACCACTGTACGGTATTCCATTTGCGGTGAAAGACAATATTGATGTTGCCGGTTTTTATAGCACGGCAGCCTGTAAAGAAGCTGCTTATCTGGCCAGCAGTGATGCAACAGTGGTTGCCAAGTTGAAAGCGGCTGGTGCGATTGTGGTGGGTAAAACCAATCTGGACCAGTTTGCAACCGGTCTGGTCGGTGTACGTTCTCCATACGGTGCAGTGAAAAATAGCTTTCATCCAGACTATATCAGTGGCGGTTCAAGTTCGGGTTCATCTGTGGCGGTTGCCAATGGTCAGGTGCCTTTCAGTTTAGGCACAGATACCGCAGGTTCGGGCCGTGTGCCAGCCGGACATAACAATATTGTAGGGCTTAAACCGACCAAGGGCTGGTTCTCAACTTCGGGGCTGATTCCGGCTTGCCGTACCATTGATGTGATTTCAATTTTTGCCTTGACGGTGGATGATGCCTGGCAAGTAGCCCAGATCATGCAAGGTTATGATACATCTGATGAATATTCACGCCAGCATCCAGCCAATGTACCCACCCAGTTTTCTAAAGGCAAAATTGCCATTCCGGCACAACTAGAATTCTATGGCGATGCGGAATCGGAAAAAGCCTTTAAACTGGCGATCGCTCGTGCCAAACAGCTGGGCTATGCGGTCGAAGCGATTGATTTCAGCATCTTCAATCAGCTGGCTTCAGCTTTATATAACAAAGCTTGGGTCGCAGAGCGTTGCAGCGCCGTAGAGAAAATAGTCTCGCGTGAGGTGCCCCATCCGGTGATTCACCAGATCATCAGTCAGGCGGACAACTTCAACGCTGTCGATATGATGCAGGCGGAATATGAACGTGCCCAGCTGGCGCGCCAAATCAATCTGGCATTGGCGGACTTTGATGCCTTGATGGTGCCTACCGCACCGACCATTTACAAGATTGCCGATGTGGAAGCAGATCCACTGGTTAAAAATAGCCACATGGGTGCCTATACCAATTTCGTCAATTTTGCTGATCTGTCAGCCTTGGCACTGCCAAATAGCATTCGTGTTGATGGCCTGCCAAGCGGTGTGACCTTTATTGCTCCTGCCTGGATGGATCAGGCCTTGGCCAACTTTGCTCAACGCTGGCAGCAAGCGACAGCTTTAATGCTGGGGACTTCGCAGAAAACTTATATACCAAGCACCCAGATTCAATCTCAGCATTCGGTCAAACTCGCAGTCGTAGGTGCACACCTGACGGGTATGCCGTTGAACTTCCAGCTGACCACACGTGGCGGAACCTTGCTGCAAACCACCCAGACCGCAGCAAGCTATAAATTGTATGCCTTGAAAAATACCACACCGCCTAAACCGGGCCTGCAGTACAGCAGTACAGGTCAGAAGATTGCAGTCGAAGTCTGGGATATTCCATTTGCCAACTTTGGTCAGATTGTTGCAGAAGTGCCGGCACCGCTCGGTATTGGCAATGTTCAGCTGGCAGATGGTCGTTGGGTCAAAGGCTTTATCTGTGAAGGCTATGCGCTGGAAGATGCCACTGACATCAGCCATTTCGGTGGCTGGCGTGACTTTATTCAATCAAAACAACCTTCAAACACGCGTTTTAAATGTAATTGCATAGGGGAAATCGCACCATGATGAAAAAACTAAGTTTAGCCGCATCAATCTGTGGCGCCATTTTATTGAGTGGCTGTGACAATACGGCTAAAGTGCCAGAATCAGATGCCAAGGCAGGCGCTAGTGCCCAAACCCAGCCGATCCGTATTGGTTATAGTGACTGGCCGGGCTTTGTGGCATGGCAAGTGGCCATTGAAAAAGGCTGGTTAAAAGAAGCTGGCGTAAATGCCGATTTTAAATGGTTTGACTATTCGGCTTCATTGTCTGCTTTTGCTGCAAACCAGCTGGATGCGGTGATGGTCACCAACGGAGATAATCTGGTGACCGGTTCCGGTGGTACCAAAGGCGTAATGATCATGGCAACCGACTATTCGGCGGGAAATGACGTCATTATCGCTAAACCGGGGATTAATACGATTCAGGAACTGAAAGGCAAAACAGTGGCGACTGAAAAAGGTCTGGTCGATCACCTGCTGCTGTCGACTGCACTGGATGATGCCAAAATCAAGCTGAACGAGGTCAAGCTGGTCAATACCATGACCAATGAACTGCCTCAGGTCTTTAATACTCCAGATATTGATGCGATTGCCGTATGGCAGCCGGTCGCCAATCAGGCTTTATCTGCCGTTGCCGGTTCAAAGATTATTTTTAGCTCTAAAGATAAAGCCGGCCTGATCTACGATACCCTGACGGTGAATCCAGCACATCTGCAAGCCAACCAGGAACAATGGAAAAAGCTGATCCAGGTTTGGGATAAAACGGTAAAATATATTAATGATCCGGCGACTCGTGAAGATGCGGCCCGGATTATGGCCAAACGGGTCGGGGTCGATGCCAAAGCCTATATGCAGTTTATCGAGGGGACGCATCTATTGGACTTAGAGGCGAACAAGAAAGTCTTTACCAAAGGCAATGGCTTCGATTCGATCTATGGTTCCAGCTACCATGTCAATAAATTCAATGTGACCAATGGCATCTACAGCACTGAAATGAATGTCGATGCTGTCATTGTGCCGACATTGGTACAAGAGCTGAAATAAAGCCAGATCTAGTGCATAAAAAAATCCCCAGTCTGATCAGACTGGGGATTTTTTTATGGTCAGATAAACATCAAAAAAATTAAAGTTCAGTGCTTTTAGAAAACACATTGATAAAAATAATACCCATGATCATCAATGCCAGTCCGATCAGCGCCGGAAGATCTAGGTGCTGTTTAAACACCAGTAGGCCAACCGTTGAAATCAGGATAATGCCGGCACCGGACCAGATCGCATAGGCAATGCCCATCGGAATGGTTTTCATGGTCAGTGACAGAAAGAATAGCGCAACGGCATATCCAAGAATGGTGGCCAGAGATGGCCAGAGCACACTAAAGCCATTGGAGGCTTTCAGGGCAGAAGTCGCAATCACTTCTGCAATGATGGCAATCGACAGATATAAAAAAGCCATATTCCTCCCTAGAGCACGCGTGCTGCATGATGCATCAGGTGATCCTGTTCTGACTTCAGCCAGTGTTCCGCTTCTGCAGTTGTCGCAGTGCTGTGCTGAAACTCGTAGTCAGGCATATACATATCTACCGCAAAAATCAGGTCGATTTCATGACCATCCAAAATTACATGCTGAACCAGACGGGTTTTATCAAGAATCTCAAAGTTGTCGAGATTAAAAGCGTTACCGGCTTCACTGGCGCAGGTGCTGTACGTTTTAGTTTGACCATCCGTGCCGATCGAGACTTCAAAACTTTCAATTAAAGCAAAAACAGTTGGATCAACCGCTTTTAAATCCATTTGAGCAACTGTGCTTTGTACATCTGGCAAACGGGTCAGGGCATAGGCCATATGATTGCCACAGATAATCAGGCCGCCATCCATTTCCAGCTTTTGTCTTAACTGGACATCAAGTGCTGATTGAAGTCGCAGGCCTAAAAACACACCGCATTGTACCTGCTGGCGCCAGTCTTCGACATAAACGTTGCTGGGAGAGAATTCCAGAATGCAGTTGCCAATCGCATGCAGCTTTGCCGGCTCAGGCCATTGCACATGGTTCTGGTAATTGGCGTAGTCAGCGACCTCCCAGGACAACAGCTGCTTGGATTCATCCCATAAGGTATTGCCAATCCAGCCCTGACGGTCTGCGATGGGTGTGCCATTCTGACTTTTCAGGCGCAGATCAATGGTAAAGCTGCGCGACTGAAACCAGTACACAATGGTATTTTCATCGGTCAGGCCATTAAAGAAGCTGATACTTTTGCGCCGGAAAGCACCATATAAAAAGTTCGGAATAACTTCAGGCTGACGGGTTGTCGGTGTTAAAGTTGTCAGTGCTTCAAGTAAGTTCATGATGTTGCCTCCGGCTGTTCTTCAAGGCCAAAGGAGGACAGCGGGACCGCATTTTTCAGTACCAGTTCGCCGGAAGCGATACGTTGTTTTAAATAATGAAACGTTTGTGCAGTCTGGTTAAACAGATGTTCGCCACCAATCAGTGCAGCATATTTGCAATCTTCAGTTTGAATGACCGGTTCAATCACGGTGTCATAATTGCAGGCACAAAACAGCGGGAAGGAGTAACGTTCTTCCGAAACCTTTTTCACCCGATGTTTGGTCGCCAGGTATTGACCATTGGACAGAATTTCCATCATGTCACCGATATTCATCACCAGGGTATTTTCAATCAATGGAATATCGATCCACTCACCGGCTTTATTCAGTACCTGCAAACCGGGTGCAGTGGGTAGCAGCAAGGTAAAGCATTCATAGTCGGTGTGTGCACCAATCCCTTCAGCATCTGTGACTTCGGGATTATAGGGATAATGAATTAGGCGTAACTGGCTTGGGGCATCGGTAATTTTACGCGCAAAAAAGTCTTCTTCGATGCCCAGTGCCAGGGCAAAAGCAGCAAAAATCTGCTGGCTGATCTCACGCAGATGGCTGTAATACTGACTGACCACTGCCCTGAAATTGGGGTCTTCCGGCCATAAGGTTGGGCCGAGCAATGGGCAGCCTGTTTCAGGTCCCTGATAGTCATAATTGACATCATAGGCTTCTTTTAGATCATAGCTATGTCCAGCAAACTGTTCTTCGCCAATCGGCACATAACCACTATGGTTACTGGATTGACCAATATAGTGCTGCATCTTGCTGTCCAGATCCTGTGAAAAATAGGATTGGGCAATTTCAATCAAGGCTTTGGCATAGTCAAAATTAAATTGGCGACCTTGCAGATAGAGAAAGCCAACCTCTTTGCAGGCCTGATCCAGAGCATGAGCGACTTCAAGACGGTCGGCCAGATGTGGACTTTGCAGTTTGGAGATATCAATAAGCGGAAGTACATATGGGTCTTGCATGGCAATCACCTTAATTGTTGGTCGTCCAACACAGCGATTAAAACCTTTGGGTCGTCCCAAAGGTGCTTTTAACCTGATTATTTGCTGGTGCTCACTTTGGTCAGACGCGGAATCTCCGGCAGATCCGCCAGTGCTGGATCTAGTTCATCTTCCTGGGCATGCACCATGTGATCGACATGCTCACGCAGCTGTTTAAATTCCGGCGTCAGCATCAGATCGGGATGACGTGGACGTGGCAGATTCACTTCAATAATTTCTTTAATTTCACCCGGATTGGCTTTCAAGGCCACAATGCGGTCGGCCAGCAAAATCGCTTCATCCATATCGTGGGTCACGAAAATAATGGTGATATCGATGTTCTGCCACAGGTCCAGCAGGTGACGCTGCATTTTCTGGCGCGTATGCGGATCCAGCGCACCAAAAGGTTCATCCATCAGCAAGACTTTGGGTTCATTGACCAGCGCACGGGCAATCGCGACACGCTGTTTCATCCCGCCAGACAGCTGATGCGGATACTGGTCCTGATATTTTTCCAGACCAATGATATTGATCCATTCACGTGCCTGCGCTTCGGCTGAGGCATTACTTTGGCCTTTCATTTTTGGGCCAAACATGACATTTTCTTTGACGGTTTTCCATGGGAACAGGGTATAGCCCTGAAACACCATGCCACGTTCCGGACTCGGACCGGTAATCGGCTGGCCATCGACCAGAATCTCACCACTGCTATACGGGTCTAGTCCTGCTACTACACGGCTAAACGTAGACTTTCCACAACCAGAAGGACCAATCACACAGATAAACTCACGCTTATGAATTTTGAGATCCAGGGCATTTAAAACCGTACGTTCAGTTTTGCCATGACTGAATTTTTGCGTCAGCTGTTTCGCTTCCAGAATCACCGGACGGCTATAAATCTTGTTAAAGTATTCGCGGGTATTAAATTCAGGGTTTTGCATTAATTTGCTCCCGGTTTCCATTTAAATAGGCGTTGTCCCAGTTTCATTAACATCACATCGCAAAGCAGACCAATCACCCCAATGATCAGGATCGCGGCAAAGACATTGTCAAAATTCTGGTAACGGGCTTGCTGGGTAATAAACCAGGTAATCCCCGAGGTACTGCCGATCAGTTCAGCCACGATCAGATAGGTCCATGCCCAGCCGAGCAGGACACGCAGATTGCGGTAAATTTCAGGAAGGGCCGCTGGAATGACCACATAAAACAAGCTTTTCATTTTATTGGTGCCTAAGGTAAAACCGGCTTCAATCAGGCTACGGTCCACCAGACGTGTGGTATTGGCAATAATCAGGATTTGCTGGAACAGGGTGCCAATGACAATGATGGCAATTTTCGGTGCATCATTGATCCCTAAAATAGCAACCGCAAGTGCACCAAAGGCCGGGGCAGGCAGGTAGCGGAAAAATTCAACAAAAGGCTCGGTCAGCTGGGAAATTTTGTGAGAGAAACCACATAAAATACCGAGTGGAATCCCGATCAGCGAAGAAATAAAGAAAGCACTAAAGACCAGTTTGATACTGTGCCACAGGCTTTCATGGAACCAGGGTGTATTGGCCTGTGCAGGTTCAGTGGTGAATGCCGTGACCAGGGCAATCGCCACTTCATGTGGGGCGGGCAGATAGATCGGATTCACCAGAATCCCTTGCGGTGGAGCCAGACCTTGATCTAGCGCAGACTGGGCGGCAGAGAAAAAGACGTCTTTATCAATGCGACTACCGACCTGTAAATAGTTCACGCTGCCTGAATCGGCAATCTGGACTTGTGGATGCCAGATAAAGGGTAAATAGCTGACTGCACACCAAATCAAGACCGGTATTAAAAAAGACCCCAAGCCAAACAGCAGTTTATTTCTTTGACTGAGTTCACGTGCAACGTAACCCATAGTGTTGCCCCTCAATATTACAATTTTTATAAAACGTAATACTGATTAAGCAAAATAGGTGCCAAAATTATTGTTTTCATTCAATGGACTGCTGGAAATAGCCTAAGCTGAAAGAAACTGATGTTTAAATTACGCATAATGCCACCTTTTACATAGGACAAAGGCTTTAGAAGCGGGGACGTTGTGCAGGCCATCATCTGGTGTGTTTAGCCCCTGGTTAAAAAACGTGGAAACTAAAATCAAGTGGCTTAGATAGATGGGGAAGGAGCTAGCCTCAACCATGACCTGGTTTAATGGGTGGCGAGTACCAGAGA
>JAEAMG010001020.1_pt1 | contig 24902 bp, 16 predicted proteins | sample 8958741 | NCBI WGS metagenome assembly JAEAMG01 (sample SAMN16933256, study PRJNA681125) | bioreactor sludge metagenome | isolation source: anaerobic bioreactor treating anionic surfactant - SDBS | place: India: Bengaluru | collected 2019-02-28 | reverse complement strand
AATTTAGCCTTTTTAAGGCTACTTTTGCATAGAAAATATTCTGGATAGGTTCTTACAGCTATAACATAAATTGAAACAGCTCATTCGTTACTTTGGTTTCGCCTAAAGTAACCAAAGGCATTTGCCATTCGCAAAACTCGTCGATTACCGAAAAATATAAAATTTTTCGCAGAAACATTACTTTAAAAAAGTAGTTCTGCCTCGAACAGTTGCGAATGGCTATTCCACGATAGCAAATATTTTTGATGCTTTAATTTTTGTTTATTAAATCATTACTGCTGAAACATCTGCCAGCCATAAATCAGCCCTGCCGCAGCCACAATCCAGCAAAGCGTTGCTATGCCTAAACAGGATCACATCAACATTTTGCTTGCCAGCATATAAACCATCAGCAGATAAATGGCATAGGGAATTAAAGACCATAAACCCAATAATGCCATTTTACGCAAAGCTTCTGCACCCTACTGTTGCGACACAATCACATGGGCGATTAAAGCAAAAGTCGAAAAGAGTGACACCAGACCGGCGATATAAAACGCTTTATTCTTGGACAGAAGGAAAATAATAAGTACAACCGCTGCCCTAAAATATATTTCAAAAATAAAGCCAGCATCCCGACCCATCCGAACTGATCAATTGATTAAGCCGCATAGTCTAAGCTGCAAAATATCGTTTACTTAAACTAAGTTCAGCACAATCAAAGCCAGCAGTGCAGGCAATGCCTGAATATAAATAATCTTTTTACTTGCGGTAATACCGCCATAAATCCCAGCAACCAGCACGCAGCCCAAAAAGAAATTCGCCAGTGCAGGTGCATAGCTTACAGGCGCAAGTAACGACCAGATCAGGCCTGCGGCTAAAAAACCATTATACAGACCCTGATTTTGTGCCAGCACCTTGGTCAGTTTTGCCTTTTCTGCAGTATTGCCAAAGGCTTTCATACCCAGAGGTTTATCCCACAAAAACATTTCCAAAATTAAAATATAAAGATGCAACACCGCAATCAGGGCGATCAGAACTTTTGTAATAATCATGAGATTTCCGTTTTTTATTTTTCAGACGATATTTTGCATTTTAACGGTGAATCGGTTGAAATACTGAATTTCAATATCTAAATCTATGACTTGCAGGTACAGAGAAAGACCATTTCCATGCATTGAGTTTCAATCATTGACCAGTCCGACACAAAATGTCGTTTAAATTCTTTTTAATACAGCTTGAACATTTTTCATGCGCTATCATATATAGGTTTTTGATGAATTTTCTAGGATCATTGCATGAGCCAAAGTCACATCCGTATTCGAGGTGCACGTACCCATAACCTGAAAAATGTGTCTCTCGATATTCCACGCGACAAGTTTGTGGTGATTACGGGACTTTCGGGTTCAGGTAAGTCATCCCTCGCCTTCGATACCTTATATGCTGAAGGTCAACGCCGTTATGTGGAATCACTGTCTGCTTATGCACGCCAGTTCCTTTCGCAAATGGAAAAACCGGAAGTCGACTCGATTGAAGGTTTAAGTCCGGCCATTGCCATCGAGCAGAAATCGACCAGCCATAACCCGCGTTCAACTGTGGGAACAATCACGGAAATTTACGACTATTTACGTCTGCTATATGCCCGTGTCGGCACACCCTATTGCCCTGAACATGACTTGCCGATGGTGGCACAAACCGTATCAGAAATGGTCGATGCGGTAAAAAGTCTGGAAGAAGGTACAGCCTTGATGCTGCTGGCCCCTGTGGTGCGTGAGCGTAAAGGTGAATACAGCAACCTGTTTGAACAGCTGCAAAGTCAGGGCTTTGTCCGTGCGCGTGTGGATGGTGAAATTGTTGAAATTGATACTCCACCAGAACTGGACAAAAAGAAAAAGCACACCATTGAAGTGGTGGTTGACCGTTTTAAAGTACGTGATGACTTGGGTAACCGGATTGCCGAATCCTTTGAAACTGCGCTGCGCCTGGGCGGTGATATTGCCATTTTGGCCTGGATGAAAGGCGAGCAACCTGAACGGGTATTCTCTGCCAAGCACTCCTGTCCGGAATGTGACCGTGCTGTTGCAGAACTGGAACCACGCCTGTTCTCGTTCAACAATCCCTTTGGGGCATGCCCGGTCTGTGATGGTTTAGGTACGCGTAGCCATTTCAGTGCAGAAAAGCTGATTCCCAATACTGAAATTTCGATTAGCCAGGGTGCGATTCGTGGCTGGGACAGACAGCGTCCTTATTACTACAGCATGATTGAAAAAGTCGCCGCCCATTTTGGCTTTTCTTTAGATACGCCGTGGAATGAACTCGATGCCGATACCAAGAAAAAATTCCTTTACGGTACCGGTAAGGAGAAAGTCGATTTAAGTTATATCGATGAACGCGGTCGTAAACATAACCGGGTGCAACCTTTTGAAGGCATTTTGCCGCATCTGGAACGTCGTTACCGTGAAACGGAATCGAACTATGTACGTGATGATTTAGCCCAGTATTTGTCTAATGCCGCCTGTGATGCCTGTGGCGGTTCACGTCTGAATGAAATTTCCCGCAATGTCCGGGTCAAAGACAAGACCATTGCCCAGATCACCAAAATGTCGATTGGCGATGCCGAAAGCTATTATCAGGATTTAAATCTTGAAGGGGCCAAAGGCGAAATTGCCGACAAGATTTTCAAGGAAATCCGTGAACGTCTGCATTTTCTGGTTTCAGTGGGTTTGAATTATCTCAGTCTGTCCCGTTCTGCCGAAACCCTATCGGGTGGTGAAGCACAGCGTATTCGTTTGGCATCGCAAATTGGTGCCGGCCTGATGGGCGTGATGTATGTCCTGGATGAGCCATCCATTGGTTTACATCAACGCGATAATGACCGTCTGCTGGAAACACTGGTGCGCCTGCGTGATTTGGGTAATACCGTGCTGGTGGTCGAGCATGATGAAGATGCCATTCGTGCCGCCGACCATATTATTGATATTGGTCCGGGTGCAGGTGTGCATGGCGGTCATATCATTGCCGAAGGAACCTATGAAGAATTGGCAGCCAATGAAAATTCGCTAACGGGTCAATACCTGTCCGGCAAGTTAAAAATTGAGGTTCCGAAAGTTCGAACTCAGCCGCCAAAACCGGAACAGCAAATCAAGCTGATGGGCGCGGCCGGTCATAACTTGCAAAATGTCGATTTAACCATTCCTTTAGGCGTGATGACTTGTGTCACCGGTGTATCGGGTTCAGGTAAATCGACCTTGATTAACCGTACCCTGTTACCACTTGCCGCAACTCAACTGAACGGTGCAACCACGTTAACCGCGGAAAAGTTTGACTCGATTGATGGACTACAATTCCTCGATAAAGTCGTGGATATTGACCAAAGCCCGATTGGACGTACCCCACGTTCTAACCCGGCGACTTATACCGGTCTATTTACCCCGATTCGTGAACTGTTTGCACAAACGCCAGAAGCCAAAGCCCGTGGTTATGCAGCAGGACGTTTCTCGTTTAACGTGAAAGGCGGGCGCTGTGAAGCCTGTGAAGGTGATGGCATGATTAAAGTGGCTATGCATTTCTTACCGGATATGTATGTGCCTTGTGATGCCTGTCATGGCAAGCGTTATAATCGTGAAACGTTAGAAGTCGGCTATAAAGGCAAAAATATTTCCGACGTACTGGAAATGACCGTTGAAGATGCCATGCATTTCTTTGAGGCTATCCCGGTCATTCACCGTCGTCTGGAAACCTTGAATCAGGTGGGTTTGGGTTATATCCGTCTGGGTCAGTCTGCAACCACCCTTTCCGGCGGTGAAGCGCAGCGGGTCAAACTGGCACGCGAACTGGCAAAACGGGATACCAGTAAAACCTTGTATGTACTGGATGAGCCGACGACAGGTCTGCATTTCCATGATATTGCCAAGCTGCTCGACATTCTGCATGAGCTACGCAACAAGGGGAATACCATTGTGGTGATTGAGCATAATCTGGATGTAATTAAGACTGCTGACTGGGTGATTGACCTGGGTCCTGAAGGTGGTGCTGGTGGCGGGATGATTATTGCTGAAGGTACACCTGAAGAAGTGGTGAAATCTAAAGTTTCACATACAGCTAAGTTCTTGAAGCCGTTGTTGAAGTGATCTATTAAATCCTCCCCATCCCTCCTTTTCAAAGGAGGGAGTGCCTCTAAATTTTTAAAGGAGTATGGTTCCCCCTCTTTCTCCTTGCACCATATATGGCTCAGGGTTAGGGGCGATTTTAAAAACGCTTAAATAATCTTCACACTTAATTAAGTACATGATAAAACGGTGATTCATTCACCGTTTTTTTATTTGAGATAATAGTGTTAGATTATAATTTATTAAGTGCAAGAATTAATCCTATCGTATCTAAAGATGAAGACTGGAACTCAACCTCTACTGATACCGCCTATCAAATTGATAGAGCAAGAATTATTCACTCTGCATCCTTTCGTAGACTTCAAGCTAAAACTCAAATTTTAGGTATCGGTGATAGCGATTTTTATCGAACTCGATTAACTCATTCAATGGAAGTTGCACAACTTGGTTTTGGAATCATTGAGAGTCTGAAAACGAAATACCGAGATGATCGTGAAATGTTTGAATTAATCCCTTCACAAAATGCGATTGAAAGTATATGCCTCGCTCATGATATTGGGCATCCTGCTTTCGGACATGGGGGTGAGATAGCATTGAATTATAGTATGAGGAATGATGGTGGTTTTGAAGGTAATGGACAAACCTTACGGATTGTTTCTAAGTTGGCAGAATATACGCCTGAAAATGGAATGAACCTTACAAGAAGAACCTTATTAGGACTCATTAAATACCCTGCACCATATAGTGATTTTAATAAAAAATATCCTGATATTGAAAAGAAAAATATTTTAGAAGTTCCCCTATCTCTTTCCGAATTTCATCCACCCAAATGCATTTTAGATTCGGAACTAGAGATTTTAAATTGGTGTTTGGATATTTTTACGCAAAAGGATAAAGAAAATTTCAAAAAAATTGGTCCTAAAAAAACTTTATATAAATCATTTGATTCAACCATAATGGAGCTTGCTGATGATATTTCATATGGTATTCATGATTTAGAAGATGCTGTTGCTCTCCGTCTTGTCACATTTAGACAATGGAATACTCTAGTGGTAGAACAATTAAAATTACTGAATATTAAATTAAATAATGATATTCATGAAATCTCAGAGTTATTATTTGGAATCAATAACAAAGAAAGAAAACATGCTATTAGCAAATTAATTAGATATTTTTTGAAAAATGTTACCATTGAGAGACGGAATGTTTTTGAAAATCCACTTCTTGATTGCAAAGCTACTTTAGAAGATGACGATCATGTACAAGCATTAGAAATTATTAAAGATTTTGTGGTAAATAATGTTATTAAACAACCTGAAATTCAAATTCTTGATTATAAAGGGCAAGAAATCGTAATTAAGCTGTTTGAAATATTGTCTTCTAATGCAAAAAATCTTTTACCTAAATCAACTTATAACCAATATGAAAAAGCAGCAAATAAGAATAGAGTTATCTGCGATTATATTTCTGGTATGACTGATGCCTATGCTTCACGTTTATATCACAAACTATTTACACCTAATATGGGATCTGTTTTTGATAGGCTCTAAATAGCTATTATGGTACAGACTTAATTTATTTTTATTATAATTAAGTCTGTAGATCATCTAATTCCATCACCCAGCCACTTTATTTTTACCATTTGCCTTAGCCTGAAATAATGATTTGTCGGCTTTTTCCAGTAATGACATCCACGATGCTCCCCCTACCACTACTCCAGCACTAACAGAAACACGAATATTCTGGTTCAGTTCAGCAATATACAGTTCAGATCTGCCAATCTCCTGAAGAATTTTATTGGCAATAGCCCAAGCCTCCAGAAAATTAATGTGCTCGATTAAAACCAAAAATTCATCACCACCATACCGAACAATTAAATCCGAAGCTCTTACATTCAATTGCAATTTTTCTGCAATCAGTTTAATGACTTCATCACCGACAATATGCCCAAAAGTATCATTCACATGCTTAAAGTCATCGATATCAATAATGATTAAGCCGGTGTGCTTGAATTGATTCGGCTTATTCTCCAGATAACGGATATATTCCTCTAAAGCCAAACGGTTAGATACACCCGTCAAATTATCCGTATTGGCAATATTTCTGAGCTGAAATTCCAGTGCGTCACGCTGCTGTAGCACCCGCTTTAATTCTGTAAGGGCATCTAACAAGGTGATTGGTTTAACAGATAATGGTGTCTGTTTACTCTCTATACCCTGATGCTGTGCCAGTCGAAGAATTGTATTTCTGGCTTTAAGTAACGGTATAAAAACATGATTACGCGCATAGATCATGGTAAAAGAAACCGCGACCAAACAGATCAGTGCCACCAGTAAAGTTAAAATCAGTTTTTGCTGGGCTTGTTTCTTCTGGGCTTGAGCCACCGTAACACTGTAATCCAGAATATAGCTTTGCAGATTGACTACTGTCAGGAATTTATCAACGATTGCTTCTGTGAGTTGCGTACCGGTCAATGAATAGGCCTGATTATGGATACTTTCATTCATCAGACGAGTAACTATTGGAATACCTTGATCTAAAAACTGTGCTTTTACCTGCTGATGTAAAGCTAGATATTCTGGGGTTTTATCCTGCTCAGGCTGTATGATATTCACTAAAGCCCATAAATAATGGGCCTGATGTTGCGTCTGCAATGACCGCGCCAAGTTATCTTCGGGGATTTTTTCATTAAAAGTCACTGCTGCCATAATATTAGAGGCAGTTCGACCAGCCTGATCACGTAAATCAGCCAAAATTAATATCAGCGTATAGTAGTCTGAGACTGAAGTTCCTTTAGCTTCAGAATGTACCAATACATTTTCTATAATTGCTTTACAACTATCCCATGCCTTAAACATTTGCTGAATCGCCTGATCCAGCTGTCTTGCACTCCGTTCAGATCGCGGCAAGGCACTATAAACATCGACCGCATGACGACCTTGAGCCAAAGCCCCTTTTACATGAGAAGATAAGGCTTGAGCCTGAACAGAAAAACCTGCCGTAGCTAAAATTGCACTTGTCTGCTCAATCTGCAGATCTACTTCTTTCCGGTAAGCTTCTAATTCTTTTATATTTTCTTCGAGTTCATCGACACTACTCGACATCACCTTATTAGCAGGTGCCCGTTCACGGGAAATTTTATTGGCTAAATCAGCTACAGCACGAAGCGCAGAAATTTCAGTTAAGGCACGATCTGCTTTCTGATAGCTATGATAACTACTGACAATTAAGGGAACAGATAAAAACAAAAGAGACAGTGCGATAATGATCATCGACCAAAACAGCCGCCGGCTGATATGTTCCGAGCGTAATTTATACATAAATTAATTACTCACCATACACACCAAATGACCTGTGATCATACTCAAATTATATATAAATATATTACACGATTTTGATCTAAAAAGAGTTAAAAATTAATCAATATTTTTAAATATCTGCATTCTATCAACCACTTATAATATTTTTTAAAATAAAAGTTAAAAAAAAATCTAAATTCTTTAATAAAGCTTTAAGATCCAGTGCATATCTGTAGGGTTTCAACTCAATTTTTATTCTTTCCCCCAATAGTAGCAAACTGCTTTTCATTGAGTGCAATTAAAAATTTTGCATATCTATAAATTGCAGTTAAGCAAGCCGCTTAAATAGAAAATCCTGTTTCCCTTAAAGATCTCGACAAAATAATGCAGGACTATTTCTAGGAAGCCCCCAATTTATATTGTTTAAATTACCTGCTTATCTAAATATTGCTACTTGCATGATAAGAAAATATTTACACATGCCACAAATAAGTGCATAATGCACCTCATTAGGGCAAATTAAATATATTCTCAGCAGATTTTTTAATTTTTCCGAAGATTTTGGCGAAAAACCCCAGTTTTCTTTGAAAATTGGGGTTTTTTATACTTAAATTTCAAGAAAAATCTAATTCCCGCTCCACATTAAGCAGCATATTGGTGCAATAAAAGTTAATCCTAGGGTTTCTACTTAAGGATTCACTCTCTAATGACTAAAAATAAGTTTTGCTATTAATATGATTATGCTTCCATTTTTATTGCCTGTTCTTATTTCGCAGCCAACTGCAATATTTTTCTGACATAAAAAAAACCCAACCTTGGGGAAAGTTGGGCATATAAAACAAAAACTTGTTTATGGAGAATCAGATCATCATCACATTATTGCAATGTAGTATGAATTGATAGATACATTATCGTAAAAACCGTTATAAAAGTAAAGCCTATCAAAACAGTAAGATTTAAAATTCATCACAACAGCACGATATTTGCACTAAATAAATTACAATTTGTGCATTTTTCAACCAACCCCATCCCGTTTTAGGTGAATTTTATTATTAGAATCAAATGAATAGCCTTAAAATGCCATACAGATCATGCAATAAAGTATATTTCAATTGAATTTTACAATTAATTCTTACAATTAATTCAATTTAAAATTATCCCTTCATTTTTGTTTATTCCTAACAAGATAAGTTATAAAAAAAAACGCTTATTCATTTGTTTTAAAAAACAATTTTCAAAGTTGACATAGCATAGATCATTTGTACTTTTTTTAACCGCATATGCCATTTATAACAAAAAACAACAAAATAATGTCTTTTTAGTTCATTGACTTAATGTTTTGTTACAATACAATGAACATAGTTTAATCCATCTGCAATAGAAAATAGAACTGGAAATTACTATGAAAAAACTCGGTTTAGCCACTGCTTTATTATTAGCCATGACCGGTGCTCAAGCGTATCAAGTAGAAGTACAAGGTCAGTCTGAATACATCGACACCACAGCAAATGACAAAGATTTCACCGGTGGTTTGCAAGGTACTTATTACCTTAAAGATGTTGACTCGTCTAAAGGCCCATTGGCTGAAGCAGCTTTCTTAAACCAAGCATCTAACGTATCTGTTGCTTATACATATGGCGAAGACGGACAAGAATTTGGTGACCGCACTGTACACCATACTTTTGGTGTAAAAGGTGAAGCTTATATCCCGACTCAAGTTGTTCCTGCATATGCAAGCGCTTCTTACAGCCATACAATCGCTGATAACAAAGCGGGTAATCCAGACGGCAATGGCGACCGTTATGCCTTAGAACTTGGTGCATTTGCTGCGCCTAATTTCTTGGTTGCAGTAGGTTATACGAGCGTTGCTGATCAAACTGCTCTTGATGCATTCAATGTCATGGCTAATGGCGTTGTTAAATCAGTTGGTGAAACTGCTACGATCGGTCAAGACCAAGATGCAATCACTGCACGTACCAAATATGTGGGTGCAATTGACGGTACGAACATGGCAATCGGTTTTGAATCTGGTTTAGTTTACGGTGATGACACTGCTTATAACCTAGGTACAACTCTTTTCGTTACACCTAAGTTAAGCGTTGGTGCTTCTTATGCTGAATCTAGCTTTGCTGGTACACCAGACTCAGCTTGGGGTGCAAACGTAAATTACTTCATCACTCCTGCCGTTGCAGTGGGCGCTTCTTACGTAAATGCGAATGCTGAACAACTTGCGCTTGATACGCAAACTGTAGGCGTTAATGCTAAATTCCGTTTCTAATTTTTAATAAAAAAAAGAATTCAAAAAAGGACGCTTTATGCGTCCTTTTTTATTGGTCTTTATCTTTAGAATGCTTGGGTAAATGGGCAATATATTGCAAGGCTATCAAGCGTGAAACAATGAGGGCAAGATACATAACCCCGGAAAACATTTGCAGTAGTGCCAGTACCCGTGCGGGGGCACTTAGGGGCATTAAATCCGATAAGCCGGTTGCAGACTGCAAACTAAAACTCAAAAACAATAAATCAAGCCAGCTTTGTAAACCTGTAACATTGGGATTCAGGAAACTTCCCGGCGCCAGCAGCTGGCAAACGTTATACAAAAATGCAAATCCCCAGGCCAACAGGGTAAATACCGCACCCGCAGCAAACAGTTCATCTCGGGTTAAATAGCGGTCTTCAAACATATAACGCAACAGACCATAAGCCGCACTAAAATAAGCGGCTGCTTCAAAGCCATGGGCGATAACCTGTATCCAGAGATTTTCTATGCCTAATAACATCAGGGAAGAAAAAATCACGGCGCCACTCACGAAACTTAAGCCCAAAATGGTAAACATTGGGGTTTGTTTAATCACTTTGGCAATGACCAGTAAAACCAGCACCCCCAATAGCCAGGTGAGCGTACGGTAAGGCATGCTGTAATTGACTGCAACAGACAGGATCAAGATAATAAATTGTAATAAAAGTAGCCAAGCTGAAGGCAATACGCGAAACACCTTCCACACATCAATAATTGCCTGCATTTTCTGCTCCAGAAGATCTCTTTTTATGTCTCAATTTTTATGTTCCTTTTAATCAACTTAGCATGAATGCTGAAGCGACAAGCGAAATATTTGTATGAAAAAGATTGGAAAAAACCGTTATTTTGATCTGTTCAAGGTGGATGCAGTCACTCTTATGATCTGCCGAAAGGGAATTTAAACAGCGATATCCATTTGCACAAGGGTGTTACAATCAGGCGATGTGTTATTTGCGCTGACATAAAAAAAGCCCCTGACGGGGCTTTTTAAAAGTAACGCTATCTTAGTGATCTGATGCACCAGAGATACCGATACCTGTTTGTGAACGTACATACTGAGCATCGAAAGCTTTGCGTTCTGCATGCGCACGAGCCGAGCTGTCAGTCACAGAGAATAACCAGCAGCACAGGAACGATAATGGCATTGCAAAGATTGCTGGGCCATTGAATGGGTTGACTGGTGTCTCAGAAATACCGAATGTATCTACCCAAACCGCTTTAGACAGTACAATTAGAGTTACTGCAGCAACAAGACCTGCAACACCGCCAGCTACTGCACCACGAGTGGTCAAGCCTTTCCAGAACATTGACAGTACCAGTACCGGGAAGTTGGCACATGCAGCAACCGAGAATGCGAGACCTACCATGAAGGCAACGTTTTGTTTCTCGAACAGGATACCTAAAATCATCGCAAAGATCGCAAGACCTAGAGTTGCAATTTTAGACATGCGCAGTTCAGATTCAGGTGTAGTTTGGCCTTTCTTGAATACGTTTGCATACAAGTCGTGTGAAATTGCTGAAGCACCAGACAATGTCAAACCAGCGACCACCGCAAGAATCGTTGCGAATGCTACTGCTGAAATGAAGCCCATGAACAAGTCACCGCCAACAGCATCAGCCAAGTGAACCGCAGCCATGTTGTTACCACCAACAAGTTCTAGCTTGCCAGTTACAGCCATTTTCGCCACATCAATGAATTGCGGGTTGTTTGATACGTAAAGGATCGCACCGAAACCAATGATGAAAGTTAAAAGATAGAAATAACCGATGAAACCTGTAGCCACAACCACTGATTTACGTGCTTCTTTCGCATCTTTTACGGTAAAGAAACGCATCAGGATATGTGGTAGACCTGCTGTACCAAACATTAATGCAAGACCAAGTGAAATTGCATCAATCGGGTTAGCAGCCAGTTTACCTGGGCCCATGATATTGCCTGCTTCCGCAAGGCTTATTTCATGTACTTTAGAGAACACCTGAATTGATTGTTCAAACATGTTGGTGAAGCTGAAGCCCACGCCTTTCATTACCATGAAAGCCATGAAAGTTGCACCTGAAAGCAGCATCACCGCTTTGATGATCTGTACCCAAGTCGTTGCCAGCATACCACCGAAGATTACGTAAGCCATCATCAAAAGGCCCACAATCACCACAGCAATGTTGTAGTTCAGACCGAATAGAAGCTTGATCAGCTGACCTGCACCAACCATCTGAGCAATCAGATAAAAGGCAACAACAACCAAAGAGCTAAGAGCTGCCAGAGTACGTACCGGTTTTTCTTCCAGACGGAACGAAACCACGTCAGACAAGTTGAATTTACCCAGGTTACGTAAACGCTCTGCGACCAGGAACAATACGATTGGCCAGCCCACCATGAAACCGAGTGAGTAAAGCAAACCGTCAAAGCCTGAGCTGAATACCATTGCGGAAATACCCAGGAATGATGCTGCTGACATATAGTCACCGGCAATCGCCAGACCATTCTGGAAACCTGAGATACCACCACCTGCAGTATAGAAATCTGCAGTACTGGTGGTTTGTCTTGCTGCCCATTTGGTAATCAGCAAGGTGAAGCCCACGAAAATCGCGAACATAATAATCGCATGCCAGTTGGTTGCTTGCTGTTCAGCTGCACCCAAATCCGGACCTGCCATTGCCATACCTGACATCAGTAGCGTAGAAGCAGCGAGTGCTTGCGCTTTCAATGAATTCCATTTCATCTGATTACTGTCCTTTCTCATTCGCAATTGCTTCAACTTCTCGCATCGCTTCTTCATTTAATGCATCCAGTTTATTGTTTGCAATATATGAATAAACACCACATAAAATGAAAGACAATACAATAATACTCAAGCCGAGTGGCATACCTACAGTGGTAACGCCGCCGCTAACCGAACTCATTAAGAATTCTTTGTTATAACCAACTAAAAGCATGAAGCCGACATAAACAATCAACATGATGATTGTTAATGTCCAACTTAATCTGCTTTTTCTGCTGACCATTTCTTTAAATTTGGGATTCTGTAGAATACGTTCTACATGTGCCTCATCCATAATCATGCTCCTGTGTGCACCCAGCCATAGGTGATTTTTTTAATTCGAATTATTTCGTTATCTAACTTAACAATCTTATTAGGTTCTTGTAATTACTACTTTGGTGTTAAATTTTGATCAATTAAAGCGGCAAGATTACTAGATAGGTTATTATTACGACATAAATTTATGCTGTAGGCAATATGAATAGTTGGCTCATTATCGGCGTGCTCGCCCTTTATATCGCGTTACTCTTTATCTGTGCATTTTTTGGTGAAAAACACGCCAGTCGCCTAAGTACCCGCGGTCGCATGTTTCTCTTTAGTCTAACCTTAGGGGTATATTGCTCATCCTGGACATTTTACGGTGCAACCGGGGCTGCGGTGCGTGAAGGCATTATCTTCCTGCCCATTTACCTTGGGCCCCTGATTTTTGTCGGTGTGGGTTATGATATCTGGCGCCGTTTGGGACGTGTGCGGCAGCATCATGCCATTTCTTCCATTGCAGATTTTGTGGCTGCACGTTATGGCAAAAGCGGCCCTCTGGCATCCCTGGTCACCATTCTGGCAGTCATCGCAATTATTCCCTATTTAGCCTTGCAGCTCAGAGCGATTGCCTTGAGTGCTGCTGTAGTGTTGCAACAGAATACCGGCATACAAAGCACCACCAATAGTGTGCTGTTTTTGACTGGAATTTTAGCCATTCTGGCCATGCTGTTCGGTACTCGACAAATTGCCAATACCGAACAGCATGGCGGTTTAATGCTGGCCGTGGCATTTGAGTCTTTTGTCAAACTGTTTGCCCTGCTGTGTGTGGCTCTGTTCTTTGTCTTTGATGCCCCCGAAAACCTGGGGCAAATTTCCACGGATGTCGCAGAAACCTTTAAACAGGTTCAGCTGTTTGGTGTTCCCGAAACGTTCTGGGTGCAAACCTTACTCGCAGCCTTGGCGATTATCTGCTTACCACGACAATTCCATGTCGCGGTGGTTGAACTGCGGGATGAAAAACATATTCGCGGTGCACGTCGCTGGTTTGCCACTTATCTGATTCTGACCACAGTGGCGATTATTCCAATTGCCAGCTGGGCCTTGCATGCTGCACCGCATTTTCTTGCGATTCCTGATGTCGCTGTACTGTCCTTGCCGCTCAGTTATGATCAGGAGTGGTTGACACTTTTGGCTTTCCTGGGGGGGTTTTCTGCTTCTACGGGAATGCTGCTGGTCTCTTCAGTCGCCTTGTCGATTATGCTTAGTAATGACCTGATTATGCCTGCCTTATGGCGTACCGGCATACTTTCGCGTCATGACAAACGTCTGCCTCTGGTGCTGAAATTTACCCGCCGGGTGTGTATTTTAGCGGTCATGTTGCTGGGTTTCCTGTTTTTCCATTTCTTTAATGACATCGACCAGCTTTCAGTATTTGGCTTGCTAGCCTTCAGTGCCGTGGCCCAATTTGCTCCAGCCTTGATTGGTGGTCTGTATTGGCGTGGTGGCAGTAAACAGGGCGTATATGCAGGTCTAATTGCCGGTTTTGTCATGTGGGCCTATACCTTGCTGTTGCCTACCGTACTGCGCAGCCTGCCTGCTGAATACAGCCATTTTAGCCAGCAGTTCTTGCTTGCAGGGCCTTTAGGCATGGACTGGTTACGCCCCGAAGCACTGTTTGGTTTTCAGTCTTTTGCTCCCCTCACCCATGGCGTGACCTGGGCATTGGGTCTGAATATCGTGCTGTATGTGTGGGTGTCACGAATTTTCCGTCCCAGTATTGCCGAGCAAATTCAGGCGGAAAGTTTCTTCTATTATGAAACCAAACCTTTGCCGACCCACAATGCCTCAAGTGAAATCAATTACTCTCACCAGGATGTTGCCCGCCTGAAAGTAGGCGATTTAATTACCTTGGCCAAAAGGATTACCGGTGAAGGACCGGCCACTCATGCCTTTCAGCAGTTCTGTGCTCAAAACAACGTAATCCTGAATGAAAACAGCAATGCCAATGGCATGTGGTGGCGTTTTACCGAACAGTATCTGGCCGGAACCATTGGTGCTGCTTCGGCGCGTACCCTACTCACCACAGCCATGGTGAATAATGGTCTGGCACTCGGTCAGGTCGCCAATATTCTGGATCAGGCCTCACAATGGCAACGCTTTAACCAGAACCTGATCATGACCATGATTGACCATATGACCCAGGGGGTCAGCGTGGTCGATGAAAATATGTGTCTGGTGGCCTGGAACAATCAATACCTTAAACTTTTTGATTATCCTAAAGATATTGTCTATGTCGGCTGTCCGATTGCCGACCTGATCCGTTATAACGCCGAGCGCGGTGAATGCGGGCCGGGTTCGGTCGAAGAACACGTGCGCAAACGGATTCACTGGATGGCCATGGGCAGCGCGCATGAATTTGAACGGATCCGTAAAGATGGCCGCGTCATCCAGATGCGAGGTAATCCCATTGAAGGCGGCGGCTTCGTCACCACCTTTGCCGATATTACCGCTTTCCGTGAAAATGAGGCCGTACTTGAAGCGCGGGTACAAGACCGCACCCAACAGCTGGCCGATGCACTTTCCGAGCAGCAACTCGCCCGTGAACAGGCTGACCGTGCCAACATGTCCAAGAGCCGTTTCATTGCAGCAGCCAGTCACGACCTGTTGCAGCCAATGCATGCAGCACGTCTGTTCAGTACCGCTTTAGAACAAAGCGTACAGTCGGATGAAGACCGTAAAACCCTGCAACAGCTGGACCGTGCCTTGCATGGTGCGGAAAGCATGCTGTCTGCCCTGCTGGACATTGCCCGTCTCGAAGGCGGTACCATCCAGCCGAAACGTCAGCCTTATCCCTTACATGACCTGTTAAGTGATCTGGAACTGCAATTTAAATCTATTGCCGCACAACGTGGCATTAAATTCAGCGTGCATGATGCACAGTTCTGGATCGACACCGATCCACAGTGGATTCGCCGGATTATTCAAAACTTTGTCAGCAATGCCCTGCGCTATACCGCTAAAGGCAAGGTTGTAGTTGGTGTACTTCGCTCTAGCGAAAAACCACGCCATATCCGGATTGGGGTTTGGGATACCGGCCCCGGGATTGCCGAAGAACAGCGCATTAAACTATTTCAGGAATTTGAACGCTGTGGCCATACTTCGCCTTGGGGCGAGCAAGGTCTTGGACTCGGCCTGGCGATTGTGCAGCGTATGACCAGCCTGCTGGACTACCCGGTACATGTCTATTCTGAATATGGCAAGGGCTCGTGTTTTATGATTGAAGTGCCAATCATGGATGCACCTAAAGTCGTGGCAGCACCTGTACAGGCCACCCCACTGAAAAGCAAGGCCTACAAGATTCTATGCCTAGATAATGATGAAACCATTCTGGAAGGGATGACGACCTTACTGACCAAATGGGGTTATCAGGTCTTTAAAGCCACTGAACCCGAACAGGCCCTAGAGCTGATCCAGCAAGAAAATATTCAGGTCTGGCTGGTCGATCAGCACCTGAACAACAATAAAATTGGTCTGGATTTCATTTTGGCCAACCGTCAGGAACAGGTTCCTGTGGCATTGATTACCGCAGATTCCGATCCTGAACTGCCACAGCATTTGAAAGATCTCAATATTGTGCTGCTGAAAAAACCGTTAAAACCAGCATCGCTGCGTTCCTGGTTATCGGGCTTAAAAATTTCCGGTTCTTAAGCGTTTTATTCAGAAATCACTACAGATCAAACACCCATTTCATGTATGTGAAATGGGTGTTTTCATTACATAAAAACACCCTCTATTAACCTAACTGGCAATTTATTTTTCATTTTAGGCAAAACTGCTCAATTTCTTTATTTTGGCTGCCGCTTTATTGACCAAAAAATTCAATGTCATATTTCCTATGGCAAAGATGATCAAAATTTAAATATACATTTGTATAATTAGTTACAATTTTTCAAGTTATTATTATTAAAAATATTTTTACAGTAAAAATCCATTATATAACTTTAGTCGTATTTCGTTTGCGGTCAGCCAAGCTCATATATGAGAGTAATCAATGGTCAGTTTAATCTGTCTATCAGACTGCCTCAAAACACGGCCCACGAAACTGATCATCATAGAAAATACAGGAGTTTAAGATGAACATTTCTGAAGCCGGAAGTTATGGCATAGATCAATCGCAACAATTTTATCGTCAATATGGGGCCAATGCCCTGTTACCCGAAATTCAATGGACCGAACTATTTAAACCCAGCCACTTAAAGGACACTCATATTCAAGCCCTGAATACCTTGTATCAAAGTGCTGTCCCGCTTGCCTTACAGGTCTTCGATGAGTTGAATTTTGATGTCTTTAGCCCTGCAGCCTATAAACCGCAAGGTTTAGGTTTATTTGATCGCCTCGCTGAACAGGAAGACAAGTTGATTCAGTCTTTAGCAGCCGAAGCTAGAGACTTGACAGATACAGTACGTCACCAAATTTGGAGCATGCTATTGCGTGGTGGTGCGGTGCTGGTGTTTAAGGCATGGCTTGGAAAAGTCAAAACCGATCAGAATCTGCTCGATACCACCCAGTTTGATGAACTCTCTGATCTGCTGTTTATTAAAACCCCACCACTGGAATTGGCAAAGCATTTAGGAATCAATCCCCATGCCAATGAAGATCATATTTTCCTGCTGTATGGCAGTGATGTCTATTTAGACCGCTTTAACAGTCTGGAAACCGCAGCGTTGTTTGTCGATTTGGGCGTTTATGATGCCGCATTTTTAAGTTTACGCGATGACAGTGTGGCTGAATATCTGAAAGAGAAAGCCTATGTCTCTCAAGAGCAAATTGATGATCTGCAATGTGCACTCAATCCTTTATTTTGCACCGACAGTACTCCCAGACAAAGCTGTGTTGCCTGATCTAAAGCACTGATTACAAAAAAAGGCACTTGATCAAGTGCCTTTTTCGTTGAGTGCTGTATTCAGCAGATTACATTTTCTTTTCTTCAATATTCAGGGCACTGATGGCCAATACTGCCTGAGTACGGTTTTGCACATTCAGTTTGCGGAAAATGGCCGTGACATGGGCCTTGATGGTCGCTTCAGAAACATCCAGCTCATAAGCAATCTGTTTATTCAGCAAACCTTCCGCCACCATCATCAATACACGGAATTGTTGCGGTGTAAGTGACTGAATACGTTCTGCCAGTGCAGTTTCATCCGCTGCACGCGGGTCAAAATTCGTGTTGGCCGGTAAATTTGGCGGTAACCAGATTTCTCCTTCCAGTACCTGACGGATCGCTTCACCAATATGGCTTGGATGCGCAGATTTCGGAATATAACCCATTGCACCATGGGCTATGGCACGTTGAATAATTGACACTTCTTCATGTGCAGACACCACAATAATCGGAATGGACGGGTATTGTGCACGAACATGCACCAAAGCCGAAAAGCCCGAAGCTCCCGGCAAATTGAGATCCAGTAAAACCAAATCTGGTTCCGGCCCATTATCTAAGCGTTCATAAAACTCATTTACTGCAGCTGTTTCCTGAATTTGCGCTTGCGGCAAGCTGTAACGAACGGCTTGAATCAAGGCATGACGAAACAGTGGATGATCATCAACGATTAAAATATTCATAAGCAGCATGAAAGATCTTGTGCACATTAAGAGCTATTCTAACCACACTAGTGCTATTAAGGATATGCAATGAATAACTTTTTTCATCTGATATGAGATTATTTTCTCAAAAATCCCCTTTTTTCAAGGTTTTTCGCAAAATCATCAAACCTAATCATATTTTGATATAAATTTTATCGGCCAATTTAAAATACTTATCAATAAGCAATATAAATATATAAATCAACGTACTAAATCATATAAAAGCACATTTTGGTGACTTTTTCCTTTATATCTCAAAATAAGATAACTTTTCTTGATTTGCTTATTTTACAGAATATGCCTGCTGTTGATTAATAAAGCTATTCCAAGATTTTATGTTTTAGGTTATCCCCAAATGTCTATTTTAAATGCGCAAAAACCGTTGAATATTGTTGCTGTATCAGGCGGCTTAAACAATCCTTCTAAAACCGAGGCACTGGTACAAGCCATTATTGATGAACTCGGTGAAGCAACCCCCATTCATGTTCACTTTATCAAATTTAGTGAAATCGGTTCTTTACTGGGCGGTGCCATTTACCGTAACCAGTTGCCACAACGTGTACAGGATGATCTGGCCGCAGTTGAAGCGGCTGATGCCCTGATTGTGGGTACACCGGTTTACCGTGCCTCATTCACTGGACTTTTCAAGCACTTCTTTGACTTTGTAGAACAGACGGCATTGGTCGATGTACCGGTATTGCTGGCAGCTTCAGGGGGTAGCGAGCGTCATGCCTTGGTGCTTGAACATCAGTTGCGTCCATTGTTCAGCTTTTTCCAGGCACAAACCTTACCGATTGGTGTTTATGCAACAGACCGTGACTTTACCCCTGAATATACCATTCACAGTGAACTGCTGCGTGACCGCATTACCCTCGCAGTAGCACGTGCATTGCCAATTCTTGAATGGGCTCCTGCCAAAGGCCAGCGTGCTGAAGTGATCAAAGAGAAATCTCAGCTAGCCAACCAGAACCTGGGTATCAACAAGCAAATTGAACAAGAAGAAGTCCTTCCTTCTGCTGCAGTGCCAAGCCTGGATGCTGCCGAAGCGCGCCTGCACAGCAAAAAAGCACCAAAGTCACAAGTCGCTTAAGAGCGCTAAAAAATTACATCCTGAGGGTATACAGAATGTCAGTACAAGATAAAAATATTACATTTGCTTACTGGGTGCCAAACGTCAGTGGCGGTTTGGTGGTCAGCGATATTGAACAACGTACGGACTGGAGTTATGACTATAACGTCCGTCTGGCGCAAGCTGCGGAAAAAAGCGGCTTTGACTATGCCTTAACCCAAATCCGTTTTACTGCCGGTTATAACGCAGAAAACCAGCATGAATCGGTCAGCTTCAGCCATGGCATCCTGGCCAAAACTGAAAAACTCAAAGTGATTGCTGCAATTTTGCCAGGTCCGTGGAAACCGGCACTTGCTGCAAAGCAATTGGCAACCATTGACCACCTGACCAATGGGCGTATTGCCATTAACGTGGTCAGTGGCTGGTTCCGTGGCGAATTTGATGCGATTGGCGAAGAATGGCCTGAACATGACCAGCGTTATGCACGTTCAGAAGAATTTATCCGTAGCCTTAAAGGTATCTGGACGCAGGATCATTTCAGTTTTGATGGTCAATACTATCAATTCAAAGATTACACCCTCAGTCCAAAACCGCTACAAAAACCACATATTGAAATTTTTCAAGGCGGTAGCTCACGTGCTGCACGAGATATGGCATCGCGTGTATCAGACTGGTATTTCACCAACGGCAACACAGCGGAAGAGCTGAAAAAGCAGATTGATGATATCCGTGAAAAAGCCAAGGCCAATAACCATGCCGTGAAAATTGGAGTTAATGCTTTCATTATTGCCCGTGATACTGAAGAAGAAGCGCAAGCTGTTCTTCAGGAAATTGTGGCCAAAGCCAATGTCCAGGCAGTGAAGTCTTTTGCGGATGCTACCCGTGAAGCGGGTGCTGCAACAGCAGAGGGTGAAGGTAACTGGGCAAAATCGACTTTTGAAGATTTGGTGCAGTATAACGATGGCTTTAAAACCAATTTGATTGGTACGCCGCAGCAAATTGCAGAACGTATTGTTGAACTGAAAGCAGTCGGTGTGGACTTGATTTTGTCTGGCTTCTTGCATTTCATTGAAGAAGTGGAATATTTCGGACAAAAAGTATTGCCATTGGTTCGTGAACTGGAAGCGCAACAGCTATCCGTTGTGACCGCCAAGTCCGCTTAAGCTGAATGATTAAGCGACAGTTGATGAGCTAAAAAACAAGAATCAAAGGCATCTCCAATCTTCCCTCAAGACTCGGCTTGAGGGATTTTTTTGCTTATGCAGCAGAGCTACCTTCGCTCAAACCGAACGCAATAACCAATCGGCAACCAGAAAAAACAAGAACAGCATGGTGACTGCCGCAACAAAATTTTAAAGTAAGGCGATAGCGGCAAAAAATAAGCTGGAAATAAAGATGTCTGCTCAATTCTTACTGCCCCTTGCGGGAGCTGCCATTGTACTGGCATTAAGCGGATGTGCCTCGCCATCCAGGTCTCCAATTTCAGACAGTTATGGTCCATACCCTCATCTGCCTGAACCCAAATCAAGTCTGTTTCCTACAGTGAATATCGCACCGGCCAAAGGCTGGCCTGCCGGCACGATGCCCACCCCGGCTCCAGGTTTGAAAGTTCAGGCCTTTGCCAAAGAACTGCAACATCCGCGCTGGCTGTATGTATTGCCAAATGGTGATGTGCTGGTGGCTGAAACCGATGCACCACCCAAACCGGATGACAGTAAAGGCATTAGAGGCAAAATCATGAAACTGCTGATGAAACGTGCCGGGTCATCGCATCAGAGTGCCAACCGTATTAGCCTGCTGCGAGATCGTAATGGCGATGGTGTGGCTGATCAAAAAACCATATTTCTACAAAATCTGAACTCTCCGTTTGGTATGGCACTGGTCGGCAATACGCTTTACGTAGCCAATACGGACGCTTTAATGCGCTTTCCTTATCAAAAAGGTGCAACTCAAATTACCGCAAGCGGCAGCAAAGTCCTGAATTTACCCAGTGGTTCCCTAAACCACCATTGGACCAAAAACGTGATTGCCAACCCTGCAGGCAGCAAACTCTATATTACGGTGGGTTCAAACAGTAACGTGGCGGAAAATGGCCTGGACCAGGAAACTGGCCGGGCATTAATTATGGAATTTGATATTGCCAGTGGCAAAACACGGCCCTTTGCTACAGGACTGCGCAATCCTAATGGAATGGACTGGCAACCACAGAGTGGTATGTTATGGACAGTCGTGAATGAACGCGATGAAATTGGCAATGATCTGGTGCCCGATTACCTGACCTCAGTCAAGGATGGTGCTTTTTATGGCTGGCCCTATAGTTATTATGGCCAACATGTAGACACGCGGATCAAACCTCAAAATCCTGAGCTGGTCGCACGTGCGATTAAACCGGATTATGCTCTGGGTAACCATACGGCTTCCTTAGGCCTGACATTTTATACGGCTCAATTAATGCCGCAATATCGCAGTGGTGCGCTGATTGGTCAGCATGGCTCATGGAACCGTAAACCGCATAGCGGCTATAAGGTTATTTTTGTGCCCTTTCAAAATGGCCAACCTTCGCGTATGCCTCAAGATGTATTAAGTGGTTTTTTAAATGATCAAGGTGAGGCACTTGGACGGCCGGTTGGCGTAGCAGTTGATCGTTTCGGAGCGATATTGGTCGCTGATGATGTGGGCAATATGATTTGGCGTGTATCACCCATGGGTGCAATGATTGATCATCGGCCAGTCAATAAAACGATTAGCCCTGCTTCTGCGAGTCAACAGCCTGTAAGTTCACCACCTACCGTAGAACAGGCAGCAAAGTAATTGTGGCTGAATAAAATGATATAAAAAAAGCCCGACATCCTGTCGGGCTTTTTCGTATGGGGTAGTTAAGCATGACTGCTGTCTTGCTTCACGATCCTGGTGTATGAACGTTTGATTGTTGTTTTATGTTCCGGAACATCCTGTTCCTGTATGAATTCATCATAGGAAAAAAACTCGGCTGCGCCCATCCGCAAAATCCTTAAATTGATGTGCGCCAAAGCGTACAAAAACGGACATTTTTTCATCCATAAAATATGGGCATTCTTTCTGTCCCGGAAGAATTAATAACTCACAAAAAATTATAAAATTGAATTTTTATTGATCAATTTCATTGACAGAACATTACATATCCGGCTAAAAAACACACGAGTTGTTAAAGCGTGTGTTTTTTGATCTTTTTGGTTCGGATTTATTTTATTAAGTAATTGATAAATAATACTATTTAAAAATAATTTCGTATAACGACCATTATGTTAAATCTATAGTCAAAAGAGCTATAAATAGCTCTTTAATAAAAGGTGTCTATAAAATTATCTAGAAAATATAAATGCTAATATTTACAATGCGCGTTTAATATTTTCAATAAATAACTAACAATGTATTTTTTTCCAAGTGATGCCATTTATCTTTTTTTACTACTCATTTCGTGTATCGGACTTACTGTTGTTCTTTTAAAAAAAGTTCACTTCTTACCAACAGAAGTGATTCACCGCTCTTCACCGCTCGATGGTTTGCGTGGGATTCTTGCTCTTTCAGTACTTGCTCATCATTTTTATATTACTTATGTATGGAAGACTGCTGGAGAATGGAAAAAGCCTGAATTTGTTTTAATTGATAATTTCGGGGGTACAGCAGTTTCTCTCTTTTTTTTAATTACTGGCTATCTTTTTATCAAAAAAATGATGAAAGTGGATATTAGTTGGAAACAGGTTTACCTATCTCGGGTCAAGCGTATTTACCCTCTTTATATTGTGACCTTTTTCTTCATTCTTGCGATTACAGTATCTAATGTTCCGATTAGTAGTATGAATATTGGTGCATTCCTAAAATGGATAAGTGGTTGGCTTCTTTTTAAAGGTGGAAGTTTTGAGGGGTTTGAAAGTGGGCTCATCATTGCTGGTGTAGCTTGGACTTTGATATATGAATGGAAATTCTATTTCAGCCTTCCAATCATTTACTGTATTTACCATAAAAAGATTCCCTTAGCCTTATCACTAGTTATTATTGCAGCACTTCTTTTCTATATTTTTAAGGAAAAGTCTCACTATTACTACGCTCTATTTATTCTTTCTATTCCTGCAATCAAGTTTAAGGAAAATTTAAAAAACTTTATGCTTGAATCTCCTAAAGCGACGAATGTGATTGTAATTGGATTTAGTGGATTTTCTTTATTTTTTACTGAACCATATACCTTTTCGCAAATGATTCCTTTAGCGGTCATTTTTGCATTCATTGCAAATGGCTATAATTTCTTCGGTATGCTACATAACAATGGTCTTCGAATACTAGGGGAAGTAAGTTACAGTATTTATCTTATTCATGGCGCAGTATTGTACTTTTTCTTTTCTGTTTTGAATATTATAGATTTTAACACCACATCTTTGTACTCCTACTATCTTTCATTCCCTATCGTTTTTAGTATTGTAGTACTACTCTCTCTTTTTACTTACAAGTTTATTGAAAGCCCCTTTTTAAGAAAAAAGGCTCCTATATCCAAAAGAAATCCTGAATTAATTGCAAATAAATAAAATCGCTATTTCGAGCGGTTCATTTATAGTGAACTTTATCGGGTTTATCATAGGCTTTTTAAATTAATTTTGTTTTTCAAAGGTATCTAATTAATAGCCTATATTTAGTTTTTCTAAAATTAACATAGTACACGTTATACGAAATTAAAATTTATTTTTTATAAATCATTAATTTAAGTCTCATTAAAAAGCCTAATCTTTAAAAATTAGGCTTTTTAAGTGATTTTTCACGTTCCACGCTCTTAATTCATTTTTTAAATCTAGAAGTAAAAAGGCTCCATTTCGTAAAATGGCATTTTCTTATTTCATTATGAATAAAAACTCGGATCAGGTACTTTAGCCGTCAGCACCCACTCCCCAATTTCCTGATATTTATAATCCACCGGGTCATGCAGCGTCTGGGTACGGACATTGCGCCAGAAACGGTCTAGGTTTAATTGGGCTGTGGTCGCACGAGCACCCATCACCTGAAAAATATTCTGTGTGATATATAACGAAGTATTGGTCGCAGCAATTTTTGCTGTGGCAATGGCAATACTGACTTCGCCGCGCTGCTCGGCTGTTAATGCTTCACCGATGTTCCAGGCATTTTGCAAAGTCTCTACCGCTTTATTTGCCAATAAACGTACGCCCTCAAGTTGCACATAAAACTCGGCAAAATGCTTTTGCGTAAAAGGATCATTGACTGCATTTTCCACCAACGATTTTGACCATGCTTTTTGAGTTTGCACGGTTTGTTTTGCTGTTTCAAAGGCACCTTCTGCCACCCCCAAAAACAGATGCACAAAAATCAGTTGCGCAATCAGCGGACGTAAGCTCGAATACGGCGTACTCAGTGGACCCGGATTTAACAGCAATTCATGCTGCTGAATTTTGACCTGCTCAAAATGACTGGTACCGCTGTCAGTCTGGCGTTGTCCCATAT
>JAEAMG010001019.1_pt1 | contig 24919 bp, 20 predicted proteins | sample 8958741 | NCBI WGS metagenome assembly JAEAMG01 (sample SAMN16933256, study PRJNA681125) | bioreactor sludge metagenome | isolation source: anaerobic bioreactor treating anionic surfactant - SDBS | place: India: Bengaluru | collected 2019-02-28 | reverse complement strand
TTGTAAATCGGGGGAATTCTTGTTAGACAAAGGCTAAAGTGGTAAACTCAGGTTTCAATGAAAATTTATTTTGAGTTTGAAAGTACTGGTATCGCCGCCATTCCTGGCGGTTGGAGCGGGCGAGATAGACTAAGATGCTATCCCTGCCGGCAAGGATGCCAGCGTTCCCAGTGGTGTAATCGGTTGATGGTTGCGCCAAACGCACCGCTTCTTCTGGACGAAGTCCCGGACGAAGCATAAAAGCTTACGACCATTTCGTTGATAATTAATTTTATTGTCGTTTTGATTGTCCTTGAAAAAGTAGTTGCGAACCATCGCCAACGAAGGTTAAGCATGTCAAGAGACGGACACATGACGCGAAGACGCATGATGGGGCTGGCGCTGGCCGGCGCATCGGGATTGGCCCTGGGGGCAAAAGGCCAGAAACCCGTACAGGACATGACTGCGGCCGATGAGGCGGTTGCTGCGGATCCGAGGGTCCAAGGTCCGTATCTGATTTTGTCGACGCCTTTCACCGCATCGGGTGAAGTGGACTTCGAGGCGCTTGCCAAGGAGGCGCGTTATGTGGACTGGTGCGGTTGTCCGGGCATGATCTGGCCGCAGTCAGGCGACAGTCTCGATCTGCTGACCACCGATGAAAAGCTTCGGGGCATGGAGGTACTGGCCAAGGCCGCCAGCAGCTTCCGCTCAGCACTCTGCCTCGGTGTGCAGGGAAAGGACACGGCAGACATGCTCGTATTTGCGGAATATGCCGAGCAGCTGGCGCCGACGGCGTTTATCTCGCGCCCGCCGGACTCGGGAACAACGGAGGATGACCTGCGCCAGTACTGGCGGGCCCTCGCCGCCGTTACCAAGCGACCTGTCATACTCCAGACCACCGGCGGCGTCGCGTACAAGGGTCCCTCGCCTTCCGTGGAACTGTTGAAGGAACTGGCCGTAGACTTTCCGAATTTTGGCTATGTCAAGGAGGAGGCCGGCGCTGTCATCTCCCGGATGCGGGCCCTGCTTGCGGGACGACCGCCGATACGCCGCGTGTTCGGCGCCCGTGGCGGGCTCGGCTGGTTGTACGAATTACGCCTGGGCGCCGAAGGCCTGATTACGGAACGCGCGGTATATGCGGACGTTCTTACCCGCATCTGGGAACTGCATCAGACCGGCGCGGACCCCGCTGCTATGCGCGACGCTTACGGCAAGTTCCTCCTGATGACGAACCTCAGCGTGACCCATCCGGGCGATTCTTTGCGCGGCATCCAGTTGTATCTCTGGAAAAAACGCGGCGTGTTTGAAAATATGGTGTCGCGACACTACGGCCCCGGTTCCACCGTTCCTGAGTCTCCCATCTTTTCCGAACTGGAACTGAGCGAAGAGGAGATTGCCGAGATTGAATTTCGGTTTGAAGCCTTGAAACCGTATCAGAAACCGGGCGCGCCCAGCCTGTGACTAAAACGCCGCGGCCTGGTACCAAATCCCGGGATTGCAGTTGGAAGCGTTGGACTAAACGGCTTCGCCGTGGATATTTACTCGTGTGCCCGCAAAACAGGGACATACGACCAAATAGCAGTATCTGCCAAATGGCTTATATGCAACGGTCGTGGGCTATTTGGCAGTCAGTCCCTGTTTTGCTCTGTTTTTTTGTTTGCGTTTAGTCCAACGAAGTTTTTCAGTTGGCAGGGCAACTGAAAAAGCTTATTCGTTTGGGAGTTCTCCATTTCGTATTGCGGGGGGACATGCTGTATCTTATCAAGACGCGTGGTGATGAATTGTGGCGCGCAAGATTCAAAAGAAATGGTGGAGAACTGATTCATGCGACATAAGATGTTGTACCCAGTCCTCGCGTTGCTACTGCTTGTGACGTCCCCGGTCTGGGCGAAAGACTATACGCTCAATGTAACCACAGACCGGCCAGACGCCCTGTATCAGGTTGATGAGACCGTTACGTTCACGGTCTCGCTGCAGCACGATAAGGAGCCGGTGACCTCGGGAGAGGTGGCCTATGTGCTGACCAATGACGGCGAGAACGAGATAGGAAAAGGAACCCTTCCCTTGTCAGCCGACTCCGCGCGGGTGACAGGCACATTAGACAAGCCGGGGTTTCTGCGGTGCAAAGTCCAATTCATCACGCCGAACGGCAAAAAGGTTAGCGCCCTGGCCGGTGCGGGGATTGACCCGTTGCAGATCGCGCCCAGCCTGCCGGTTCCGGACGATTTCGACGCGTTCTGGGACGGAAAGAAGGCCGCACTGGCGGAAGTCCCCATGAACGCGCGTTTGACGCCGGTGGTGTCTTCAACGGAGAACATCGAGTGTTTCGACCTGCAACTCGATTGCCTGGGCGGATCACCCGTATCGGGCTACTTTGCGCGTCCGAAAGGGGCGGCGGCAAAAAGCCTGTCGGCGCTTCTGACGGTCCACGGCGCGGGGGTGCGAAGCGCCAACAAACCGGAACGCTACGCCACCCGAGGCCTGCTGGCGCTCGATATCAACGCCCACGGCATCCCGAACGGCCAATCCGAAGCCTACTATGACGAGTTAGCCGCCGGGCGGCTCAAGGACTATCGCTACCAGGGCCGGGAGGATCGCGAAACGTGTTACTTTCTGGGGATGTACCTGCGCCTGGTCCGGGCAATGGCGTTCCTGACGACGCAGCCAGAATGGAACGGCACGGAATTGATTGTCTGCGGCAGCAGCCAGGGCGGCGGACAGGCCATTGTGGCGGCGGGACTCGATACCCGCGTCACGGCCTTCGCGGCCAACGTGCCGGCCATGTGCGACCACACGGGCCGCGTGAACGGCTGGCCGCGCCTGGTGCCACGCAACGCCGAGGGCGTCCCTGATCCGCAAATAACGGAGACCGCACGCTACTTCGACGCCATGAACTTCGCGACACGCACCAAGGCTGACGCGGTGGTTTCCGTAGGTTTCATTGATAACACCTGCCGGCCCACCTCGGTGTACGCCGCCTACAATAACCTGCAGGGCAAAAAACGGATCATCAACGAACCGCGAATGACCCACACGACCTGGCCGAGCTTCACCGAAGCCCAGGACGCCCTCATTGCAGACCATCTACCCGTAACGGCTAAAACTCCTGATGTCGTCCATGTGAGTGGCCTATGGACAGGAACACCACCCTCTAATTGTCCTGCGTGGACAGGGTTAGCCGCCTATTCCCCGGCATATTGTCGCCACAGTGTTCGGATGTGAACACCAAAATATTCAGGGTGCTTTTTGTGTTATACTAAAAACACCAAGCATAAAGGCAACTTAAATGGAAACGATTCCCCATATCACGTTAGACCAGGAGGCGATAGAGTCCTTTTGTCGCAAATGGCACGTCCGGGAATTATCTCTTTTTGGTTCCGTACTTCGGGATGATTTCAGTCCGGAAAGTGATATTGACATCCTGGTTGAACTTGCCCCCGGGCATGGCCTTGATTTGTTTGACTGGGTGGATATGCGCGAGGAACTTAAGCACCTATTTCAGCGCGATGTTGACCTGGTGTCCAAGGGGGGGCTGAAGAACCCTGTGCGTAAAAAGGCGATACTGAGGAGTGCGAGAGTGGTATATGCTGCCTGAAGAACGCGACAAGGGCGCTCTGTTTGATATGCTTGAGCAGTGTCGTGGAATATTGACAACTGTGGAAGGAAGGTCTTTTCACGCGTTTTGCGCAGATGAAAATTTGCGATATGCCCTTGAGCGACGTATCGAAATAGTAGGGGAGGCCGCAAAACGCATTTCTGATTCCATCAAAAAGGACCATCCGGAAATACCGTGGCCAAAAATAGTGGCCATGAGAAATATATTGGCCCACGAGTACGGGGAGGTTGAAGATGAAATCATCTGGCAGGTGACGCAAACGCATATACCAGTATTGACCGCACAACTCCAGGCGATTCTCTTCACCCTGGTCGAACAGGATTAGATCTTATTAGCAGATCCCCCGCCGGCTATTCATAAGAAAATATAGGCGCCTGTCACCTGTAATGTTCAGCGGCAGTCATAGTCTCCTTGATATCACAAGACAGGTTTCGCGTACTGGAAACCTTAGTCATCCCCGGTCGCTGCTACAACCGTACCCACGGTCTACCGGCCAGCGGCACAAAGCGGAATAGCGAACGAAACGTACGTCTTTCCACATGCTATTGTCCACGGTTCAATGGAGCAGGTCAGGAGAAGCCGTATTTGTTTTGGTTTAACAAAGTAAAAACAATGAGCCTGGGTTGGACTGTATAAACTTGAACCCTATCACGACAGCAAGCATAATAAAGTCAACCCATTGCAGTGTAAGGGACGAGATGCGACGAATCGGGGAACAAGTAAACGGATTAAAATGCCATGTTGAAATTATCAGAGCAGGAAAAGCAGGAAATCATACGCTATATCGAATCGGACCGGGAGTTGCCGGACAAGTACCGATTTCTGCTGTTCGGAGACAAACGCGAGGTGGAGCTGGTCTGGAACGGCAAGACCAGCGAGGTGTGTAATATTATCCTGCCCTTTCAGGTCATTGAACAAGTGGATGAACCCCGCGCTGAAAAGCCGGAAGATACCAAAGCACAGATGGATATGTTTTCCACCGATGCGCGGGGACGGCAACTCAAGGGCTGGACGAATAAACTGATCTGGGGCGACAACAAACTGATCCTCTCCTCGTTGAAGAACGGGCCGTTGCGCGAGACCATTGAGGAACAGGGCGGCCTAAAACTCATCTACATTGATCCGCCCTTCGACGTGGGCGCTGACTTCTCCATGGACATCGAAATTGGCGGCGACACCTTCACCAAGAAACCTAACATCCTCGAAGAAATCGCCTACCGCGACACCTGGGGCAAGGGCGCCGATTCCTTCATCGCCATGATCTATGAGCGACTCGTACTGATGCGCGATTTGCTGGTGGAAGATGGGAGTATTTATGCGCATTGTGATTGGCGGGTTACCGGTTTTTTGCGGTTAGTGATGGATGAGGTATTTGGAAAAGAGAATTTTTTGAACGAGGTAATTTGGTGCTATAAAGAGAGGGAAAGAAAGTTAGACATTTACAACCCTAAACATGACACAATTTTTTTCTATGCCAAAAATAGAACCAATGGCCGCAGACCATTTAACTGGAAAGCGGCTACGTCAGAATACTCTGATGTTACAAGGTCAAAATTCAAATATGATGATCAAGATGAAAAAGGGCCATATCAAATACGAGGAAGAAATTTACAAGGGAGTCCAATACAAGCTGCGGATGGTTTACGTCCTGAGCATGAAGTCCAATATCCTGGGTTGACCTATAGGGATTACTTATCCGATAGAGACGGTGTAGCCCCAAGAGATTGGTGGGAAATTTCTATTATAAATAAATCCTCAGACGAACGTCTTTATTATCCTACCCAAAAACCCGTATCTCTTATAGAACAGATTGTTGAAGTCTCCTCCAACGAAGGCGATCTTGTGGCAGATTTCTTCTGCGGTTCGGGCACGACGGCGGCAGTGGCGGAAAAGCTAGGTCGCAAGTGGATTGTGAGCGACCTGGGCAAGTTCGCCATCCATACTACCCGCAAGCGGATGATTGGCGTGCAGCGGCAGTTGAAGGCGGAAGGCAGGGACTACCGCGCCTTTGAGATTCTGAATCTGGGTAAGTATGAGCGGCAGCATTATATCGGTGTGAATCCGAACTTGCGCGAGGAGGAGCAGCGCACGCAACTGGAGGAGAAGGAGGCGGCGTTCCTCGACCTGATCCTGAAGGCGTACCGCGCGGAGAAGACGACGGGCTTTGCCAGTTTCCACGGCAAGAAGGCGGGGCGGCTGGTGGCCATTGGTCCGGTGAACCTGCCGGTAACGCGGTTGTTCGTGGAGGAGATCATCCTCGAATGCCGGAAGAAGCACATCACGAAGGTGGACCTCCTCGGTTTCGAGTTCGAGATGGGGCTGTTCCCGAACGTGCTCGACGAGGCGCGCAGCAAGGGCATAGACATTGCGCCAAAGTACATCCCCGCCGAGGTGTTTGACAAGCGCGCCGTGGAAAAGAACCAAGTGGTGTTCCATGATGTGGCGTACATTGAGGTGAAGCCGCTGGTGCGCGAGGGCAAGAAGGGCGAAGCGCCCGCCGTGGCGGTGGAACTGACGGATTTCTCCGTATTCTATTCGCAGGACTCCATTGCGAACGCGGAAGCCGCGCTGAAGGCGAAAGGCAGCCGCATTGTGGTGGAAAAAGGCCAGATTGTGAAGGTGAGCAAAGACCACCACGAAATCGTTACCCGCGAAGTGCTGACCAAGAACTGGACGGACTGGATTGATTACTGGTCGGTGGACTTCGACTTCGAGAGCAAGCGGGAACTGATCCGGGTGCCCCGTCCCATAGCCCCGGGTCAGGATTCGCTGGCGGGGTTGGAGCCGCCCCAGTGCGAATTAATGGAATACGAAGAGGTCTGGACCGGCGACTATGTCTTCGAGAACGAATGGCAGAGTTTTCGCACCAAAAAGGATAGGTCGCTGGAACTACGCAGCATCTACCACGAATGCGCCCCCGGCAAACGCAAACTCGCCGTAAAGGTGGTGGACATCTTCGGCAACGACACCATGACTATTGTGGAGGTGAAGGTATGATGGAGGCGCGGCAACCATGGAAATCTGCACTCCAAACCCGTCGAATTCGATGAGTTTAAATGATGGCGAATTCGCCATAATTAAAAGCCAGGCCGGTCTCAACAAGTACAAAATCAGTGTCAAGGAGCTGAAAGGAGTTTTTCTGCAATGGCAAATGAAATAAAATCTGTCAATGGCACGCACCAATCACCCTTTGAAAGGATCAAGCGCACAAACGAGGTAGGAGCGGAATTCTGGTCAAGCCGGGATTTTGCTCAAGTTCTGGGATATGGCGACTATCGGAATTTTGAGGGGGTTGTCGAGAAGGCGAAACTGGCTTGTTTCAACAGCGGTCACCGCATTGAGGATCATTTCGTTGACATCACCGAAATGATCACTATCGGAAAAGGTGGACAACGTCCGGTCAAGACGGTTCTTCTATCGCGCTACGCCTGCTACCTGGCCATTCAGAACGCAGACCCCAAGAAAGAGATTGTGGCACACGGTCAGACCTATTTTGCCATCCAGACACGTCGCCAGGAATTGGCGGATGAACGCCTTGAAGAAGAACGGAGGCTGCTTCTGCGCGATGAGATGCGCCGCCATAATGTTCAACTGGCTGATGCAGCGCGGGACGCAGGGGTCATCGAACCGATTGACTACGCGATTTTTCAGAACCACGGGTACATGGGGCTGTACGGAGGATTAAAACAGGAGGATATTCACCGCCGCAAGGGATTGAAGAAGAGTCAGAAGATTCTTGATCACATGGGTAGCACGGAACTGGCGGCAAACCTCTTTCGCGCAACGCAGGCAGAGGAAAAACTGCGCCGGGACAACATGAAGGGCAAGGACGCCGCAAACCGAACGCATCGACAGGTGGGCGCGAAGGTGCGCCAGACGATCAAGGAGCTGGGCGGCACGATGCCGGAAGCATTGCCAACGGCTGAAAGCATCAAGAAAATTGAAGCCAAACAGCGAAAACAACTCGGCAATACGAAAACGCCCACCCAAAAGAAAGGCGGATAACTGTTATGGCGCTCCACCCTGATTTTCCAGATTCACCACAAGCGATTCTAAACCCGGACATACGCTGGTTTCCGGCCGATGAGGCGTTGCGCGAATCGAGTTATGAAAAGTTGATGCCGCCGCTGGTGGCTGCGCTGCGCCGCAAGGTGAAGGAATTTCGAGACAGCGGCTATGTTGGGGCAAGCGACACGAGCCGGAGCCTGTTGAACTGGTGGTTCAAGGAGCCACACCTGCTGCCAGGGGTGGGCACCATTATGGGGAGTTTCGAATATTATTTCGCGCAACGGGAATCCATAGAGACCGTCGTTTACCTTCATGACGTGGTGGGCGCGAAAGACAAATATGATCTGATGCGCTTTGATTCCAGCGGGCTGGTGTCGGCAAGCATGTTCGATGAGACCTGGCGACGCTACGTGATCAAGATGGCGACAGGCAGCGGCAAGACAAAGGTGATGAGTCTGGCGCTGGCATGGAGTTTTTTCAACAAACTTTATGAGCCGGATTCCGGCCTGTCCCGTAATTTTCTGGTCATTACGCCCAATATCATTGTGCTGGACCGTATTTACAAAGACTTCAAGGGGCTGCGCATATTCCACGAGGACCCGGTGCTGCCGGATAACGGCTATGATGGGCGCAACTGGGTTCACGACTTTCAATTGACTCTGCACTTGCAGGACGAGGTGCGCATAACACGACCCACGGGCAACATTTTCCTCACCAATATCCACCGGGTATATTCGGGCAATGACATACCGCCTTCGCCGGATGACGAGAACACCATGGACTATTTCCTGGGGAAGCGTCCCACCGGTGCGACCACGGATTCCAAGGTGGATTTGGGCATGATTGTCCGGGATATTGACGAGTTGATGATTCTGAATGATGAAGCCCATCATATCCATGACAAGGAGTTGGCCTGGTTTAAATCCATTGAGGACATTCACAACCGGTTGCTGCAAAAAGGCGGCGCGCTGGCATTGCAGTTGGACACAAGCGCCACACCCAAGCACAACAACGGCGCCATTTTTGTGCAGACGGTGGCGGATTATCCGCTGGTGGAGGCGATCTCGCAGAACGTGGTCAAGCATCCGGTGCTGCCTGATGCACCAAGCCGTGCGAAACTTTCGGAGCGGCAGAGCGCACGGTATACGGAAAAGTACGCCGATTACATCGAACTAGGTGTTATCGAATGGCGGAACGCTTATGAAGAACACGCGAAGATGGGCAAAAAGGCCATCCTCTTTGTGATGACCGATGATACCCGCAACTGTGATGATGTGGCAGAGTACCTGGAAACCCATTATCCGGACCTCAAGGACGCCGTACTGGTAATTCACACCAAAAACAATGGCGAAATTTCCGAAGCCGCTTCAGGTAAAGCCAAGGAAGAATTAGAAGAACTTCGCAAGCAAGCCAACGAGATTGATGGCACAAACAGCCCCTATAAGGCGATTGTTTCTGTGTTGATGCTTAAGGAAGGCTGGGATGTGCGCAATGTAACCACCATCGTGGGATTACGCGCTTACTCTGCAAAAAGCAATATTCTGCCGGAACAAACCCTGGGCCGGGGATTACGAAAAATGTATCCGGGGGATGCGGAGGAATATGTCAGTGTAATAGGCACAGATGCATTCATGGAGTTTGTGGAATCCATACAGGCCGAAGGCGTGGAACTGGAGCATAAACCCATGGGACAGGGTACAGGCCCCAAGACGCCGCTGGTAGTTGAGGTGGATAATGAGAACGATAAAAAGGATATTGATGCGCTGGATATTGAAATCCCGATCCTGACGCCCCGTATCTATCGAGAATACAAGAACCTGAATGATCTGGATATTTATGCAATGGGGCATCAAAAGATTATTTATCTGGAGTTCAGCAAGGAAGAACAGCGCCAAATCGTCTTCAAGGATATTACTACGGGTGAGATTACCCACACAACGGTTCTAGATAGTGCGGGACTGGCTGATTATCGATCTGTCATCGGCTACTTTACACAAACCATCATGAAGGACTTGCGTCTGATCAGCGGTTATGACGTTTTATACGGCAAGATCAAGGTATTCGTACAGAACGAACTGTTTGACAATCAGGTGGATTTAGAAACGTCAAACACCTTGCGTAACCTGTCTGAATTAGCCGCAACAAAAACATTGATAGAGACCTTCAAGAAAGCAATTAACGCGTTAACCGTTCAGGAAAAAGGAGATGCTGAAATCCGGGACACAATCAAACTACGTCAAACACGCCCCTTTATTGTTAAGGATCAAGGGTATCTGATACCAAAGAAAAGCGTGTTCAACCGGATCATTGGCGACAGCCAATTTGAACTGGAGTTTGCGGGTTTTCTTGAACGTTGTCCCGATGTGGTGTCTTTCGCAAAGAACTACTTGGCCGTCCATTTCAAACTTGATTATGTAAATGCACATGGCGACATATCCAATTATTACCCTGATTTCTTTGTTAAACTGTCAGGCAAACATGTTGTAATCGTGGAAACGAAAGGGCAGGAGGACTTGGATGTGCCGCCTAAAATAGCACGGCTTTCCCAATGGTGTGAAGACATCAATCGGGTTCAATCCGATGTAAAGTATGACTTTGTATTTGTAGATGAAGAAAGTTTTGAAAAGTATAAGCCAACTTCATTCCAGCAATTGTTGAATGGATTCAAACAATACAAAAAGGAATAACAGGATTAACCGGGATGGGCGCCTATTTATAGTGCCATATTTATGAAATAAAAAGGACCATCCGGAAATACCGTGGCCAAAAATAGTGGCCATGAGAAATATATTGGCCCATAAGTATGGGGAGGTCGAAGATGAAATCATCTGGCAGGTGACGCAAACGCATATACCCGTATTGACCGCACAACTCCAGGCGATTCTCTCCACCCTGGTCGAACAGGAATAGATCTTATTAGCAGATCCCTGCTGGCTATTCATAAGAAAATATAGGTGCCTGTCACCTGTAATCTGTCACCTGTAATCGTAGCGGTATATGGAGACGGTCAGCGAGAACCTACTTCCGCCGTTTTGCGCTGCTCAAGCAATTTATCACGCAAAAATTCGGGCGCAAAATCAGCCTCGTTCTCCCAGACTATGGTATGAAAAAGCGGAGAGACCTCGAATCGCTTAAACACATTCAGGTCTTTGAGGGGCTCAAAAATTGGACCCCATAAGGCGTTTTCAAGGTCTAGTTCTCCTTCTTCCCCCGTGTTGAATGCAACGAAAATGCGGTAGTCTTTCACGTACTTGGCGGTTGTTAGTTCCACCATGTTACCTAACTATAGGGGCGCAATCTTTAGCAAGGGCTTGTGCTGTTCCGCGCGATACCAGCTTTCAAGAAGCGGGTTCCTGTTGATAATGCACCCTTCAATAAAGGCATTAAGCGCCCTGCGCGGAAACCGTTCTACCCGTAATATTACAGCAAGTGCATTATAACATAAGAACTTTGTGGGAGGATTGTTTAACCTTACACACCTGTCATAGAGGTGATATAGGGACGGTCACTGATAAAAATATTAGGGAACTATCCAGCGTGTGTGGTGTTTATCTTGGATATGAGGTATTCGCTGCTTTAACGACATGGAATGCAACAAGGGCAGTAGCGCCCTGGCAAGGAACGATGATGCGGACTTATTGGAGCATGATGCCGGCGCTTGTGGTTTGTTGCCTTGTTTCCTTTTGGGCAAGGGCGCTGCCGGCTTCTGAGGAAATTGACGCGCTGGTTCGTGCAAAAGTTACGGAACGGGGACTGACCCCCGCGCCGCCTTGTTCGGATGAGGTTTTCTTCCGGCGCGTGTATCTGGATGTCATCGGCACGTTGCCTTCGGGCGGGGAAGTGACACAGTTTCTTCGTGACGAACGCCCGGACAAGCGGGCGCGTTGCATCAACCGGCTGCTGGCCCGGGAGGAATTCAATGATTTTTGGGCGCTGAAATGGTGCGACCTGCTCCGGGTAAAGGCGGAGTTCCCCATTAACCTGTGGCCGAACGCCGTGCAGGCCTATCACCGCTGGATTCGCGACGCGGTGAAGGCGAACATGCCTTATGATGCCTTTGTCCGGGCGCTGCTGACCTCCAGCGGCAGCAATTTCCGGGAGCCGCCCGTCAACTTTTACCGCGCGGTGCAGGGCCGGGAACCCGCCGCTCTTGCCGCGGCCGTGGCGCTGACCTTCATGGGAAGCCGTATTGAAAGCTGGCCGGAGGAACAGCGCGCTCGCATGGAGGTGTTCTTTTCACGTCTTGCTTTCAAAGGTACCGATGAATGGAAGGAGGAAATCGTCTGCTGGGAACCGCCGGAGCAGCCGGAACCTTTGGAGGCGGTATTTCCCGACGGCGTCGCCATCACCATCCCGCCGGACCAGGACCCGCGCGCGCTTTTCGCGGCGTGGCTGACCGCCCCGGAGAACCCCTGGTTCGCGCGGGCCATCGTCAACCGGGCGTGGTCGTGGTTCCTGGGCAGGGGTATTATTCATGAACCGGATGACATCCGTCCGGACAATCCGCCGGTGAACCCGGAACTGCTCGCCTGTCTGGAACGGGAACTAATACGTTCCCGCTATAACCTCAAACAGCTCTTTCGCATTATCTTAAACTCGGCCACCTATCAACAGTCGTCCGTCGCCTCGGCGCCCTATCCGGAAGCGGAGGCGGTCTTCGCCTGTTACCCGGCGCGGCGCCTGGAGGCCGAAGTCCTCAGCGACGCCTTGAACGTCCTGTTCGGTACGACCAACACCTACACGAGCGCCATTCCGGAACCCTTCACGTATATCCCGGAAGAGCACCGCACCATCACGCTGGCCGACGGAAGCATCACGGATTCCTTCCTGGAAACGTTTGGCCGCCCGGCGCGGGACACGGGCCTGGAAAGCGAGCGCAACAATCAGGTGACCACTTCGCAACGCCTGTACCTGTTGAATTCGTCGGAGGTGCAAAAGCGGATTGTCCGCGGCGGCGGCCGGTTGGCCAAGTCCGGAGCGCCGACCAAGGGCGGCCCGATGCAGGCGGTCCGGCAGATCTACCTGCAGGTGTTGTCACGATTTCCCACCAAGGAGGAAACGGATGTAATACGGGAGTATCTTCAACGCAACGGGACGGCACCGAAAGCGCTGAAGGAAGATGTAACCTGGACCTTAATCAATTCCAAGGAATTTTTATACCGGCACTGATACCGGCCGGTATGGAGAAGTAATGATGAATACACCCCCATCGTCAGGCGCCCTTTCCCGCCGGGACGCGTTGCGACTTGGCGCGCTGGGCCTGGCCGGCCTGGCCTTTTCGGGCCCCGGCCGCGCCTTTGCCCAGCCCAAGCCCCCCACGGCGACGGCGGTCATCCTGTGGGGCGGACCGTCGCACCTGGACACCTTCGACCCGAAACCGGACGCGGGACATGACTATTGCGGCCCCTTCGACAAGGTCATTCCCACCAACGTAGACGGCATCCAGATTAACGAGCACCTGCCGCTGCTGGCGCAACAGGCCGACAAGTACGCCATCATCCGCAGCATGACCCACCGGGTCAACGCCCATGAGACCGCCTCTTACCTCGTGCAGACCGGCCAGATGCCCGGCAGGCTGGTGTACCCGTCGGTGGGCGCGGTGGTGTCGGCCTTCAAGGGTTATGACCACGGTTATACGGGCGTCGTGCCGCCCTACGTGGTGCTTACCGAACTGCAGGGGCGCTTTTCCGAAGCGGGTTTTATGGGCCAGCGCTATAAACCCTTTGCCACGGGCGGCGACCCGAACAAGGATCCTTTTGTCGTGGAAGGAATTATCGCGGAAGGCGTCTCCGACGAACGGCAGCTGGCGCGCCGCGAATTGCTTGGCCAATTGGACGCGCTGGGAAAGGCCATGCCCGGCAATCCCCACTTCGAACAGTATGATCGCGCCGGGGACGAGGCGTACGCCCTCATGTTTGGCGAGGCCAAGGAATTGTTCGACCTGTCTCGCGAGCCTGAAGACCTGCGCGACCGCTACGGCCGGAACACCTTCGGCCAGTGCTGCCTCATGGCGCGCCGCCTCGTGGAGACGGGCGTGCCCTATGTCACCATCAACTACCGCGGCTGGGACACGCACAAGCAGCATTTCGAAATTATGAAGCGAAAACTGCCCGAAATGGACCAGGGCATGGCGACCCTGCTGCAGGACCTCTCGGAACGGGGGCTTCTGGACAGCACCATCGTGTGGTGGAGCGGCGAGTTCGGCCGCTCGCCCAAGGTCCTGTGGGAGTCGCCCTGGAACGGCGGCCGCAGCCATTACGGTAACTGCTTCTCGGCGGTGCTCGCCGGCGGCGGTATCAAGGGCGGGCGCGTGGTGGGCGCTTCGGACGCCAAGGGCGAAGAAGTGGCGGAACGGCCCGTCTACCCGGTGGACCTTATCGGCACCCTGTACGGCCTGCTCGGGATAGACCCGGAGGCGCCGCTGCCGAACCCGCGCGGGCTGGACGTAAACGTGTTGTCCGGCGACGAAGACCAGAAACGGGGCGGCCTTCTCACGGAAATCGTATAACCATCGGAGCATCCCATGAAATCCATCCTTCTTGCCCTGCTGACGGCGCTGGCGGTATTCGCCGCGCCGGCGCCCGACCAGGCCGCGCCGAAGAAAGCGAAAGACCCGCATGTCGGATACGTCTATCCCGCAGGCGGAGAACGGGGCGCCACCTTCCGCATGTATGTGGGCGGCCAGTATCTTCGTGGTGTCAACCAAGTGCTGGTTTCCGGGGAAGGCGTGCGGGGGCAGGTGCTTCACCATTACCGCCCGCTGGGTAACCTGGATGCTCCCCAGCGCCGTGAAATAATAAAACGGCTGCGGGAAACGTGGGAAGCGCGCGTGAAGGAACTTCCCGAGGCGGAACGTAAAGAGGTGTCCCGGGCGGCGGCCTTACAGTTGTTTCCGGGCAAGCCCGCCAAAGGACAGGAAGAACAGGCGGTGGAAATTCCGGACCATCCGCTCCTCAACAACATCCCGGAAATGAACCTGTGGCAGCTGGCGCACACGGCACGGGAACTCCGGGAGTACCGCAAGCGGCAGCGGAACGCCCAGCTGGGCGAGCTGGTTGAGGTGGAACTGGTCATTGACGCCGATGCGGCGCCGGGCCTTCGTGAATTCCGGATCGGCCGGCCCACCAGCCTGAGCAACCCCCTGTTTTTCCAGGTGGGAACCCTGCCGGAAACGCGGGAACAGGAGCCCAACACTCCGGGCGGGAAAATCACCCTGCCGGAACAACCGGCCCTTACCCTGCCTGCCGCGCTGAATGGTCAGATCATGCCCGGCGATGTGGACCGATTCCGCTTTCAAGGCAAGCAGGGACAACAGCTCGTGGCGGCGGTGTCCGCGCGGCGGTTGATTCCCTACCTGGCCGACGCCGTGCCCGGCTGGTTCCAGGCCGTCGTTGCCGTCTACGACCATGCCGGCAAGGAACTGGCCTATGCGGATGACTACCGCTTTCACCCGGACCCCGTCTTGTTTTATAGGCTACCCGAAGACGGCATCTATACGCTGGAGATCCGCGACGCTATTTACCGGGGCCGCGAGGATTTTGTCTACCGTGTGGACTTGGGGGAGCTGCCTTATATTACGCGCGTGTTTCCCCTGGGCGGACAATGCGGCCAGGAGACCATTGCGGATATTGATGGGTACAACCTGCCTGTTGCCGAGTTGGCGCTGGAAACCGGTACCGCCGACCCCGGCATGTACCAGACCCACCTCGTAACGGAACACTATATCTCGAATGATATCCTCTACGCCGCGGACACCCCGCCGGAAGTTTTCGAGACCGAAACAGAGGGAAACAGCGCGGCGCTCCTTGCCCTGCCCTGTACCATGAACGGCGTCCTTGCCGCCCCCGGCGAGGTGGACATGTTCACCTTTGAAGGGCGTGCCGGAGAGGAGGTCATGGCGGAGGTTGTGGCGCGCCGCCTGGGTTCGCCCCTGGATGGACTGGTACGGCTCACAGACAGCGCGGGCACGGTGCTCGCCTGGAATGACGACGCCAAAGACAAACTGTTCGAGATACTGACCCATCACGCCGATGCCGTGCTCACCGCCACGATCCCCGGCGACGGCCACTACCAGGTCCATCTTCTGGATGCGCAGCAGAAAGGCGGCGCTGACTATACCTACCGGCTCTACCTCGGGCCGCCCCGGCCTGATTTTGCCCTGATCACCGTTCCTTCCACGCTCAACCTGCGTACCGGTGAAACCGCCACGCTCACCATCCATGCCGTACGCAAGGGCGGGTTTCAGGGCGACATCGAAGTCGCGCTGGACGGCGCGCCCCCCGGTTTCGTCCTCAAAAACGCCGTCATCCCCGCCGGCCAGGACACGGTCGAGGCAGCCCTGACCGCGCCCAAACGGCCTCGGCCTCAGCCCCTTGTCCTGGCGCTTACAGGAAGCGCCCATATCGGGAACGCCACCGTTATGCATCGGGCCATCCCGGCCGAAGACATGATGCAGGCCTTTCTGCCCAGGCATCTCGTGCCCATGCAGGAGTCGTATGTCTCCGTTTCCGGTCCCGGCCGCGCCCGTCCCCGCACGGGCAAGGGACAACCCGCGAAAAAGAATCCCAAAAAATCTCCTCCCTTAGGCGCCGCGCCCTGAGTTCTCAACCCTCTGATCCGCGCCATTGATTTCCCTACTGGACTAAACACTATTATTTTCCAGATAATGGGCGATTTGTGTACAATAGGGTGCAGCGAGGCGGGATTCCGGCATTCCGCCAGGAAGAGTCCGCATGGTGGACACCGTGCAAGCAAGAGGGTCGCAGGCTGCCGGAAAACGGTCAACATGTTTTTTCAAAATGGACCCATATAGTTATCAACAACCGCGCATGTCGTTACAGCTTCCCCGTATAACGTGGGGCGTTCAGCGTCTGATACTGCTGAATGCCTTTGTCTTTTCCATGCAGCTGTTGCTGAAGCCCTTCGAAGTATGGCTTGGGATGCACGGCCTGCTGGTGGACCTGTTCGGTTTCCAGCCGGGATGGTTTTTTTCCGGGTTTCTCTGGACGCCTTTTACCTATCAGTTTCTCCACGGCGGCCTGATGCATCTTTTCATGAACATGCTGTGGTTGTTCATTTTCGGCCCCGATGTGGAACGGCTGCTGGGTACACGGCAATTTCTCTTTTTCTATGTCGCCTGTGGCTTTCTGGGCGTGCTCACCACCCTGATTCCCTACCTGCTGGGCGGTCAGTATGCGGTGGTCATCGGCGCCAGCGGCGCGGCCATGGGCGTGCTGGTCGCGTTTGCCATGCTGGACCCGCAACGGCGATTTTATATGTTTCCCTTGCCCGTTCCCATCACCGCCGTCTGGCTGGTTATTTTAGTGGTGATATTCAACCTGATTACGCTGAATGCGGGCCATTCGAACGTTTCCGTGGCCACCCATTTTGGCGGCATGCTTGCGGGCGGCTTCCTGATGAAGGCCATTCCCGTCTATCGCCGGCGGCACCGCCAGGGCGCGCAAATGCATCTCTATCGGGACGGAGAAGATGCTCCGGATTCGGACTCCCTGATTCGGCGGCTGCGTGAGTCCGTGGACAAATTATTTCACAATCAGGATGACTTGTAACAATCCTTGATTAAACGAGACAGGCTACCGGTAACCATGATGCCCGGAATACAAGAGTTCATCATTATCATACTCATCATAATCGTTCTGAGTATGACAGGCCTTTGGCCGGTAGTGATTCGCGCGTTGCGTGAACTGCGCGGCGACGTGGCGCCGGAACCGCCTTCCAGGAATGACGCCGATGTGGAGGTGTGTTACCGGTTGCTGGGGCTGTCTCCCTCCGCGAAATGGGAAGATATCGAACGCGCCTACCGGGCAAAGGCAAAAATCCACCATCCCGACCGGGGCGGCGATGAGGATGCCATGCGCGCTTTGAACGAGGCCTATAATAAAATTAAACAAATTAAAAAGCCACGATAAGGAATCCCATGATGAAGAAAATCATCCTAAATGCGTCAATCCCTGGTATCTTACTGATCCTGTCGGTGTTGGGTGCCTGTTCCTCCCCTCCTCCCGAGGGCGCGCCGGCAACGGCAACGCCCAAAACCGCCCTTTACACCATCGGCATGAGCCAGTGCAACCTGGGCGAACCCTGGCGCGTTCAGATGAACAGCGATATCGAGGCGGCCGCCAAAGAACATCCTGAACTGCGGGTCATTTTCAAGGACGCCCAAAACCAGACCACCGTGCAGCAGAACCATGTCCGGGAATTCGTCAGCCAGGGTGTGGACCTGATCATAGTCAGTCCTCTCGAAGCCGCCCCGTTGACCGGGCCGATTGCCGAGGCCTATAAAGGCGGCATCCCCGTGATTGTATTAGACCGTGCCGTACTGGGTGAAGATTTCACCATGTTTATCGGCGCGGACAATGTCCGCATCGGAGAAGCGGCCGGTCGCTGGGTCAAGAAGGCGCTGAACGGTACGGGAAAGGTGGTGGAACTCAAAGGCCTGATGACCAGCATCCCCGGCCAGGACAGGAACGCCGGTTTCAGAAAGGGCATAGCGGACAGCGAAATTGAGGTCATTTTCGAGGCGGACATGCGCTGGTTGCAACCCAACGCCCAAAGCGAAATGGAATCCGCGTTGACACGTTTTCCGGACATAGATCTGGTTTACGCGCATAATGATCCCGGGGCCTACGGGGCGTACTTGGCAGCCAAAGCGGCAGGAAGAGAAAAGGAGATGCTGTTTGTCGGTATTGACGGGCTTCCCCAGGAAGGGATGGCCTACGTGAAACAAGGCATCCTAAGTGTGAGTTTTGAATATCCAACGGGCGGAAGAGAAGCCGTCACCTATGCCCTTGCCATTCTGAAGGGCGAAAAAGCGCCGAAAAAAGTGGTGTTGCCTTCGCGGTTCTATACGAAAGAAAATCTCACCCAAGGCGGGGAAATGCTGGAATAAAGGCATGCGCACCCGGTTGTGAAGGTAGTCCGGACCTGAGACGATACAAAGGTTGAATATGTCATTGTTGCGTGAAGAGTTGAATCTTGGCGGCGAATGGATGCTGGTGACCGATCCGGACGACCGGGGCGTGCGCGAAGGCTGGTTCGAGAACTTTCCCGGCGGGGAAGCCTTGTCCGTAACCGTTCCCGGGGTATGGGACCTCCGGATTCCCGACTATGACGGTGTGGGGTGGTACCATCATCGTTTCGTTCTGGAATCCTCCTGGCTTGACGGGCATCTGGAGCTGCAATTTGACGCAGTGAATTATTATGCCGAGGTCTGGCTGAATGGCCGCCTCCTTGGGGCGCATGAAGGCGGGTATACGCCTTTTGCGCTGGACGCTGACGGTGCGGCTCGGGCAGGCGCGAACGACCTCGTGGTGCGTGTGATTGACCCAAAAGGTCCGGAAGGTTTCGGTGAGTTCAAGCCCGTGGAACTGCCGATTGCGAAGGAAATGGGTTACTGGTCTTTCGGAGGCATCTGGGGCTCGGTGCAACTGGTGCGCCTGCCAAAAGCCCGCCTCACCAACATTTTCATCCGGCCCGACCTGAAAAACAGGCGCATTGTGGTGGAAACGGAATCGCATAACCTTCCCGAAGACGCGCGTGTACATCTCGAAGTGAAAGGGACCCCCTATTCCTGCTCCGGCAAGCCCGGCCGCCTAATCGTCGAAATGGCTCGCTTCGAGACGTGGAGTCCCAAATCCCCGGTGTTGTACCGGCTTCAGGCCACCGTACGCGGCGGTGATAGTCTCCTGGACAGCACTTCCATCCGTTTCGGCATGCGCGAGTTCACGGTGAAAGATAACCGGTTCCACCTGAATCATTACCCGCTTTTTCTACGGGGCGTTCTGTATCAGCCCGATTACGCTCGCAGCCTGGCTGCACCGGAAAGCGAGGCGGCTGCGCGTTATGAAATCGAAGCCGCCAAGGCGGCGGGATTCAACCTGATGCGCCTTCATATCCGACCGGCACCGAAAATTGTGCTGGAACTGGCCGATGAACTGGGTATGCTCCTTTAGGAAGAGCCTTCCATCGGCTGGATTAAGAAATCCAGCCACATGAAGACGCGTTGTGAGGCTTCCCTGCGCGAAATGATTCTTCGGGACCGCAACCATCCATCCGTAGTAATCTGGGGCATGCTGAATGAAACGGGCAACGCGGACTATGTCACCCACGGCGGGGCGCAGGACATCAAGGACGATTTGTGCCTTCTGGCGCGCAAACTGGATCCGACCCGCATCATCATTGATGACTGCGCAGGTGTTAACGCCACCCGCGAACCTTCCCGATTCATGCGCCCCTATCGCAACACGTTTGAGGAATTTGATGACCTGCACATTTATCAGCGCGCTCCGGTGGATAACTTGATTCGAAACTATTATTCCAGGAACGGGGAGCCCGAACAACTGGTTACGATATCGGAATTCGGCTTTGGCGGCCCCGAGAATCTGCCGGAAGTGCTCGAACTGTATGGAGTCGAGCGCACCCGCTTCAAGGATGCCCGTTTTCTCGAGCGTATGTTTCACGATCTGTACCGTGGATTTTTAGAACGGGGCCTGGATAAACTCTTTGGTGATTTCTCCGGTTTCTGCGCCGCCGCGCAGCAGTTGCAGTGTGATGCGGCACAGTATCAGATTGACGCCATGTCCGCCAATCCCAAATTGGCAGGGTATTGTTATACCCAGCTTGCCGACGCCGGGCATGAGTTCTGCGCCGGTTTTCTGGATCGGTGGCGCCGTCCCAAGCCGGTAATGGAAACCCTGGCCGCAGTGCAGCGGCCGCTGCGGCCGTTGATCCGGCTTTCAAAATCAAACCTGAAACTCCGTGAAGAATGTGAGGTGGTTGTAACCCTTGCCAATGAAGAAGGCATTGGGGACATGGCGGATCTGTCGCTGCAAGTGGTGGGACCCACCAACCAGGTCCTGTGGAAAAAGAAACGTACCATAAGAATCCCCAAAAATCATCAAGACTTATGGCGGGGTGAAATCAGTGCTTCGGGCGCTCCCGGACCGCACCGGTTCGTAGTGCACCTGATGCGCGGCATGACCGTGCTTGCGGAAAGCGCCGTAACCTTTCACGTTTACGAGGGGATAACAACACCCGAGACGGGTGTGCACCTCCTGGATCCGAACCGGGAGTATTTCGAGGTCTTTTCCGGGGTTGTACGCTCGGACAACCTGCTGGCGCCCGTCCACATTGTTCCGCCGCTTGCCAATACAATCCGCGCTTATCCGGACAATGACTTGATGCAGGTGCTTGCCCAGGTGAAAGGCGGTGCAATCGCCATCTTTTTCTCTCCGCCTGATGACTGGAATGACCTGGCCCGATTGCTTGGTGAAGATGTTACCGCCACGCCCAAGGACTCGGTAGGCGCTTTCTTACCGGTGTGCCACTACGTAAAATTACACCCTGTTTTCGAAAAACTGCCGTCACGTTGCCTGATGCAGCAGCCCTACTGCAATGTGGTTCCGAACAAGGCTTTCTTGGAGATGGGTGATGAAGACATTTGTGGTTCCTTTGATGCGTCAGCAATCGCTCTGAATAATTACATGGTGGAGAATCCCGTGTGGTGGGGCAGTGATATTCTCGTCCGGCCTTATGGGGATGGGCGCCTCGTCATGACCCACCTGCGCATTCTGGAACATCTGGACAGCGACCCACTGGCCCACCGCCTGCTGGTCAACCTGATAGCACATTTCGGCCGGAGAAGCATACCGCCCAAGATGCCATTGCCGCCGGAACAACGGATTGTCGAGTGGCTGCGTACCGAACATACGGAACATGTGCGGCGCTGGATGGTTATAGGAGAATTTCCGAACTGGAACCATAATAGCGGCTTCCATATCGAGTACCCGCCGGAAAAAACAATAGAGTTTAATGAGGTATATCAGGGATGGTATCAGCCCGCCCGCTGGCGGCGTTGGTATGCCTGCGCGCATACGGGGTATAAGGTTAACTTTCAGGAAGCCTTAGAGCCGGTCTTCCAATACTATCCCAAGTTTGACCGTGCTGTGGCCTATGCCTATGCCGAGTGCACCTGTGACCGCCGTCTGGAAACGACGCTGCACATGGGTATACAAAATGCGACTCGCGTTTGGCTGAACAATGTCGTGGTTTACGAGACGGAACAGCAGGTGCCCCACGATCAGTTTGTGCAAGATACCACGCCAGTGACCCTGCGACAAGGGAAGAACACCCTCCTGGTCAAGGGCGCGAAAATTCCGGGAATGTTCCGGTTCTCTCTTGATTTTTCCTCGGAGACCCAGGGCTCGCAGGTCATTAAATGGTGGAAATAGGCCTTCAATATCGTTTCGTACCCACACCGGTGCGTAGGCGAGCACGGCATAGGAACGCATTTATTTAAGCCTGGGAAACCGGCAATAAGGTAATAACACGTCTGTGAAAGAACCTTTGAACGAAGTGGAAAAGGGCGTTTCTCTCTGGCTGGACGCCTGGAGACGCCTGCGCAAAAACCGGCTGGCTCTTATCGGCCTCGTCATCCTTTCGCTGGTATGCCTGTGCGCAATGGCGGGTCCCCTGTTCACACCCTACAGCTACGAGACCCAGGACACGACGCTGGGAGCGGCGGCGCCTTCTCCCAAACACTGGCTGGGAACAGACATCCTGGGCCGTGATTTGCTAACGCGCCTGCTCTACGGAGGGCGCGTTTCACTGGGCGTCGGGCTTGCGGCCACCTCTGTGTCGTTGCTTATCGGTGTATTTTACGGGGCCCTGTCAGGGTATGCCGGAGGTCGCACCGACATGGTCATGATGCGTGTGGTGGATATTCTATACGCTCTTCCCTTCACCATATTTGTGGTAATCCTGATGGTGTTTTTCGGACGTAATTTTATTTTTCTGTTCGCGGCTATCGGTGCTGTCGAGTGGCTAACCACGGCGCGTATCGCCAGGGGACAAACCCTTTCGCTGCGCCGGCGGGAATTTGTGGAGGCGGCTGTTGTCATGGGATTCAGCCGTATGCGCATCCTGACACGCCACGTTATCCCGAACATGTTGAGTCCTATTATTATCTATGCCACCCTGACGGTTCCCCGGGTTATGCTGCTTGAAGCGTTCTTAAGTTTCTTGGGCTTGGGAGTACAGCCGCCCATGAGTTCCTGGGGGCTCTTGATTCGTGAAGGGGTGGAGACGATGGAAGAGTATCCCTGGCTGCTTGTGTTTCCGGGGTTGATATTTACCTTGACCCTGTTTGCATTGAATGCCCTCGGTGATGGACTGCGAGACGCGCTGGACCCGCGCATTTCCAGGGACTGATTTTGCATGGAGTTTATATGCCCGTTATTGAGGTAAATGATTTACGCGTTTGGTTTCATACGCGCGACGGCATTACGCGTGCCGTTGATGGGGTGAGTTTTGCCGTTGAACGGGGCGAGACTCTGGGTATCGTTGGCGAGTCAGGGTGCGGCAAATCGGTCACTTTTTATGCCATGCTGGGACTATTGCCTATGCCTCCGGCTCGAATCGAGTCCGGCACTGCTCTGTTTAAGGGTATGGACTTGTTGCACGCAGACGCCGCAAGCCTGCGCGAGGTGCGCGGCAGGGGCATCGGCATGATCTTTCAGGACCCCATGACGGCGCTCAATCCCTGTATGAAAATCGGACATCAGGTAATGGAACCCCTGCTTGCCCACGGCATCTGCGGGAGGGACGAGGCGCAACGGCGCGCCGTAGTCATGCTGGAATCGGCGGGAATTCAGGATGCCGCCCGGCAGGTGGATCAGTACCCCCATACGTTTTCGGGAGGGATGCGCCAGCGGGTGGTGATTGCCATGGCGCTGGTCGCGCAACCGGAACTCCTTATCGCGGATGAACCGACCACTGCCCTCGATGTAACCGTTCAGGCACAGATACTCACCCTGCTTGCCCGGTTGCGTAACGAACTTGGCATGGCGGTGGTACTCATTACCCATGATATGGGTGTTGTCGCGGGATTTTGTGATCGCGTCCTGGTCATGTATGCCGGACGTATTTTGGAATGCGCCTCGGTTACCGATTTGTTCAAATCGCCCGCACACCCGTATACGCGCGCGCTGCTGGAATCTTTGCCCGGGGTGCAAAATGCTGGAAAACCGCTGCATGCCATTCCCGGCCTTCCCCCGGAACGAGGCGCTCCTGAGCGGGGCTGCCCGTTTGCGCCCCGATGTCCGGCTGCGATAGCGAATTGCTTTGAAGCGGACTGTGCACTCCTGCCCTGCGACGCACCCGGCCACAGCACCGCCTGTCTGCGCGTACAGCGGGGAGAGCTACGCTGGAGTACGCCATGAAACCGACCTTCACCTCACCGGAGTTGTTGCGCGTGGAAGCGTTACGTGTTTGGTTTCCCGTTAAGAAACCCTTTTCCCTGTGGAAAGCCAAGCCCGCCTTGTATGTGCGAGCGGTGGATGATGTATCGCTGCGGATGGGATATGGTGAAGTACTTGGCATCGTGGGCGAGTCCGGATGCGGCAAGTCCACCCTTGCCCGGGCCATTGCGCGACTTGAAGAACCCCTGTCTGGTCATGTCTACCTGGACGGTAAAGATATGGCCGCCATGGATAAGAGGGCGCTGAACCTGCTTCGGCCTCGCATACAGATGATATTTCAAGACCCCTACGCGTCGCTGAACCCGCGTATGTCCGTCTTTGATACCCTTGCCGAACCCCTCCGGGTACATCGTCGTTTGAGGGGCACGATACTATCTGCCGAGGTGTGTGCGCTGATGGATAAGGTGGGATTGGCCGCACGTTTCGTACGCAAATATCCTCATGAATTCTCTGGCGGCCAAAGGCAGCGCATCGCCATCGCGCGCGCCCTGGCGCTGCGGCCCGCATTGCTTTTGGCTGATGAGCCTGTGTCCGCTCTTGACGTTTCGGTGCAGGCGCAAATTATTAACCTTCTTTCCTCCCTGCAACAAGAGTCCGACCTGACAATGCTGTTTATCTCCCATGACTTGGGCGTGGTACGGCATATTGCGAAACGCATTGCGGTCATGTACCTGGGACGCATTGTGGAGTCTGGACCAGTCAAGGCCCTCTTCCAGCAACCACGTCATCCCTACAGCCGAATGCTGCTTGCCGCCATCCCTGTTCCTGATCCGGAAAAAGAGCGCATGCGAATTCATCTCCCGGCCCTCGGGGAACCACCTTCTCCGCTGCATCCGCCTTCCGGTTGCACGTTCCATCCCCGATGCCCGATTGCATGCCCCGAATGCGCCTACAAAGAACCGGCCCTTCAATCCGTCCGTCCTGGCCATGAAGTAGCGTGTCCCTTTTGGGAAAAAGAGCCGTCTGAAACTCAGGTATTGACTTCCAGACCCGGAACCCATAAATAAATCACGTTGTTTTTCTGCAATTCACGGGAAGA
>JAEAMG010001014.1_pt1 | contig 25047 bp, 14 predicted proteins | sample 8958741 | NCBI WGS metagenome assembly JAEAMG01 (sample SAMN16933256, study PRJNA681125) | bioreactor sludge metagenome | isolation source: anaerobic bioreactor treating anionic surfactant - SDBS | place: India: Bengaluru | collected 2019-02-28 | reverse complement strand
CCCCACCGTCCAGCGCGACGCCGCCTTCGGCTTCGCCTCCGACCGCTTCTCCTTCGACCTCTCCGGCACCCCCGACATCCCAGTGAAGATCCAAGCCACCACAAACCTCGCCTCCGCCGTCTGGGTCCCCGTCACCAACGCCACCCTCAACTCCTCCGGCTCCCTCTCCTTCACCGATCCCGCCTCCTCCACCCTTCCCTCTCGCTTCTACCGCATCGTCTTCCCCTAACAGGGCAAACACGAAAGGCCCCGCCATGAACTCAAGCGTACGCCTCTCGACCGACGCGCGCAAAAGCGCTGTCGAACCGTTCTCAGCTCTCAGCTTCTCCGGCTTAACACGCTTATCGCGCTTCATCCTTCATCCTTCATCCTTCCGCCTTCTCTCACTCTCCCTCCTCCTCTCCCTCGCTCCCCTCGCTTCCCTCGCAGATTTCACCGAAGGCCCCTACACCTACACGACGAATGGTTTTGGTCTGGCCACTATTACGGACTTCAATTCCGAGTATTCCGGAAAATTGGTCATCACGAATTCATTGGGAGGTTGCCCGGTATCGAAAATTGGCGACTCCGCATTTTATTACTGCGACAAACTGACAAGCGTCATCATCCCTGACTGCATTACCAGCATAGGTCCTCAAGCTTTTTACCATTGTACCAAACTGACTAACCTTTTATTACCGGATACTATTACCAACGTCGGTTATACGGCATTTTCTGTTTGTTCCGGACTGACCAACTTGATAATTTCAGCTAGTTTAAAGAGTATAGAGGCTCATACTTTCTATGGCTGTTCAGGCTTAACAGACGTCACCATCCCAGGCAGCGTAACAAACATAAAAGAGCATGCATTCGACGGTTGTTCCGGCCTAACGAACATTGTACTTTCAACAAATGCTGCGAGCATTGGAGCCTTTTCTTTTTATAACTGTGGCAATCTGCCTCTCGTCAATATCCCTTGTAGTGTTAAATCCATCGGTTATTATGCGTTTTCAGTTTGTAGCAGCCTAACTGCAATCAACGTAGATATCTCTAACCCCTGGTTCAGCAGCACAAACGGTGTGCTGTTTGACAAGAATCAATCCCTGCTCATTAAATATCCTGACGCCAAACCCGGAGCCTATTCAATACTTAACAGTGTCGTGACCATTGGCATGCGTGCTTTTTATCAATGCAGGAATCTGAACGCCATTATTTTTCCAGAAAACCTCACAAGAATCGATTCCTCCGCTTTTTCCTATTGCACTAGCTTGACTGATGTGTCAATCCCTGACACCGTCATCGATATTGGAGATAGCACTTTCGATCACTGCTCGAAATTGGCAACAGTCACAGTCGGCTATGGTGTCAAGAACATCGGCAATCAGACATTTGAGTGGTGTGAATCGCTAACAAACATCGCAGTACACCCCATGAACCCTTATTACGCTAGTCATACTGGCGCTCTGTTCAACAAGCAAATGACCACACTGATCAAATGTCCGGGAGGTATATCCGGCGACTACACTGTTCCATCCAACATCAATAATATCGGTAATTATGCTTTCTGGGCTTGCTACAAACTCACGGGTGTCACATTAGCTGACAGCGTCACAATCATCAATGACATGGCTTTCGGAGCGTGTATTAATATGACTGATATTGTCATTCCTGACACTGTCATCAGCATCGGAGATTCCGCATTCGTTTCTTGCATTAGCTTAGCGGAAGCCAGGATTGGCAACGGCGTCACGAAGATCGGTTCTAGCACATTCTCTAGTTGCACAAGCTTAAGCAAAGTCACACTCGGCACAAACGTCATGACAATAGGAGAGTACGCATTTTCCTCTTGCAGCAGTCTCACCAGCATCACGCTTCCAAATGGCATTAACAGTATCGGATACGGCGCGTTCAAAAACTGCACCGGCTTACCCGACATTACAATTCCTGACAGTGTCATTAGCATCGGGAGCTATGCGTTCCAAAATTGCACCACAATGACAAACTTGATCATCCCAAAGGGGGTCGCCGACATCGGGAGCTACGCGTTTTACAACTGCGCAGGTCTGACCAGTGTCAATATTTCAGACAACGTTACCAATATCCATCAATACGCGTTTAGCGACTGCTCCAAGCTTACGAGCGTCTCAATCGGCAACGGGATCAAAACCATTGGTGACGATGCGTTTTTTAATAACACAAAGCTTAAATACGTCATTTTCAAAGCCGATGCGCCAACAGTTTTCTCAACAGCCTTCGCCTCCACCCCCGCCACCATCTACTACCTCCCCGGCACCACCGGCTGGGGTCCGACCTTCGCCAACCGTCCCACCCTCTGCTGGAATCCCACCGTCCAGCGCGACGCCGCCTTCGGCTTCGCCTCCGACCGCTTCGGCTTCAACATCGCCGGCACAACCAACATCCCGATTGTTGTCCAAGCCACCACAAACCTCTCATACGGAGTCTGGACTCCTGTTACCAACGCCACCCTCAACTCCTCCGGCTCCCTCTCCTTCCCGCCTCGACCTCCCTCCCCTCCCGCTTCTACCGCATCGTCTTCCACTAACCGCCCAGATAGTTCAAGAAGAATGAAATGACAAGATCTGAGAACCTTTCCCGGCGATTGGTTGCATTCTCGTTCCTTACGGTATATGCCGCTGCTTCTTTATTAACTCCAGTCATTGGATGGATCAAGGATGGTAACTGTGTCTCTCGGCTAGGTTTCGAAATTGTCCTTCTTCTAATGACTCTTGTCATGTTCCCCCTTGGACTTCTAGGTTTATGGCCAAACCTAAACGGCAAACCGGAAAGCCCACCGCTTTATCTGTTTTGGAGTTTATGCTATCTCGTGTATGTATTGCTTTTCTGTCTCATGATCAGATATCGAAAGCCATATCAGTTTCTTGCTCTTATCTCGGGTCTTATTCTGCTGTTGGCGTTAAACCTCAAAGGGTGCGCAACAGAGGGCACGAGAGTGATCAACAGCAGCGGATTGTGAGAGACCACCAACAAAGCTCTTACCAGAGCGCTTTCCACACCCCCAACCTCGCTCGCCGCTCCCTCGTCCCCGCGTCACCAAGACAAACCGCGGCTTACTCCCGCCGTGCGACAGCCCCTCTAAAAAGCGAAGTGGGTGCGGGCAGGGCGCACTCAGATTTTTTAGCCGGTATTCCGGCGGCGGGGTCTCCCGCAAAAAAGCTCGTGCGCATCGCCCCGCACCCCGTAGCGTCCGACGTGGTCGCGGTATACTTTCCCCGCGACATCGAATCTTCCGCGGGGCCCAAAAAAGAAAACAAACACCGCGTTACTGCCCAGTTGGCAAAACCGAACGAAAACCAACGTTAAGGTTCTTATCAGTGTTTAAGGAACGATATGCAATTCGTCCGCCGAACGCATGGGCATCCCAGGCTCCTCCACGCACCACGTGAGCTCTGCCCTCCCAACCAGGATACCACTCGTAGCACCATTCACAAACGTTCCCTTCAATATCGTACAACCCATACCCGTTCGCAGCGAACGATCCCACAGGGCTTGTATACGGATATGGGCCGGTGCCGTATGTCGGATGGTACTCTCGCGTAGGGCTCGTGTCATAGGCATATGACGCTGAACTGCGGTAATTCGCCTGACTGTGGGTGATCGTGTCACCCCATGGGAACCTCTTGCCCGGGCGTCCTCCTCTAGCGGCCTTCTCCCACTCTGCCTCGGCAGGCAGGCGGTAACCCGCGTCCCATCGCACCCAGTCATTCGATATGGAAATCTTACCTTGTTTGTATACCTCTGTCTTGGCCGAAGACACGTAATAAGCGGGGATCTTGCCCTCCTTCTGGCTGCGGGCGTTGCACCACTTCACGCAGTCCCACCAATTCACAGTCTGCACCGGGTGGTTCGAAGCCTTGCCGCTCCCTGCGTTGTCGAAACTGTACCCGTTCGCGAGCGCCCACGTGTACACCACGTCCCACTGCGCCTTCGTCACCTCCGTCACATCCATGTAAAAAGCCGCGCCAGTAAGCGAGTACGCCCCGAAGTCCGGGTCGGTCCCGCTGTTCGTGCCCGCCGGGATCAGTCTCATGCCGGGGGGCGGATTCGAATCATAAATACACGCGGTCATCGTCGCGTTCGTCACACGATGTTGCACGTAATCCACCCAGTTGCTCGGCCCCGCCAATATCCCAAGCCTCGATCTCATGGCTCAGCAGCACGGCGTTGTCCGCGTCGGTGAAACGTAGGTCGGTGCCCTGCGGCTGGAACGCGGAGTAACTGAATCCGGAGATGGTTGCGGGATTGAACGAGACCAGAGCGGGAAAGCCGGTTAGCGATGACGCGCCCTGATAACCGCTCAGGCGAATATCCATGGACATCCCCCAGCGCAAGGTGTCCACAGCCTCAGCCCGCGCCTGTCGTGCCGGTCCGAGCCCCGCCGCCGTCAGCAGCGTGACCAGCATCTGTACGCAAACACCCGCTTTGAACACGGTCTTCATTTCACCAGCCCAGCCAACCCGTCGCAAGGCTTTTCACCGGCAAAAACCGCATTTCCATATATGAATATAAATTCCATTCATAAAAATCTTGTCACATTCCACCTCCCAGACACAAGCACGAAACGCAAGACTTGCCTTTCCGTTTTTCCCTGATCCCCAATCCAAGTTTTGTACACGGTCCTCATTTCACCTGCCTTACCAACCCGTCGCAAGGCTTTTCACCGGTGAAAACCGACTTTTCACATATAAACATCATTTCCATTCATAAAAATCTTGTCACATTCCCCCCCCCCCGACACAAGCACGAAACGCAAGAGTTGCCTTTCCGTTTTTCCCTGATCCCCGCCTGATATATCAGGACGAAATCCGTGGCTCTTTTTGCTCTGTCCCCCCCTTCCCTTTTTATGTTATAAAAAACCATGACCGATTCTGCCACACCGCTCCTCGAGATCCGGGGACTGAAAACCTGGTACCCGATCAAAAAAGGCGTCTTCGCCCACACCGTCGGTTATGTCCGTGCCGTCGACGGCGTCGACCTGACTTTGAACCGCGGCGAGACACTCGGGATCGTCGGTGAATCCGGCTGTGGCAAATCAACCCTCGCCCGCACCATCCTCCGGCTTGAAAAGCCTCGCGAAGGCACCGTCTTCCTGAACGGCAGGAACGTGCTCGCCCTGCGAGGCCAGGCGCTGCGCGCTTTCCGCCGTGCCGTGCAGGTGGTCTTTCAAGATCCGCACGCCTCGCTGAACCCGCGCCACACCGTGCTTGATATCCTGACGGAAGCCATGCTGGTACAAGGCCTCGTCACGCGGGAGGGCCGCAGCGACCTCGCTGTGCGCCTGCTCTCCGACGTGGGCTTGCCCGGCGATATCCTTGACCGTTACCCGCACGCCTTTTCGGGTGGCCAGCGTCAGCGCATCTGCATTGCCCGCGCCCTCGCGCTGGGCCCGGAGCTCCTCATCTGTGATGAGGCTGTCAGCGCGCTTGACCTCTCTATACGGGCACAGGTGTTGAATCTGCTCCAGGAGTTGAAAGACAAGCACAGGCTCTCTTACCTGTTTATCACTCACGACATCGGCGTGGTCCAACATATTGCCGACCGAATCGCTGTCATGTACCTCGGTAAAATCGTGGAGACCGGTCCTGCCGTTGCTGTCCTCGAAACGCCAGCGCATCCTTACACGCAACTTTTGTTGCGGGCCGTGCCCAAGATCGGCGTACCCATGCCGGAAGAAACCGCCGCACCTGCCGAAGCCGCATATCCGCGCAAGCCGAAGGGCTGCCCGTTTGCGCCGCGCTGTCCCTTAGCCGACGATGTGTGTCGCGCATCCGCGCCGCCGCTGGAGCCACCGTTTGCCGGTCAGTCCGAGCGCCACTGCGCCTGTTTTAAGGCCGACCGTTCAAAGCGCGCTTGAATTATTTCAACGCGCACGGCACAGTGAATGCATAGTTCCCTGAGCCCACTTCACAGCCCAAGCCCCCCGGTTCATCTCCCGACACCCGAACACCCTCCGCAAGGCACAGAGCCTTGCCGCTTTCGCGTGCCGCGTCGGAGTCTTTACAGGGAAGGATCACGTGCGCAGTCGACCCGACCGGGATTGAGACGTTTAAAAGAAACAGACCGTCCTTCTTTTCCCACGCCGAGGACATTTCCCCATAAGGTGTACGCGTGGTGTAGGAGGCGTTCACCGCGTTCCCGGCAGGCTGCGGCTTAATCACGATTCTGCGGTATCCGGGCTCACGTTCATCGCTCTTTACGCCGGCCAATTTGCGGTAGAACCACGAGAGCCCGCCGCCGAACATCGGATGGTTACGTGAACCATTCCCTTCCCAGTATTCGCTCGTCGTTGTCCACCCCTGTTCAATCCACCAGCCGAAACTCGGACACGTGCGCCTGTCCATGATGCTGTAGGCCACTTCGTTCATCCCATTGTCGCAAAGCGTCTCGAAAAGAAAACCTGTGCCGAAAATACCGGTATCGAGATGCCCTCCGTTTGCCTCGATGTCCACCTTTAACGCCAGCTTAACGCGTGCCAAACGCTCCTGCGGCACACCCATCACCAGCGCGAACACATTCCCGCCGACAGGCCCGTAGGTGCCTTTTTCCGAATCGTAGAACGTCGCATGAAAAGCCGCAGCAGTCCGATCGGCCAACACCCGGTAAGTGAGGGCTTCCCCGTCTTGACCCAATGCCGAAGCGATCCGCGCCATGAAGTCGGCACACCTCCACAGGTAGAAGGTGTGGACCAGGTCACGCGGCGGCTGCTTTTTGTCCGGAGCGCACCAGTCGCCGAGATTGAGCCAGAAAGTGTCTTTGCCGTCTGGAAGTTTGCTGAACATGACGCCGTCGGAACCGACCTGCGTAAACATCCACGTCAGGTAGCGCTTCATGCCCGTATAGTGCCGTTCCAGCATCCGTTTGTCGCCGTAGTGCAGATAGACCTGCCAAGGCATCAGGATGCATGCCGCGCCCCAGGCAACTCCGCCTCCGCCGCCCTCAAACGGCGCGGTATCCGTCACATACCCGGAGACCGGATGCTGCGCATCAAAGAAATCCTGCACCCACTTGGTGTAGAAGGCCGCCAGGTCAAAGGTGTGCATGGCGGTCACGCAGGAGGCCTGGCCGTCACCGGTATAGCCCAAGCGTTCGCGGTGCGGACAGTCGCTCGACAGCGCCCCGTGCATGTTATCGGTCTGGCTGCGCCAGTAGATCCGTTGGATTTTGTCAAAAAGCGGATTCGAACACGCGAACTTTCCGGTTGATTCCACCGCCGTATAGACGGCCTCGGCCTGGACCAGCTCCTGAGTCAACTCGCCCGGCCAGCCGGTCACCTCCACGTCCTTGAACACAAACCAGGTGAAGTGCGGCGCATACGTCTCTTCGCCGCCGCCGCGCAGCGTGTAACTGTTCTTGCCGTTATAATCCTGTTTATCCGTGGTGTCCTGCGCGAGCCAACGCACCTCGATCTTCTGACCAGCCTGCCCCTTCACGCGCAAACGCAGCCACCCCGAAAGCTCTTCCGGGAACGACAGCCGGTAATGCCCTTCTCCCAGCCGCGTGATCGACCGAGGCTTAATCCTTTCCATCACACGGTCGGTCGGCGCCTGTTGCGCCTGCAAGTATCCGCTCGGCGCATGACGCAACGCAACAGGCTGCCAAGCGCGGTCATCGAAGCCAGCGGCATTCCATCCCGGCTGTTCCTGCCGCGCGTCATAATGTTCACCCGCGTAAATGAAATTGAACACGACCGGCCCTTTCGCCGCCTTCCAGCTCTCATCAGAAACGATGACACGCTCCGTACCGTCCGCCAGACGCACATGCAGTTGCATCAGGAAGCGCGGGGCTCCATAGCCCAGCAGTCCCTCGCGCTTGTCATGCCGGTTGTACCAGCCGTTGCCCAGCATGGCCCCTAACGCATTTGTACCGGGCTTAAGCAAGGCTGTCACGTCGTAGGCGAGATAAAGAACGCGATGTCCGCTGAACACCGGATCAACGGGATGGCCGACCTTGATGTTCTCACGTGTGCCATAGTCGGTTTGCGCAGGTGTGAGAACATCGTCGCCCACCTTTTGACCATTCACGAAAAGCTCGAAATATCCCAAACCCGTCACATACGCGCGGGCATGCACAAAGCCGTGCGGAAGCACGAAATCCTTGCGCAATAGCGGCGCGGCGTCAGCGTCCGTCTGGCCATTCTCCTGCTGCCAAGGCGCGCCGACCCATTTGGCCTGCCACGGCTGTCCCAGCATCCCAGTCTCGAAACACGAGGGAACGCTCCAGGCAGAAACAGTGCCGGATTTGTCCCAGACACGCACCCGCCACCAGTAACAGGAACGTGGCTGCAACGTCTTACCGCCGTATGCGACCTGCGTGGATTCCTCAGAAGAGACGCGACCGCTGTCCCAAACTGCCGCCTTTGTTCCGAACGCGTCCGAGGCGACCGCAACCTGTATTTGCCGCGCCGTCTGCCTCTGGCCACGCTCGCCTGCCTCAGCAGTGTTCACCCACTCCAGTCGGGGCAGGACCTCATCGGTGACCGGAGAATGATCGCGATACTCACAACGTAGCCTCGTAGGTGTCAGTCCCGCACACGCCACTGCAGCCGACAGACAAGAAAATGCAACCGCGATTTGTTTCATTTCATCGCCCCCCTGTTAATGGCAAAAGCTATTTGCCGCAAATTCGCGCATGGGCGCGCGCACACTCGCACGCGTTATGCCGGCTTACATTTTGGCGACCGCGATTCTGACTTCATGGCCGTTCAGGTCACAGAGGTCCTCCGCGACATGGTTGAAGAGCAGGCTTTCGCAGAGGGTCTCGGCCATGACGTATTCCGAGTGCTGCTGGACGGCGGTTTTAACTTCATCGTCACACTCGACCGTCACGGCGATGCGCTGGATCACTTCAAAGTCCGCGTCCTTCCGCAGGTTTTGTACGCGGCTGACGAACTCGCGCGCCAAGCCTTCCTGGACCAGCACGGGCGAGAGCGCGGTTTCGAGGCCGACAATCACAGCACCCTCCGAAGCGACAACCATTCCCGCCTTGGGCGTACGCTGCACCACGACATCTTCGGCGGTCAGCGTTACCGTCGCACCGGCGGCTTCTAACGTTACCTCGCGACTTGCGGCCAGTGCAGCAGCTTGTTCGGAGGCAAGCCCGGCGATCGCGGCAGCCACAGCCTTCATCTTCGCGCCGAATTTGGGGCCCAACTTGCGAAAGTCAGCCTTTACGGAAACCTCGGCCAGCGCCGTTTCATCCGCTCCGAAGGCCACAGACTTGATGTTCAGTTCATCGGTCAGCAGATCCTCGAAACCTTCCAGCATCGCGCGAATCTCGGGATTGGAAGAGACAACATGGATGACGGAGAGCGGCTGCCGCACCTTCAGGTCGTTTTCGGTGCGGAGCTGGCGCCCCAGACGCACGACGGTCTGCACCAGCGCCATGCGCCGTTCAAGCGCCTCGTCGCGCGCAGCAATGTCAGCCTGTGGGAAGTCACACACGTGCACGGATTCGGGCATAGACGCGCCTTTGAGGTTGCGATAGATGGCTTCGCTGATGAAGGGCGTGAACGGTGCTGCCACCTTACATAACTGCACCAACACGTAGCGCAGCGTGCGATAGGCGTGCATCTTGTCGTCGTCGTTCTGTGATTTCCAGAAACGGCGGCGACTGCGGCGGATGTACCAGTTTGTCAAGTCTTCAATGAAGCTAACAAAGGGGCGCACGGAACGCTGGAGGTCATAAACGTCCATCGCTTCGGTCACGTCGTGCACCAGCGTTTCAAGTGAACTCACGATCCAGCGGTCGAGCACGTTTGTGCTCACCGGTTTAGCCAGTTCCGTGTCGTGGAAACCGTCCACATTAGCGTAGGTCACGAAGAAGCTGTAGGCATTCCACCACGGGATCAGCAGATCGCGCAGGATCTGTTTAACGCCGTTCTCTGAGAAGCGCAGGTTCTCGGCACGTACCACCGGCGAGTAAATCATGTAGAGGCGCAACGCGTCGGCGCCATAAGCGTCCAGAACGTTCGTTGGGTCGGGATAGTTCTTGAGGCGTTTGGACATCTTCTTGCCGTCTTCGGCCAGTACGAGCCCGTTCACGACCACATTTTTAAAGGGCGACTTATCGAAAAGGCAAGTGCCAAGCACCATCAGTGTATAAAACCAGCCGCGCGTCTGGTCGAGGCCCTCCGCAATGAAGTCAGCAGGGAAGAAGCTCGCCTCTTCGCCCTTGCGCGCGAAGGGATAATGCTGCTGCGCGTAGGGCATGGCTCCGGACTCGAACCAGCAGTCCAGCACCTCCGGCGTACGGCGATATGTCTTGCCGTCCTTATGGATAACCACCTTGTCGACGAAATGCTTATGCAGGTCGGTGACCTTCACTCCGGAAAGCTCTTCCAGCTCAGCGACGGAACCCACGCAGATCGTATCCTCCGCGTCCCGTTCATTGATCCACACGGGAATGCAGGAGCCCCAGAAACGATTGCGGCTGATGTTCCAATCGCGCGCTTCTTTCAGCCAGTTGCCGAAACGCTTGTCGCCCACGTAGTCAGGCATCCAGTGCACGCTGTTGTTGTTGCGGGTCAGCCGGTCATGCAGATCCTCCACGCGCACATACCATGCCTCGATCGCACGGTAAACGAGCGGCGTGTCCGTACGGTCGCAGAAAGGGTAACTGTGGACAACCGTGGTCTGATGCACGAGCTTACCCTCATGCTTCAGCCGTTTGATCAGATCCTTGTCGCAATCTTTGCAGAACCGGCCCTTGTACTCCGGCAAGGTGTCGGTGAAATTACAGGAGGCGTCGAGCGGATCGACGATGACGTTCAGACCAGCCTCTTTACACACGCGGAAGTCGTCCTCACCATACGCAGGCGCCATATGCACGAGGCCCGTGCCGTCCTCGGTACTCACGAACGCGTCGTTCAGCACACGGAACGCGCCCGCCGTCGCATATTCGGCGAAGTAAGGGAAAATCGGCTCGTACGTCCACCCCTTCAGGTCAGAGCCCTTCATGCGGGCAAGCACCTGAAACTCCTCGGGCGTTTTGTAGTAAGCGGCAACCCGGGCCTCCGCCATAACGAAACACACGTTGTCCGTCACATCGCGCACAGCCACATAGTCAATGTCGGGGCCCGCGCAAATCGCGAGGTTCTCGGGCAGCGTCCAGGGCGTGGTGGTCCAGATCAGCAGGCTCGTCTGGCCCCATGCGGGATCGGCGCCTTGGAGTACGTTCGCACTCACGGTGACCGCGGGATCCTGCACGTCCTTGTAGTTGCTGCCCGCCTCAAAATTGCTGAGCGGTGTGCTGAGTTTCCAACTGTAGGGCATAATGCGGTAAGACTTGTAGACGCGCCCCTGCTCCCACAGCTGCTTGAAGACCCACCAGATGCTCTCCATGAACGCAGGATCCATGGTCTTGTAATCGTTGTCGAAATCAACCCAACGGCCCATGCGCGTAACGGTTTTTCGCCACTCCCCAACATATTTGAGCACCATGGAGCGGCACTGTTCGTTAAACGTGTCCACGCCGAGCTGGCGGATCTCGTGTGCGCCGCTCACGCCGAGCGCTTCCTGAGCCAGCGCCTCGATCGGCAAGCCGTGACAATCCCATCCAAAGCGGCGCTCAACATGATGTCCGCGCATGGTCTGATAGCGCGGCACAATGTCCTTGATCGTACCGGCCAAAAGGTGACCGTAGTGCGGCAGTCCGGTCGCGAAAGGAGGCCCGTCATAGAACACGTAGTCACGCTTGTCCCTGTTGCGCTCCACGCTTTTCTTGAACGTGCCATGCGTTTCCCAAAACGCCAGAATCTCGCCTTCCATGCTGGGAAAATCGGACTTGTTGGATACGGGTTGAAACATGGTCTTACTCTCTCTTTTCTCCGGCATCTTGAACCGGCATAAAAACATTCAAAAGCACGCCCGGGCGTATGCCGAAAAACGACGCCCTTTTCCCCTGGCCGAACCGCGCGTCGGCTGCGTCCCCCTGATCCGCCGCAGCGATCACAACCGTCGGACGGACGGATTCAGGGATGTCCGCAACACGCATCCAATAGCCGACCTGTCGGTATTTGCGCAAATACCACGGCAGCGGCCACGTATCGGGCGTGGGAACCGCAAATGCAATAAGTGTATCATATCCGGCAACCTTCCGCGCAGCCTCATCGATCATGGAGACCAGATTCAGCGCATCAGTTCCGGTATGCGCGTAGACGTACGGGTTCCGAGGATCGGCCGGCAATGTGAAACAGGCGCGGCAAGCCTGGGCGGAATGACGCCAGACCAGGAGGCAGGCCAGCAGAAAGAACACAATATATCCAGCCGTGCATCCGGGAGCCGGAAAGCGTTTCAGTCGCTCGAGCGCGACACCCGCTCCGACTCCAGCCAACAGGATGTAGCCATGCAGGAAGGAAAGCGTACACCACGGCGTCTTATAAGGGATCGCGCTGTAAAGCGCCGTCAACGTTAGCGTGTAGACCGCCACGAAACGCACCCATTTCGTCTGCGTCTCCGCGGGATCAACCGCGCCTCCGCAACGCCGGAAAGCCGCGACAACCGCCAAGAGGCCGGGAATCAGCAAGCCAGCTTCGCTCCAGACGGGCCCGCGCCCGTACTTGAACCAAAAAAGGATCTTCAGATAAAAGTTCCACGGGTGCTGATGTTCGGAAACCTCGGTCGCGCGCACCAGATAAGCCGAAACCGTTGAAAACAAAGCGTCGCAGAGACCTTTTGGATAGGTGAAAAAGGAGGAGAACAACACCACGGCTACGAACGCCGCCGCACCGCTCGCGATCAGCGCATCACGCGTGTTCCAAGCCCGCAACAAGCTCCGGAAGCCACAAGCCGCCACAGCCGCCACAGCCGCCGCCGCGAATGAGAGCACAACCGTTTCCTTCGTCGCTAAGGCCAGTCCAGCGAAAGCGCCGAAAACGGCCGCATACCCTGCCGTCGCATACGAAGAGGGTGCGTTCGTCCTCTCCCGCACATACCGGACCGCGCACACCAGCAGACCGGTCAGGAACGTGACCAGCAGGGTCTCCTGAATATAAAACCGGCTGTAGTAGGCCATCGCCGGCGAAACCGCCGTCAACAGGACAGCGGAAAACAGCCCTCCTCCATTATTGAAAAGCCCCGCGTCCTTTTTCGTCCCGAGCCACGCCATCAGGAACAGCGTGAGCATGCTGAAGGCCACCGGTACCAGTCGGTAATTCCATTCTGTTGTATCAGCGAATGTCTTGGCTGTGGCGCGGCAAAAAGGCAGTGTGGCGAAATACAGCACGGGTCCGTGGTGGTCCGTCGGATCATAATGATACGTGCCTGTTTCAAACAGGATGCCTGTGCGCACCGCCTGATTGGCCTCGTCCCCGTGCATGGGGCGTTGGTCAAGGCGCGGCACGCGCAGGGCAAGAGCGACAAACGCAACCACCAGTGCGGACACCAACACCCATAAGCGTGACGAACACCGGGCGTTCATCTCAGCGGCCTCGCGACCCTAGCGGAGGCAGCCCGACCGGACCCTGTTGCATTATCTGTTGCAGAAGCGGCGCAGCGGCCTGTCGCAGAATGTTATTTTCCTGGATGCGCTGCAGCGCCTGCATCTTGCCTAAGTCGATCGCCTTCCGCAACGCGTATTGCATCTGTTGCTGTTGTTGTTTCATCGCGCTCAGCGTCGCCATGTCCAGCCACGCCTGCCAATCGTTCGGGCGCATCTGCAAGTACCGCGACAGCGGGACAATCATCTTGTCCGGCTGCCCCGCTTCACCGAAGACGCGCACGATCTCCAAGAGTTGCTCGGGGGCCATGTTCGGTGGCATCCGAGCCATCACCCCATCCATCACCTTGGCCGCATCCGCAGTTTTCTTGAGGCTGCCCAGCAGCGAGCCGATCTCAAAGAGCTTCTCCACAGGCAGAGACGGCATGGCTGCCAACTGATTGAGATAAACCGCGGCCGATTCGTTCTGCCCGAGTTCACGGTAGGCGAGCGCCAGCTCGAAGGCGTTTTCAGGAGATAAGGTCTTCGTGGTCTGAGCCATGGCGGTCAGTTCGCGGACTCTTGCCTCGGTATCCCGAACCTTACGGATGAATTTCACAAAGTCGAAGCCGCGTCCGTTGTTCGGATCGCGCCGGTTGTACTCATCCAAAATGTCGATGGCCTCGGCGTAGCGTGCCTGGCGCAGCAGCACCTCTTGGATGAGGCGGAAGTTCGCCTCCGGGCTCACGGGGTAGAGTGTGCGTGCCTCCTGAAACGCGCGCTCAGCCTCCGTCATCATGCCCCGAGCCGCGTATAAGCCCGCAATCGCACTGCGCAACTTGGAAAACGATTTCTGGGCAGGCAAGTCGCGGCGGAACATCGGCGAACGCAACAGTCTCCGCGAATACCAGTCCCAGAACTCCAAATCGTCCCGGACCATCGTCTGATCGATCGCCTTCGGTTCGGAGTTGATTTTCATGATCAGCCCGTGCGGCGAAAGGTACGGGAACATCCAATTAATGACGTAGCTCTCCTCGATGTAGAAAGCGTGACGCGCCTTGTTCTTGGCGAAAATCATGTCGCAGAGAATGCCGTTGATCTCCATGACACCCAGTGCGCCGCTTACCTGCACACGCCCGTTTTCAATGGTCAAATCAGCGTTTTTGGGGCGTTTGCCCGCCTGCACCTCGTCCACATAAATCTGAAACGCGCGCGCGCTGTCATCCGGCGTAGGTATCCAGATCGGGTTACCGTAGAGGTCGCGCATGGTGTTCATGTACGTGTTGTCAGCCAGCGCGTTTTGCGTGATGAGGAAGACATCCGGCCTCACCTGGGCAGAGTAGATCATGTAGGTCGGAACAAAACGCCCGGGATCAGTGCCGCCGAAGAAAATGGCATTGGGCTCCATCTCGGGCGGGAAGAGCGGATTCGGCAGCGGCTCCTCGTCCGCCTCCAGTTCTTCGGTGATGGCGTCCGCTCCCCTCAGTTGGTAGTTGCCGAACTGCCAGCCGTAATCGTGATCGTTCTGCTCTGCGCCGCTCATCGAAAAGACGAGGAACTCGTTGGTGTAGTTCTCGTAAATAGGGATCGCCGCAATGAGAAGCCCCACGCAGACCATGACCGCACGCAAAGCAGGCAGCAGCGAATCAGGTAGCCGGCCCCGTTTCGCCAGCGCTTTCAGCAACCGGTTGCCGACTGCAAGTCCGAAGGCCAAGCCGTAGCCAATCCAGATGGCGAACAGCCCGTGTGAGCTAACAAACTTCACCTTTTGGATGAAAGCGTCCTGCAGATCTCCCTTGATGTTGGCAAGAACCACCAACAGCACGCTCATCACAAGAAAACCTGCGGCTGTCGCGATGAGCCACTGCTGTGTCACCGTATCCATATCGGAGCGGAAATCAGCTCGCTCTTCAGCGAATTTGCGGAAGAAATACCAGCCGGTCCCGATCGCCACCATGATCACCAGCGCCAAGGCCATCGCCCCCAGTTTGACCCCCATCCCCGGCTCAACGGGTGCCCCCCCCACGGCGGGCGACCCCGACATCATGTGAATAAGGCCCTTAGCCAGAAACAGGCCGACGACAGCCGCAACACCCGCCAGCGAGATGCCCGCGGTCATACCTTCGGAAATGTTACGCGACTTCCATGTGCGCAAGGCGAACTCTTCGATTTGGCGGAAGACGATCGTCACCATGCCCACCAGCATGATCAGCAGAATGAGCCCGATAAACAACTTGTCCAAGCGCAGCAGAGGTTCACCGCCCATGAACTCGGAAAGGAGCACAACCACACAGGTCAGCAAATAGAGTGCGCTGGCCACATACACCGCGCGGAAACGGCGGAGTCCGGCTTTGAAACTCCACAGGCTGAACGGAAGGAATCCGAGCGTGGCGGCGATCAAGGTGAACTGCACGCGCATATCGGTGAAATAGGTCCCGAGCTGGAAAAAGAACTTCGAGCTAAACACGTCGCCCGGTGCGATTTTTTCATATTGACCACGCGTGATGGCATGCTTAAAGCCCTCCCACGTCCGCGGATAACCCCAGTTCATCGGCGGGTTACGCAGGTCTGAAACGATCGGCATATAGATATAGAACGAGACACCCAACTCTGCGAAAAGGGTCGTCAGCGCCACCGTGCGTCCATGCGGCAGCGTCAGCCAGGCAAGCCCGATGATAACGAAGTTCCAGAGCACCGGCCACCAGAACCACCACGAGGTGGGATGCGTCAATCCGTTCATGCCACCCTTGCGCAGCAAGACGAACACCGCGATCTGTACCGCAGCCACCGGCAAAGCGAAAAAGAGCCCCCGCGGGATGGTCGCGCTGAACATGAAAAGTACCGCCAGCGCGCCCGCCAAGGCCACCGTGGGCAGCGTCCAGTCAAACGGTGTTCCCATGTACCCCTGCACGGTGGCCGCCGTGATGGCCGACAGCCGGAAGAAGAGGAACAACATCATTACGCCTGCGGGCACCAGCCAGGTGAGGGTGGACTTATCGTTCGTCTTCCCTTGATAGGCATACGCACCGCCGATGCACAGCGCAAGGATCATCACGATCAGCCCCGCCACGCTGGTATAGACCGAGGACTGCATCAAGGGTGAGTCCGTGAGCGCAACAGCGACCTTCTCTGCGGCACCCATGGAAAACAAGATCAGCAATCCGCCAAAAGCCGCAAGCGCCGCCGCGATCACCCCGCCCTGCTCGCTGAAACGCGCCAAGGCGGCAAACCGTACCTTATGGACCTGCTCGCCCCGGCAGGCGTTCAAAACCAACGCCGTAATCATCGCAAGGAAAACGAACACCGCTCCGGCCACCAGCAACGTCATCGACGGCACAAAGGCTTCCGCTGTAGGATCAAATTTCGGGAAGGCAGGCCCCCCCATCCCCGGCTTGGCCGGCATCATGGCGCCGATCTGCAAGACGTGCGCGGTCAGCAGCACCGGGATGCCGACCAAAATAAAATCGCGAAACAGCGCGATGTCACGCAGAAAAATCATCACCACCAGCGGCAGAGCCGCCAGCAGCAACACCTGATAGTTCGTCAGCCCAAGCCCGAACACGAAGGCGGTCAGCCACAGGATCTTGTCGGACGGACGTCGCATCCAGCGGTACGTCAGCAGGAAAATCCACATCAGGAAAAAAGCGTTGAGCGTGTACACTTCGACAATGGTGGCCTGCGACCACATCACCGGACTGAAGGCGAAGACCAAGCTGCCGCCCACGCCACCTGTCCAGCACAGCAGGTTGCTCTGCCCCTCGTCAAAATCTTCTTCGCCCTCATGTGCGTCACGCATCATGTCCGAGGCTGAGCGCGTAATCAGCATGGCCGTGAACCCTGCCGCCAGTGCCGCGAAAAAACCCGACATCAGGGAGATGCTCCACGCGGGCGTGGGTTGTCCCTGATAGGTCACCCAGCTGAACAAGCGCGAGAAGATATAGGCGCACATGGTCCAGATCGGGTATCCGGGCGGATGCGGAACGCCCAAATGATCACCCGCAACCGCCAGCTCGCCGGAATCTTCAAGGGTCACCGATGGCCCGAGCGTGAAGAAATAAACTAGGAACGAAATGACCGTCGCGGTCCAGAATGCGGTCCAGTCTACACGACGAAAGAAGGCTCCCGAGCGAGAGTCTCCAGAAAACAGCTTGTTCATCATACTTATTTTTCCCAAAAATCAATCAATGACAGGTTTATTAATTTAACCTTGAATCGCTCCACCCGCAAGAACAACTTTTCAATCACCTGTCGCGCCAGGTGTAACTTCCTTGCCACATCAGGCAGGGTGTTGTACTCAGAAACTATTCATAGGGTGGTTTGCCACAATGAAGCGTCGTACCCCGTATTCGCTTTTCTGTCTGCTCTATTCCCTATGCTGATTCATGCTACACCGGTTATGCTCGAAACGATAACGTTCGCATGACATTCGATCCGGCTTCAGCTTCTCTTCTGCAATCATCGCGTAGAGAGGCACATCAATCCTCCGGTGCTCATCGGAACCGGAAAGCATCACATCGTCTCGCCGCGCGGTCTTGACGATCCATTCCCATCCGATCCCTGAATGCGTTGCTTGCCATGCACGCTGAAAAAGATCGGGGAGTTCACCCGACAACAGTCGCCGCCCCGACCATTTGCGACCCGACTTCCACCAAGATCGTTTTCACGCCCAGCCTTCCGGCCTGAATCGCCACGACGACACCCGCCGTGCCTCCGACGACGAGGACATCGCACTCCTTTTGATCCGCCATTCTTGTCCGTCCACCAGATAGAAAAAATGCCGACGCCAAGCCGATATTTCCAAACCCTCTCCCTCGGTGTTTTGTCTCTGTATCAATCCCCCTGAAATTAACCAGACGAACGTCCGATTATGGGTTCAAACAATATTCAAGGAACAGTCCCCATTCGCCGGGGCTGAGAGGCATCTTGCCGCGGCGGGCTTCTTCGGATACCAGCACGCCGAGTGCGTGCAGCGCGTCCGATGTGTGCGTCTCTTTCAGCAAGACAGCATCCTTCTTGAACGTCCGGTTCACCACCAGCAACGCTTCGAGGGTCTTGTCCTTGTTCATCACTCCGTAACTGAGTATCTCGGCGTTGCGCGCCCGGAGCCCGAGCTTGAGCGCATTCAGGATATCGGCGCGGTCGACAGGGTCTTCGGGCATCACGGCGAGCAGCTGAGCCAGTGAGCGCATCATGATGTAATGATAGGCAGGACGCGCGTTATGCGGGTCGATCCAGCGGCCTGCGCGGGGACCGTCGGTGAGCTGGCCGGGGATCACGCCGAGGCGCGCCTTGCGGAGAGCAGCCTCAAGATAGGTGGCTTCTCCGGTGATTGCGTAGGCCTTGGCGAGCAGGTTGACGCTGAAACTGTTGTAGTTCCAGTTCGGGCAGAGCGGGCGAGCCAACGCCCACTCGCTGGCTTTGCGTGCGGAGGCCAGGTGGCGAAGGTCTTTTGTCACCTCGTAAAGCTCGAACATGGACACGCCGCACTCGGCGTTGTCGAACTGCAGACCGCCGTCTCCAAGGTCGTCAAACATCCAGCCGTTGCGCACGATCCGGCTGAGCTTGCCCGCCTTTGCGGCCTTCTCGATAAAGCGCGTGGCCACCTCCATGGCCTTCGCCTTGGACGTGCCGCGTGCAGCAGGAAAGGGGTATCCGCCGCTTCCCGCCTGCGCCTGTGCCCACATGAGAAACTCGGCGACCTCACGGGCTCGGGTCAGGTTGTTCGTGGAACCGTCGAGCTTCGCGCGGGCCGTGACCACATAGCCCGCCATCACCGAAGCGGGCAGGCGCAGCGGCGCGGTGAGCCGCGTGGGGTCTACGCCCACGTTCCACCAGCGCTCCTGTTCCAGCCGTTCGGACAGCGGCGTGAAACCGCGCCGCGCCTCATCAGGCGTGAGAAGGGGCTTGTCCTTCGGCACCGGCAGATACATGTCGGCCACCTCAGGCACACCCGCTTGGTCGCCGAGCGCCACGCGTCCTGCGGATACAGCCGCGCGCACGGCCTGAAGGTCGTTGCTTGCGAGCGCCTGGGCAAGGGCCCGCGAAAGCTCAGCGGACGGGTTTACCGCCTGAGCGGAACCCGTCGCGATGGCCATCCAAGAAAGAAACGCAAGGGTAAGTGTTTTCAAAGCATCACTCCCCACATACAGACTATGAACGTGCGGCTTTAAGACGGCTGCACCTTCAGCAGGAAGAAGCTCTTTTTGCCGCTGCGCAGCACGGCCAAGCGTCCTTCGATCAGGTCAGTCACAGCGAAAATGCGTTCGATCCCGGAAACGCGTGCGTTGTTGATGTTGAGCCCGCCCTGCTGTACGAGACGGCGCGCCTCTCCCTTGCTGGCGACCATGCCGGCGGAGGCGATCACTTCGAACGCGGGTTTGTCGAGAACCTGATCTATGGGCAAAGTGGCGGAGGCAACATTGACGAATATCTTTTCGAGGTCAGCCGCGGCAAGCCCCTCGATCGAGCCTCCGAACAGCACCTCGGTCGCCTTTTTCGCAACGGCCAGCCCCTGCTCGCCGTGCACGGCGCGGGTCAGCTCTTCGGCCAACACCTGCTGCGCCTCGCGCCGCTCGGGCGTGGCTGCCACTGACGCCTCAAGCTCAGCAATACGCTCGAAAGGCACGAAAGTGAATATCTTAAGGTAGCGGATCACATCCGCGTCCATCGTGCGCATGAAGAACTGGTAAAAGTCGTAATAGGACGTCTTGCGGGCGTCCAGGAAGATGGCGTTGCCCTCGCTTTTCCCGAACTTCTTGCCCGTGCTATCACACACCAGCGGGAAAGTCATGCCAAAGACCTCTTGCCCGCAAAGGCGGCGCACCAGTTCCGTGCCTGCCGTAATGTTGCCCCACTGGTCGGAACCGCCGATTTGCAGGGTACAGCCGTAGGTCTTGAAAAGATGCAGGAAATCGTAGCCTTGAAGAATCTGATAGCAGAACTCGGTGAAGCTCATGCCATCATCGGACTCCATGCGCTTTTTGACGCTGTCCTTGCTCAGCATGATGCCCATGCGGAAATACCGACCCACGTCGCGCAGCAGATCAATGAAAGTGAAATCCTTGAACCAGTCATAGTTGTTAACCATGATGGCCGGATTGTCGGAGGCGGGATCGAAAGCGATAAAGCGCGAAAGGTTTTCTTTAATGCCGATGAGATTGCGCTCCACCTGTTCAGCGCTCAGGAGGTTGCGCTCTTTTGACTTGCCTGAAGGGTCGCCGATGAGTCCTGTGGCACCGCCGACCAGCGCGATCACCTTGTGCCCCGCTCGCTGTAAATGCGCCAGCGCCATGATGGTCACGAAATTGCCGGCCTGAAGGCTGTCGTTCGTTGGGTCGAACCCCGCATATACGGTCAAAGGCTTATCGAGCGCCTTAGCCAACTCGGGGCTGGTCATGTCTTCGAAGAGGTGACGGGCTTTGAAAGTATCGAGAATGTTCATGGGAGCTGTGTTGTTGTCGGGTGACTCGATGGATTCGAAGATGTCGATGGATTCGCTTCGGTCGATGCACTCGACTCTTTCAATGCCATCGATCATTCAAAAAAAAACGGGGCGCCTGTTGCCAGGCGCCCCGTTTTGTTATTCGGCACCCGGATGCCACTCTTCGCTCTGCGCGAAGGCGTCATCGAAGGCTGCCGCCAACCCCACCAGGTTCTCGCCTGGCTTCAGGTCCGTGATGCTCAGGTCACGCGTGAGCTCCGCGATCTGGCTCTCATTCATGGTCACGGCCTTGATGCTCAAGCCGATGCGACGCTCGTCGCGGTCGATTTTCACGATGCGGGCTTCCACATCCTGTCCGACCTTGAGTGCGTCCTTGACCTTCTCCACGTGCTGATCGCTGATCTGGGAGATGTGGACAAGCCCGTCCACGCCATCCTCGAGTTCCACGAACGCGCCGAAGGAGGCAATCTTGGAGACCTTACCCTTGACGATCTGGCCGATGCCGTAACGGCTGGTGATCGTGTTCCAAGGATCGTCGCTTGCCTGCTTGAGGCCAAGGCTGATACGCTGATCGGCGGGGTTAACCTCAAGAACCACCGCCTCGACTTGCTGACCTTTCTGAAGCACTTCGCTTGGGTGGTTGATCTTACGCGTCCACGACATATCGGAAACGTGGATCATACCATCAATCCCCTCTTCGAGTTCGACGAAGGCTCCGTAGGTCGTGAAGTTGCGGACCTTGCCGCTCACGCGGCTACCGACGGGATAACGGTCCTGAACCGTGTCCCAAGGATTGGCTTCGGTCTGGCGAATACCCAAAGCGATCTTCTGGTTAGCGGCGTCGATGCTCAGGACCACCACGTCCACCTCGTCACCGACGTTGAGCACGTCAGAGGCGCGGGCCACGCGCTTGGTCCAAGAGAACTCGGAAACGTGGACAAGGCCTTCGATGCCGGGCTCGATCTCGACGAACGCACCGTACGGCACCAGGTTGACGACCTTGCCGCGCAAACGGCTGCCGACCGGGAAGTTGGCGCCGATGTTGTCCCACGGATTCGGAGTGGACTGCTTGAGGCCGAGCGAGACGCGCTCGCGATCCATATCCACGTCGAGGATGACCACGTCGATTTCCTGTCCGACTTTGAGCATCTCGCTCGGGTGCTTGATGCGCCCCCAGCTCATATCGGTGATGTGCAACAAGCCGTCCAGACCGTCAAGGTCCACGAACGCCCCGAAATCAGTGATGTTCTTGACGTGGCCGCGACGCTGCTGGCCCTTCTCGATGGTGCCGAGCAATTCGCGCTTCTTATCCGCCAAACGCTCTTCGATCAGCTCGCGGCGCGACACGATGATGTTGCGGCGCTCGTTGCTGATCTTGATGACTTTAAATTCGCAGGTCTGACCCAAGTAAGGATCGGGGTCGTGGACCGGAGTGACGTCAACTTGCGAGCCAGGCAGAAACGCATCCACGCCATCCACGCTCACGATCAAGCCGCCGCGCACCTTGCTGCGAATCGTGCCGGTGACCACGCCGCCCTCGGTGTATTTGTTGAGCACCGCATCCCAGCGCAGCTTATCATCCGCGCGCCCCTTGCTCAGGATGACCATTCCGCCATCGCTCTCAAGTTCGACGAGCAACACGTCGATCACGTCGCCCACTTTGATCTGGGAGATGTCTTCGAATTCGTTTGCCGGAACGACGCCTTCCGACTTGTAACCGATATCAACGAGAATTTCGTTTCCTTTGATACCGCTGATCGTACCCTTGATGATGGAGCCGGCCGTGAATTGATTCATCTGCTGATCCAGAGCTGCCGCCATCGCGTCATACATCGGACCTGTTTTAGCAGTTTTGGCCGTGGGTTTGCGAATTGCCATGTGAGTCTATTCCCGTCTGCCGGACCATGCGATCCTGTCCTTGCGCCACCGTAGTGACGCGCCATCCGCCAGACGTTTTGTTAGTGTTTTGCTTCTTTGGATCACGCCCTTTTCACCAATCACCCGATTGGATGGGCATGACCGTTCAGCCTTTTTAGGCAAGAAGATTATTTAGATTATCAAAAAATAGTCCTTTTGCACAAACCCAAAAATTGCGACGCCAAAAAAGAGAAAAAGAGGCCGGCCCGCAACTGCGGTCCGGCCTCTTTCGTAGTGCCGATAAAACGAGGCTTACTTCTTGAACGACTCTTCGATCGAAACGGCGACCGCGACCGTGGCGCCGACCATCGGGTTGTTGCCCATGCCCAGAAAGCCCATCATTTCCACGTGCGCCGGAACCGAGCTGGAGCCCGCGAACTGCGCGTCGGAATGCATGCGTCCCATGGTATCGGTCATGCCGTAAGAGGCCGGGCCGGCACCCATGTTATCGGGATGCAGCGTGCGGCCCGTGCCTCCGCCCGAGGCCACCGAGAAAAACTTCTTGCCCTGCTCGACGCACTCTTTCTTATACGTGCCGGCGACCGGGTGCTGGAAACGCGTGGGGTTCGTGGAGTTGCCGGTGATGGAAACGTCCACCTTTTCCCGCCACATGATCGCCACGCCTTCGCGCACATCGTCGGCGCCGTAGCAGCGCACCGCCGCGCGGGGCCCTTCTGAGAACTTGGTCGTCTTCGTGACCTTCAGTTTGCCGGTCGCGTAGTCGAACTTCGTCTCGCAGTGGGTGAAGCCGTTGATGCGGCTGATGATGTATGCCGCGTCTTTTCCGAGGCCGTTGAGGATCACCTGCAGCGGCGACTTGCGGACTTTGTTTGCCTTCAGCGCAATGCCGATCGCGCCTTCAGCGGCGGCGAACGACTCGTGGCCCGCGAGAAAACAGAAACACGAGGTCTCTTCGCGCAGCAACATCGCGGCCAGATTGCCGTGCCCGATGCCGACTTTGCGGTCATCCGCCACGGAACCGGGAATGCAGAACGCTTGCAAGCCCTCGCCGATGGCTTCGGCAGCCTCGGCGGCCTTGTTGCAGCCCTTTTTCAGCGCGATGGCCGCGCCCAACACATACGCCCACTTCGCATTCTCGAAACAGATGTTCTGGATCGAGTTGCAGATTTCATAGGGGTCGAACCCCTGGGCCACGCACAGCTTACGCGCGGCCTCAAGGTCTTTGATCCCGTACTTCTTACATACCGCGTCGATCTGCTTGATACGCCGCGCATAGCTTTCAAAAAGTGCCATAAGAAAAGTCTCCTTTCAACTACTCGTGCCGGGGATCGATGAACTTGACGGCACCCTGCTCCTTGGTGAAGCGCCCGTACGTGCCGGTGCACTTCGCCAAAGCCTCTTTCGGATCAGCGCCCTTTTTGAGCTGTTCCATGAACGGCCCCATGCGGACGAACTCGTAGCCGATAACCTCGTCGTTCTTGTCCAGCGCCAAGCGCTTGACGTACCCTTCGGCCATCTCCAGGTAGCGCACGCCTTTCTGCTTGGTGCTGTACATCGTGCCGATCTGGCTGCGCAAGCCCTTGCCGAGATCCTCGAGGCCGGCACCGATGGGCAGGCCGCCCTCTGAGAACGCGCTCTGGCTGCGGCCGTAGGCGATCTGCAGGAACAGCTCGCGCATAGCGGTGTTAATCGCGTCGCAGACGAGGTCGGTGTTCATGGCCTCGAGCACGGTCTTGCCCGGCAGAACCTCGGCGGCCATGGCGGCCGAATGGGTCATGCCGGAGCAGCCGATCGTCTCAATCAACGCTTCCTGGATGATGCCATCCTTGACGTTCAGGGTCAGCTTGCAGGCGCCCTGCTGAGGCGCGCACCACCCGACACCGTGCGTCAAACCGGAAATGTCGGCGACTTCCTTCACCTGCACCCACTTGCCCTCTTCAGGGATCGGTGCCGGCCCGTGCTTGGCGCCTTTGGTGACGCAACACATCTGCTCCACTTCGTGAGAGCATTGATACGGACAACTCATGTGATAACCCTCCATAGGTGTACAAAAAAACCGCGGTATTGTACACAATAGCGCGGGAGCTGACAAATGAAATACCGATGACCGGGGATGACCGGGGATTCCGATTCCGGCACCGGTACGGCAGGTTGAGGACTGAGAACGGCGCGGCAAACGTGAGAAGCGCGAAAAGCAGAGAAAAGACTCTTTCAGATCAGTTGCGGGGCCGCGGGGCCAGGTTCACGGTGCCGCTGAGGTCGCCTTCCTGCGTAGAGAGCATCCAGTTCAGCGCCTT
>JAEAMG010001015.1_pt1 | contig 25056 bp, 23 predicted proteins | sample 8958741 | NCBI WGS metagenome assembly JAEAMG01 (sample SAMN16933256, study PRJNA681125) | bioreactor sludge metagenome | isolation source: anaerobic bioreactor treating anionic surfactant - SDBS | place: India: Bengaluru | collected 2019-02-28 | reverse complement strand
CCAGCGTCCCGTCGTCGTCTTCTGCTCATCCGCCGCCCATGCCCAAGAACGGGAGGAGTTGCTTCAGGAGATCCGCCACGTGGTCACCGGCTGGCTCCAGACGCAGAACCTCGACCCGGCCCAGCTGCTGCTGCGCACGCTGATGCCCGTGTTCCCCAAACAGAGCCTGCTCCAGTCGCTGGCGGTGGAGGTGGAGAATCTCCGTCAGACGGTCATTGAAACCCGCCAGCGCCAGCTGGCCATGGAGCAGAAGCTGTCGGAGGGCATCCAGGAAGTCCACCAGCTGCTCCAGACCGACCGGCTCGATGAGGCCCAGCGCAGCCTGCAGCAGCTCGGACGGATGTTCCCCAATGACGCCGCGCTGGCGCCGCTGCGCGAAGAGGTCGCCGCGGTGCTGGCCCGCCGCGACGCCGCACGGAAGCTGCAGCAGCAGCTCGAGGGCGTGCGCCGACTGCTCCAGGCCGACGCGGTGGACCAGGCCGCGACGGAGCTGGCCGCGCTGGAGAGCGCCCACGGCCGCCACGCCGAGGTCATCGCCCTGCGAACCGCCGTCGATGAGCGGACCCGCGAGCTGCGGGAGCAGGCGGAGATCCGGCGGTTCCAGACCGAGATCCAGAGCCTGAAAAGCGCCGGCCGGATCGACCCCGCCATCGCCCTGGCCCGCGAAGCCAGCCAGCGCTTTCCCGAAGAGCCCGTGTTCATGCCGCTGCTGCGCGAGCTTCAGGAGCGTAAAGAAGAGCTGGCGCGGCACGACGAGATCCGCGCCAAACAGCAGGAGATTCAGGAGCATCTTCAGCGCCAGCGGTTCCTCCAGGCCTCCAAGCTGGCCTATGACCTGAAGAACCGCTTCGCCGACCATCCGGACGTCATCGCCGTCCTCAAGCTGTTCCACGACCAGCGCGGCGAGCACATCCGCAACGCCATCGCCTCGGCCCAGTCGTTCACCGCCAACAAGGCGTTCGACGAGGCGCGGGGCCTGCTGGAGCGCGCCGCCGCCGAGTGCCCGGACTCGGTGGACCTGCAGAACGCCATCCAGGAAACCACCGTGGCGCAGGCCGTCCAGGGCGGGATCGGCGAGGTTCGCGCCCACGTGGTGGACAAGAAGTACGACCTGGCGCTGGCCACCCTGGAAGGCCTGCTGGCCCGCTATCCCGAACAGGGCAGCATCGTCCGTCTCTATGGCGAGGTCCGGCAGCAGCGCAACGCGTACATCCAGGAGACGGTCCAGCACGCCCAGGCCTTCGCCCGCGACGGCGACTTCGACCGCGGGCTGTCGCTGCTGCGCACCGCTTTGGAAATCGTGCCCAACGCCACCGAGATCCAGGACAACCTCGAGGAGATGGACCGCCTGCGCGAGTCCATCGTCCGCCAGCGGCGGGAGGCGGCGGAAGAAGCTCGGCTGGTCGAGGCCGAAATCGAGCGGGCTGTCGCCGAGTCGCGGAAGCAGCAGCACGCCGGCAATCTGTTCGACGCGTTGCGGGTGCTGGAGGAAACGCGGCATCGCTTCCCCAAGGCGGCGTCGCAGCTCGAGACGGCGATCCAGGAGATCCAGGAGACCATCAACCTCCAGAAACACCTGCCCGAAATCGCCCTGCCCGCGCCGGTGCGCCGGCTGCCCCTCTGGCTGATCATCGCGCTGGCCGCCCTGGTGGTGGGAGGCGTCGTCGGCGTGGTCATGTACCTGCTGCGGCCCGCGCCGGCGCCCGGACCGGCGCCGGCCAAGCCGGCGGTGCTGGCCATCGATCTGCGTCCCTGGGGCGAGGTGGACGCGGTGATCCGGCTGGACACCAACACGGAGATCGACCTGGCCCAGAAAGTCACGCCACTCCAGCTCGAACTCGATCCCGGCCGCTACAAGGTGGTCTACCATTTTGCCGGACAACCCGCCCGCAGCGCTTCCGAAGAGCTGCGGCTCGAGGACAGCGGCTACCGCGTACTCAAGAAGGTCGCTCCGCAGCTGGAGCAGAATCTCGACCGCACCGTGGACGAGCTGATCGGCCAGTGACCGCCGTGCGCGCCGCACGAACCGCCCCATCATTCCCCATCGGAGCTGCTGTCGATCATTTTCCCGCGGCGGTGGAATTCCCCGGCTGAACCAACTCCTTCAATTCTTCCAGCCGGGCATCCAGCTCGGACTGGAGCGATCCGAGCTCCCGGGCCTCGACCATGACGCGCAGGAGCGGTTCGGTGCCCGAATAGCGGATCACGGTACGTCCGCCGTTCCGGGCCAGCAGTGCGTCGAGGGCCCGCACGGGCGGCAGGGATTCCAGCGGGGGTTTCCGGTCCGCCCGCAGGTTGAACACCCGCGACGGGTACGGCTGGTACCCGGCCAGCAGGTCGGCCAGCGGCCGGCGGGTCACGGCCAGGATGTGCAGTAGGAACAGGCCGGCGAGCAGGCCGTCGCCGGTCATGGCCGGCGACTGGAGGATCAGGTGGCCGGACGGCTCACCGCCCAGCACCAGGGCGCCGTCCAGCATGCGGGCCTGGATGTGGCGGTCGCCCACCGGCGTCCGCTCCAGCCGGATGCCCCAGCCGGCCAGCGCCGTCTCGAGTCCCAGATTGGTCATGACCGTCCCCACGACGGTTTGCCCAATGAGCTGACCCCGCGACCGCAGGTAATCCGCGAACACGTACAGGAGCACGTCCCCGTCGAGGATTCGCCCCGCCGCGTCGCAGGCGATGATCCGGTCGCCGTCGCCGTCGAGAGCGAACCCCAGGTCGGCGCGTGCTGCGACGACGGCCGCCGCCACCCGCTCCGGCCGGGTCGCCCCGCAGTCACGGTTGATGTTGAAGCCGTCCGGTTCGGCGCAAATCGCGTGCAGGCGAAAAGCCACGCAGTCCACCAGCGCCAGGACCGCCGGCGTGGACGCGCCGTGGGCGCAGTCGACCACCACGCGGGTGGTCGGGGGCAGCCCGTCCAGCGGACACCGGTTCAGCAATCCGGCCACATATCGGCCCAACAGATCAGGCGCCACATGGAACCGACCGCCGCCGTCCACCAGCGGGGTCTCGTCCGCTGTTCGCGCCGGCACCGGGCGCTCGCCCACGCGGACGGCGATGGCGGCTTCCTCGGCGGTGGAGAGCTTGAATCCCCGGTCGGTGAAGAATTTCAAACCGTTGTCTTCCGCCGGGTTGTGAGAGGCGGAGATCACCAGGCCGCCGCAGCAACCGAGATCCAGAATCAGGCCGGCCGCCGCCGGCGTCGGCAACACGCCGGCGTCCAGAAGCGGCACGCCGGCCCGCTCGAGCGCGGCGGCCACTTGTCGGGTGATCCATAGTCCCGAGGCCCGGGTGTCCCGGGCCACGAGAAAGGGGCGGCCGGGAAGCCGTGCCGCGGCGCGGGCGGCCGCGGCCTCCGTCGCCGTCTGGATCGTGGACGCATCCAGCGGGTAGATGCCGGCTTGGCCGCGGATGCCGTCGGTGCCGAACAGTCGATTGGCCATGGAGTGTCGCCGTCAGTTGCCCGCGCCACTGATCCGGATCGCCACTTTTTCCGGCACGATCCGTTCCACCCGAAGGGCGTTGGCGAAGGCGGGGTTGAGGATGCGATAACGCAGGGGCACGTCCTGAAAGTCGCTGGTGGGTGCGCAATCGGCGCCGTCGATGTAGATCTCCAGATCGTCGGCGGTCAGGCGGTCCCGCAGCGACACGGTGACCGAGGTCCGCGCGTCGGCGGTCTGGCGGCGCAGACGGTAATTGCCGGACACGCCGCGCACCTGGACGGGCAGGCGGTTCAGGATCACCGGCACCATGCGCTCCTGGATCCGGATCTCCACCCGGACCTTGTCGGAATATTCCAGGGTGACGAACGGGCTGTCCAGTGGCACGTTCACGAACTGGACCAGCGTCTGTTGCCGACCGGTGATATCCACCGTCTGGGTGGGCAGCTCGCCGTAGTTGCGCACGTGCGACGACGGGCCGGAGATACCGACGCGCGGCGGCACGGCCGCGACGCCGCGCACTTCGAAGTTCTCGGCCGGCTGGCCCGAGTATTTCACCATCACGGGCACGGTCTTGCGCTGGAGGGGATCCAGGACCACGGTGATCGTCGCGGGGCGGATGTTGACGATCTTGATGCCCGCGGGCGTCCGGAAGTTGCGCGGCTCCAGGGCGATCACGTTCTCCCCTTCGTGCGCGGCGCGCAGGTCCAGTGTCGCCACCAGGTTTTTGACCGCCGCGTCCTTGCCGAGCTCCGAAGACTGGATCTGCACCAGGACGCTCTTGACGAAATCGTTGGAGATCTCGAGCGACGCCGGTTTGTTGATGATCTCCACGGGCACTTCCAGAATCCGCTCCACCTGCTGTTCGGACGAGACCAGCAGCCACATGGAGAAGCCGATGAACAGCGAGAGCACCTTCAGCCCTGCGTTCTGGAACAGGGTCCGGCGGAGAGCGCCCCACATGGAATTCAGGAGGCTCACGGCTCGGTCTCCTTGCGCTTCCACAGCCAGCTGAACCGGCTGCGCTCGCGGCTGGGGGCGAGCTGCGACTTCAGGAACGCGGTGAGGGTTTCGGAATCGGTGAAGCGCTTCAGCCGGCCGCCCACCGCCACCGACATCCGGCCCGTCTCCTCCGACACCACCACGGCCACCGCATCGGTCTCCTCGGTGATGCCGATGGCCGCGCGGTGCCGCGTGCCGTACTCCTTGCTCAGATGGGGCTCCAGCGTCAGCGGCAGAAAGCACGACGCGGCGGCGATCCGGTCCCGCTGCACGATCACTGCGCCGTCATGCAGCGGCGTGTCGGGCTGGAACAGGGTCACCAGCAGGTCGTAGCTCAGGCGGGCGTTGAGTTCATGACCGTTTTCCATGTAGCTCTTCAGGCCGGTGGCCCGCTCCACGACGATCAGGGCGCCGGTGCGCTTCGACGACAGGGTCATCGCCGCCAGCACGATGTCGTCCACGACGCCGGTCCGCTCCGGCTCGAAGAAGCGCCCGAGGAAGCGCGCCTCGCCGATGTTGGCCAGGATCTTGCGGATCTCGGCCTGATAGACCACGATAATGGCGAAGACCGCGTAGGTCACGAAGTTCGTCAGGAACCACTGGATGGTGTGGAGCTGCGCGGTCCGGGACACGAAGTAAACCAGCACCAGGAAGGCGATGCCGCCGGCGATCTTGGCGGCGCGGGTACCCTTGAGCAGCAGGAAGAGGCGGTAGATCACGAAGGAGATGATGAGGATATCCAGCACGTCGGTGACGGATATCGCATTCACTCGGATGAATCTCGCGAACTGCTCGAAGCGCTCCATGCTACACCATTGCTTCGCTTCGGATGGCGGCCGCAATCCGGAGCGCCTGCCGGGTGGCGGCCACGTCGTGGCATCGAATGATCCGGGCGCCGTGGGCCGCTGCCAGCACGGCCGCGGCCAGCGAGCCGGGTAGCCGTTCCGCCGCCGGCAATCCGGTGATGGCGCCGATGAACGACTTGCGAGAGGCCCCGACCAGGATGGGACGCCCGAACGCGCGGAACTCGGCCAACCGGTTCAGGATGACGAGATTCTGCTGGACGGTTTTCCCAAAACCGATGCCGGGATCCAGGATTATTGTATGCGGCGGCAGGGGAAGTTGCAAGACTTGCTCAAAAAAGGACTCGATCTCGGCCATGATGTCTACGGCTGGGGGGCGCTCCTGCATGTCGCCCGGAACGCCGCGCATGTGCATGGCGACGACGGCCGCGCCGGCATCGGCCACCACCCGCCGCATCTCCTCGTCGCGCAGGCCGCCGATGTCGTTGATGATCTCGGCTCCCTCAGCCAGGACGGCGCGGGCTACGCCAGCCTTTGCCGTATCAACGGAGACGGGCACCGGCAGCCGCGGCGCCAGCTCGCGCAGCACCGGCAGCACCCGGCCCAGCTCTTCGACCTCGGGCACCGGTCGGGCGCCCGGACGGCTCGACTCGCCGCCCAGATCGACCAGGTCGGCGCCATCCTCCACCAGTTGCCAGGCGTGGCGGACGGCGGCCGCGGCCTCCAGGCTGGAGCCCCCGTCATAGAACGAGTCCGGGGTGATGTTGACCACCCCCATGATCAACGCGGATTGCGGCAACGGGATCGTTCGGCGGCTGGTGACGATCGTCCCGGATGTGTCGGCGCCAGGATCAGGCCGGCGCGGGCCCTTCCTTGGTGGTGATGATGCCGGGGACAACTTCTTCTTCCTGCTTGGTGTCGGTCGGCTTGGAGTCGGTCGGTTTGGGGGCGGTCCGTTCCTTGTGCTTGACGATGGTCTCGCCCCGGATGGCCATCTCGACTTCCTCGGCGTCCAGAACCTCGAATTCCAGCAGGGCCTGGGCGATCCGCTCCATGGCCTCGCGGTGCTGCTCGACGAGGCCCGTGGCCTCGGTGTAGCTGGCGCGCACCAGCTGCTGAACTTCCTGGTCGATGAGTTCCGCGGTCTGCTCGCTGTAGTCCCGGTGCTGTGCGATCTCGCGCCCCAGGAAGATCTGCTCTTCCTTCTTCCCAAAGGCGAGCGGTCCCAACTGGTCGCTCATACCCCATTCGCACACCATCTTGCGGGCCATCTCGGTGGCGCGCTCGATGTCGTTGGCGGCGCCGGTGGTCTTGATCTTGAGGAAGACCTCTTCGGCGATGCGCCCGCCCATCAGCACCTTGAGCTGGGCCAGCAGGTAGTTGCGGGAGTAGTTGTAGCGGTCGTCCACCGGCAGCTGCTGGGTGATGCCGAGAGCCATGCCGCGCGGGATGATGGCCACCTTGTGGATGGGGTCGGCGTCGGGCAGCAACGCGGCCAGCAGGGCGTGCCCCGCCTCGTGGTAGGCGGTGATCTTCTTCTCCTGCTCGTTGATGATGAGCGACCGCCGCTCCTTGCCCATCAGGACCTTATCCTTGGCCATCTCAAAATCGCCCATCATGACGCTCTTGCGGCTGTAGCGGGCGGCGTTCAGGGCGGCCTCGTTGACCAGGTTGGCCAGCTGCGCGCCGGAGAATCCCGGCGTGCTGCGGGCGATGATCTCCAGGTCCACGTCGGGGCTGATGGGGATCTTGCGGGTGTGCACCCGCAGGATGCCGAGCCGGCCGCGAACGTCGGGCAGGTTGACCACGACCTGGCGGTCGAACCGGCCGGGCCGGAGGAGCGCCGGATCGAGCACATCGGGCCGGTTGGTGGCGGCGATGAGGATGACCCCCTCGTTGGACTCGAAGCCGTCCATTTCCACCAGGAGCTGGTTCAGGGTCTGCTCGCGCTCGTCATGGCCGCCGCCCAGACCGGCCCCGCGGTGGCGGCCCACGGCGTCGATTTCGTCGATGAAGATGATGCAGGGTGCATGCTTCTTCCCCTGGTCGAACAGGTCGCGTACCCGGGAGGCGCCGACACCGACGAACATCTCGACGAAGTCCGAGCCGCTGATGGAAAAGAACGGCACGTTGGCTTCGCCGGCCACCGCGCGCGCCAGCAGAGTCTTGCCCGTCCCGGGCGCCCCCACCAGGAGCACGCCTTTGGGGATCCGCCCGCCCAGTTTCTGGAACTTCTGGGGCTCCTTCAGGAACTCCACGACCTCGGTGAGCTCCTCGATGGCCTCATCGACGCCGGCCACGTCCTTGAACGTGACCTTCTTCTGCTGGCTGGTCAGCAGCTTGGCCCGGCTTTTGCCGAAGGAGATGGCCTTGTTGCCGGTGCCCTGCATCTGGCGCATCAGGAACACCCAGAAGCCGACAAACAGGATCAGCGGCAGCCAGATGGACAGCGCCCACGTCAGCCACGAATCCTTCTCGGCCGGAACCACGTGGACGTTGGCGCCGGCCTTGACCAGCGCGTCCGCCACCTGCGCCTGGGAATTCTCCGGCACGGCGGCGGTGAAGCGGTCGCCGTTGCCGAGCCGCCCCTCCACCATGGCGCCCTTGATAGTGGCCTCCTGAATGGCTTTGGCGCTGACCTTTTCCTGGAACTTCGTGTAGTCCAGCTCCTTGACCGGGCCTTTCTGGTGGCTGTTGTACAGCCCGTAGAGCACCACCACGGTGATGATGATAAACAGCCACAGCAAGATGTTCTTGATCGTATTATTCAACTCCGCCTCCGCGTTCCGTCTCGGGACCGGCCGCCCGACAATGGTTTAGATGGCGATCCGGTGAAAAAGTGACCGCTCCCCCGCTATTTGAACGTGGCCAGGAACGGCAGGTTGCGGAATTCCTCCTGCACGTCGAGGCCATAACCGAACACAAACTCGTCGTCCTTCGCCTCAAAGCCGATGTAGTCGGGCTGGATGTTGGTCCGGCGCTGGACCGGCTTGTCGATGAGGACCGCCAGACGGGCCGACTTGACCCCTTGGACCTGGATGTGGTTCAGCAGGTGATCCAGAATGATCCCGGTGTCCAGCACCGTCGAGACGATCAGGACGTGTTTCTCAGTGATGGCCAGGGTCGGGTAAATGACGGTCTCGTCAATCTCCTTGATGTAGCTGTCATCGACGAGGGAATCCTTGTAGTACAGGTTGATGAACTGGCAGCGGACCGGGATCTCCAGACAGCGGATCAGGTCGGCCATGAAGATGAACGAGCCCCGCAGGATTCCCAGCACGTGGAGTTCCTGACCCTGCATGTCCTGATTGATCTGCCCGGCCAGTTCGCGGACCCGTTCGCGGATCTGCTCCTCGGTGCGCCAGACCACGTAGGGTTTGCTCTTTTTCTTCATTCTGCCCGCCTTACGATGGTGATCAACCGGTCGACACCCAAACATCCATCATCATTATAGCACAGGCCGAGTGACAACTCGGGCATTCCCAAGATATTACCGTCGGCGGCGCACACCACCACGATCCGGTCACGGTCGAACACCGGGACGCGGCGCTCCTGCAGAACCGCCTTGAGTTTGCGGGTGCCGCCGCTGAGCCGGATCCGGTCGCCGGGCCGGACGGAACGGACGCACAGCGGGCCGCCGGACCGGGGCACCACGATATGCGGCTCGGACAGGCCGGCCGGAGGCGGGCCCTCCAGCGCCTCGAAGACCGCGCCGGCCTCGGGCACCTCCAGTCGGCCGGGCACATCGAGCCCATACTCAAAATCGGCGCACCCGGCCGGGCCGAGGGCCAGACGCACCATCCCGCTGCCGAGACGAATCTCCAGCCCGCCGGGCAGCACCGTCCGCCGACCGCTCCGGCCGGCGCGCAACAGCCGCAGTGCGCGGTCGACATGCTGCCGCTCCAGTCCTCGCAGGTCGCCGCGGGCCCGCCGGATGACGGCGCGCAGCGCCGTCCCCTGCAGCGCCTCCGGCAGCGCGAGGAAATCGCCCAGCGCGAAGCGGAGGCCGTCCGCCGTCTCGGTGAGCGGCGGCAGCAGCCGCTCCACGGCGGCGTCCAGCGCGGCCGCCTCTTCGCGCAGCAGGTCGGCGGTCCGTGCCACCACCGCCGCCGCATCTGCGAACCCTGACTCCGCAAGCGCCGGCAGCACCCGGTGACGCAATCGGTTGCGGCGGTGACGTCCGTCCCGGTTGGTGACATCCTCGTGCCACGTCAGTCCGTGCGCGCGCAGGTAGTCCAGGATCTCCGACCGGCTCGTCGCCAGCAGCGGCCGGATGCGTCCGTCGGTCGTGGCCGGCGCCATGCCGCCCAGGCCCGTGCTGCCGGCGCCGCGGAGCAGCCGCAGCCAGAAGGTCTCGACCTGGTCGTCGCGCTGGTGGCCCAGGGCGATCCGGTGGAAACCGGACCGCCGGAACTCGTCGAAAATTTCCAGGCGGCGCTGGCGCATCCACTCCTCGTGGTTGGCCAGCGGCGGTGGCGACGGTGCGATCTCCCGCCGGTGGAACGGCAACGCCAGCCGGGCGGCGGTCTCCCGGCACAGCACCTCGGCGTCGTCCCCGGCGGGCCCGCGGCGGTGGTTGATGTGCAGGACCTCCAGTTGAAAGGGCACCGTGGGCGCCAACCGGGCGAGGAGGTGGACCAGGGCGACGGAATCGGGACCGCCGGAGCAGGCGGCCAGGACGCGCTCACCAGGCTGGATGAGCCCGTTCGTCCGGATGAATTGGAGGACATCCCGGAGCCGCATATTCCCCTCCACCCGGCTCCTGCGCAGGCCGGGATCGGCCCGGTCGCCGGCTCCGGACGCAGTGGCACAGGATCGGTTGATCACTGACAGGTGAAACAGGACGAAGACAGCGCCCGGATGGGTGGAAAAAATGGTGCCGGTGCAGGGAATCGAACCCCGGACGCCGCGGATATGAGCCGCGTGCTCTAACCGTCTGAGCTACACCGGCACGGCGCATTAAAATACCCAAACCGCCTTGACTTGTCAAGTGAAAGCGCGGCCGAACCGGCGCCGGGCGCTTCCCCAATTTCCCCTTGCCCCGGCCGCAGCCCGATGGCACCATAGGGCGTCGCGCCGCACCCGGCCCGCGCGGCCGCCATCGGGGATGTCATGGTCGTGTTAATATCCCGCATCATCATGGTCCTGCTGATCCTGCTAGGGGTTCGCCTGCTGGCGCGCGTGCTGGCTCCCCTGTTCGCCCCCCGCGGGGCCCGGCTCGAGACCCGGGCTCGCCGGCCGGCCCGGGCGGTGCAACGGGGCGAGATGCTCCGCGATCCGGTTTGCGGCACCTGGGTGGACCAGCGGATCGCGGTGACGGCGAGCCGTGACGGCCGGACAGTCCACTTCTGCTCCGCCGCCTGCCGGGATCGCTATCTCGCGGAGCCGCCATCATGATCACCGCCGGCCTCACGGGCGGAATCGCCTCGGGCAAGACTACGGTGGCCGGAATGTTCGCCCGTCTCGGCACGCGGGTGATCGATGCCGACGACGTGGCCCATGAAATCCTCCTCCGCGACGAGATTGTCTCCGCCGTGACCGCCCGGTTCGGCCGCAGTGTGCTGGATGACCGCGGGCGGGTGGACCGCAAGCGGCTGGGCGGCGCCGTGTTCGCCGATTCCGCCCACCGGGCGTGGCTCAACCGCCTGATGCACCCACCGGTGCGGGCGGAGATCCAGCGCCTTCTGGACGAGCCGTGCGACGGCAAGGCGCCGCCGCTCACCATCGTGGACGTGCCCCTGCTCGTGGAGTCCGGGGAGCCCCGGCGTTACGGGCCGTTGATATTGGCTTATTGTCCGGAGGAAATCCAGGTGGAACGACTGATGCGGCGGGATGCGCTGAACCGGTCCGCCGCCCTGCAGCGGATCCGGGCCCAGCGGCCCATCGACGAGAAGCGGGCGGCGGCCGACTTCATCATCGATACCTCGGGCCCGCTGGCCGACACCTTCCGCCAGGTTCAGGCGGTCCGCCGGCGGTTGCTGGAGGGAGCGGCGGCGCGCTGAGTGACGGGTCCGGATGGGACGGGATTACTGCTTCTTCTTCTCGGTCTTCTTGACGTTGTTGGGGCGCGTCTTGCCGTGGGTGCCCCGGTAGATCTTGCCGCGGCGGGTGCGCTGGTCGCCTTTGCCCATGGTGAACTCCTGGCCATTGTGATTGAATCCATCATCCGGGGGGCCGGCCCGGAAGAACGAGTAGTTCTACCAGAACCCCGCCCGCTTGTCAACGGCACTCGCGGCCGATCACCTCGCCGGTTGGGGGTTCACCTCCCGCCCCGGTTATGGTAGGATGAGGGACCCTTGGCCCCGCCGCATCCGCTCCCGGCCTGGTCTGGAGCGGGCTGCCGGCAGGGATGGGCGAAGGGCGGCGACGCGTGCACGCACCATTAATATAAGGAGACCCGTTATGGCCAAGTACCGCATTGCCTGGCTCCCCGGCGACGGCATCGGGGTGGAAGTCAACGAGGCGGCCAAGCTCGTCCTCGACCGCATTGGGCTGGACGCCGAGTACATCCACGGCGACATCGGCTGGGAGTTCTGGTGCAAGGAAGGAGATGCGTTCCCCCAGCGCACCATCGACCTGCTGAACAACGTCGACGCCGCCATGTTCGGCGCCATCACCTCGAAGCCGGTGAAGGCCGCCGAAGCGGAGCTGGTGCCCGAACTCAAGGGAAAAGGGCTGGTCTACCGCTCCCCCATCGTCCGCATGCGGCAGCTGTTCGACCTGTATGTCTGCCTGCGGCCATGCAAGGCCTACCCCGGCAATCCGCTCAACTTCAAGGAAGGGATCGACCTGGTGATCTTCCGCGAGAACACCGAGGATCTGTACGCCGGCGTCGAGTTCAACCCGGTGCCTCCGGAGCTGCGCGACACGCTGCTGAAGCTGTCCAAGCCGTTTGCCGCCTTCAAGGACGTGCCCCTGGACCAGTACGCCGTCTCGACGAAGATCAACACCCGCAAGGGCTCCGAGCGGATCATCCGGGCCGCCTTCGAGTTCGCGAAGAAGTTCAACCGGAAGAAGGTGACCTGCGTCCACAAGGCCAACGTGGTCCGCGCCACCGACGGACTGTTCCTCGAGACCTTCAAGGAGGTGGCCAAGGGCTACCCCGGCATCGCCACCGACGACGCCAACATCGACGCCATGTGCATGTGGCTGCTGAAGAACCCGTTCAATTACGACGTGCTGGTGGCACCCAACCTGTACGGCGACATTGTCAGCGACCTCTGCGCCCAGATGGTGGGCGGCCTCGGCTTCGGCTGCTCCGGCAACATCGGCGAGAAGCTGGCCGTGTTCGAGCCCACCCACGGATCCGCGCCTAAGTACGCCGGCCAGTACAAGTGCAACCCCATCGCCACCATCCTGGCGGCCAAGATGATGCTGGACTGGCTGGGCGAGACCGAGAAGGGCGCCCGCCTGGAGCAGGCCACCACGGCGGTCATCGCCGAGGGGAAGGTTCGCACCTACGACATGGGCGGCGCCAACAAGACGCTGGAGATGGCCCAGGCCGTCGCCGCCAAGCTGTAACGTCTCCTCCGGCTCCGAAATCCGGCAATCCATCGGCCGCCGGCCGCCACCTCAAGCGGCTGCCGGCGGCCTGTTCTTGACATTCCGGCGCGTTGCGCTATCATGGGACCGCTTTTCGGGCGGGGCGTTAGCTCAGCTGGCAGAGCAACGGCCTTTTAAGCCGTGGGTCGCTGGTTCGAATCCAGCACGCCTCACCACTTCCCCCCCTCCCCGCGCCACGGCGACCAGTCTCGTCCCGGCCGCCCCGCTTTTCGCCTTGACTTGCGCCCGTGGTTGAGGTAAAAATGCCGACTCTGTTCTTTGGACATTGAAACGTCCCCATCGTCTAGAGGCCTAGGACACTGGCCTTTCACGCCGGCAACAGGGGTTCGAATCCCCTTGGGGACGCCAATATAGCGAGCCGCTCCACCCCCCGGAGCGGCTTTTTTCAGTACTCGTCCCAGCTCTTGACGGACAACTCGGCCAGATTCAGTCGGCAGACGGCGTGGATGAACGCGCCGGCCAGCCGCGCATTGGTGAGGAGCGGCACGTTATAATCGATGGCGCTGCGGCGAATCCGGTAGTCGTTGCTGAGCTCGTCGCGGCTCAAATTCTTGGGGATGTTCACCACCAGGTCCACCCGCCGCTCACGGATGACGTCCAGGCTGTTGGGCCGGCCGGCCTCGTCGGGCCAGTGGACCGCCTCGGCCGCCACGCCGTGCCCGGCCAGGAAGGCGGCGGTGCCGCGGGTGGCGAAGAGGGGGAGCCCCCGCGCCTGCAGCAGCCGGCAGGCCGCCAGCAGCTCCAGCTTCGACCGCGGCTCGCCGGTGGACAGCAGCACGCCCCGCTCCGGCACGGCGTAGCCCACCGCGAGCATCGCCTGGAGCACCGCCTCGTGGAAGTCCTCGCCGAGGCAGCCCACCTCGCCCGTGGAGGCCATCTCCACGCCCAGGATCGGATCGGCCTTGTGGAGGCGGGCGAAGGAGAACTGGGGCGCCTTCACGCCCACATAATCCAACTCGAAGATGGATTTGTTCGGCTTCTCCACCGCGCAGCCCAGCATCACCCGCGTGGCCAGCTCCACCAGATTCAGCTTGAGCACCTTGGAGACGAACGGGAAGGAGCGCGACGCACGCAGGTTGCACTCGATCACCCGGATGTGGTTGTCCCGGGCCAGGAACTGGATGTTGAACGGCCCGGAGATTTCCAGCGCGCCGGCGATTTGGCGGGTGATCCGCTTGATGCGCCGCACCGTTTCCAGATACAGCTTCTGCGGCGGGAAAACCATAGTGGCGTCGCCCGAGTGCACGCCGGCGAACTCCACGTGTTCGGAGATGGCGTAGGCCAGGATCTCGCCGGCGCGGGCCACGGCGTCGATCTCGATCTCCTTGGCGTTCTCGATGAACTCGGAGACCACCACCGGGCACTGCCGTGAGACGTTCGCCGCGAGCCCGAGGAAGTGTTCCAGCTCCTCGCGGTTGGAGACCACGTTCATCGCCGCGCCCGACAGCACGTAGGACGGGCGCACCAGCACGGGGTAGCCCACCGCGGCGACGAACGCCAGGATGTCGGCGACGCTCGAGAGCTCCCGCCAGCGCGGCTGGTCCACGCCGAGCCGATCCAGGAGGGAGGCGAACTTGTGGCGGTCCTCGGCGGCGATGGACACGGGGCTCGTGCCCAGCACCGGCACGCCCCGGCGGTGGAGCCGCGGGGCCAGGGTGTTGGCGATCTGGCCGCCGGTGGAGACGATCACGCCGAGCGGCCGCTCCAGCTCGACGATATCCAGCACCCGCTCCAGGCTGAGTTCCTCGAAATAGAGCCGGTCGCAGACGTCGTAGTCGGTGCTCACCGTCTCCGGGTTGTAGTTGATCATCACCGCCCGGAAGCCCTCCGCGCGGACGGTCCGCACGGCGCTCACGCCGCACCAGTCGAACTCCACGCTGGAGCCGATGCAGTAGGCGCCGGAGCCGAGCACCACCACGCCGCCCCCGTCGTCGGCGAACTCGACATCGTGCGTGTCACCGCCGTAGGTGAGGTAGAGGTAGTTCGTCCGCGCCGGGTACTCGGCGGCCAGGGTGTCGATCTGCTTGGCGCTGGGCACGATCCCCCGCGCCTGCCGGTGGCGGCGCACCGCCAGCATTTCCGCCTCGATGGTCTCGGCAGACGGATCCCGAACCAGCCGAGCGATCTGGAAATCGGAGAACCCGCGCCGCTTGGCCTCGCAGAGCAGCGCGTCGGGAATCGCCTCGAGCCGGCCGCAGGCGGCCAGCTCGACGGCCAGCTCATGGATATGCTCCAGGCGCTGGAGGAACCAGCGATCGATGCGCGTCCGCGTGTGGATCTCCTCAATCGTCCAGCCGCGGGCCAGCGCCGCGGCGATGACGAAAACACGTGTGTCGGTGGGCTCGGCCAGCGCCCGGCCGATGTCGTCCACGGCCGGCTCCCGGTTGGCGACGAAGCCGTGCATGCCCTGACCGATCATCCGCAGTCCCTTCTGGAATGCCTCCTCGAAGGTGCGGCCGATGGCCATGACCTCGCCCACGCTCTTCATGGAGCTGCCCAGTTGCTTGTCCACCCCCTTGAACTTGCCGAGATCCCAGCGCGGGATCTTGCACACCACGTAGTCGAGCGCCGGTTCGAAGCAGGCGGTGGTGGTACCGGTGACGGCGTTGCGGAGCTCGGGCAGGGCGTGACCCAGCGCCAGCTTCGCCGCCACGAACGCCAGCGGGTAGCCGGTGGCCTTGGACGCCAGCGCACTGGAGCGCGACAACCGGGCGTTGACCTCGATGACCCGGTAGTCGGCGGAGTCGGGATCGAGGGCGAACTGGATGTTGCACTCGCCCACGATGCCCAGGTGGCGGATGATCCGGAGGGACAGCGCCCGCAACTGGTGATACTCGGCGTTGGTCAGCGTCTGGGACGGCGCGACCACGATGCTCTCGCCGGTGTGGATGCCCAGCGGGTCGAAGTTCTCCATGTTGCAGACGGCGATGCAGTTGTCGTACCGGTCCCGCACCACCTCGTATTCCACTTCCTTCCAACCCTTGAGCGACTGCTCCACCAGGATCTGCGGCGCGTAGGCGAACGCCCGATCGGCGCGGGCGGCCAGCTCCGCCGCGTCGGCGCAGAAGCCGCTCCCCTGCCCGCCCAGGGTGAAGGCGGCGCGGATGATCACCGGGAAGCCCAGCGCGCGGGCCGCCGCCGCGGCGTCCGCCACCGAGGTGACCGCCATGCTGCGGATGGTCCGCACGCCGATCTCGTCGAGCCGCCGGACGAACCGCTCCCGGTCCTCGGTGTCGGCGATGGCCTCGATGGGTGTCCCGAGCACCCGGACACCGTGCCGCTCCAGCGCCCCGGCCGCGTGGAGCCGCAGACCGCAGTTGAGCGCCGTCTGACCGCCGAAGCCGAGGAGGATGCCGTCGGGCCGCTCCCGCCGGATCACCGCCTCCACGAAGAACGGCGTGACGGGGAGGAAGTACACGCGGTCGGCCACCCCTTCCGAGGTCTGCACCGTGGCGATGTTCGGGTTGATCAGGACGGTTCGGATCCCTTCCTCCCGCAGCGCTTTGAGCGCCTGGGAGCCGGAGTAGTCGAACTCGCCGGCCTCGCCGATTTTCAGCGCGCCGGAGCCCAGCACGAGCACGGAGCGGATCTCAGTGTCCATGGCGCACCAGGTCCATGAAGTCGTCGAACCGGAATTCGGTGTCGGTGGGACCGCCCGAGGCCTCGGGGTGGAACTGCACCGAGAAGAACGGCCGCGTCCGGTGGCGGAGTCCTTCGTTGGTGCCGTCGTTCAGATTGACGTAGAGGGGCTCCCAGCGGTCGTCCAACCCGGCCGGATCCACCGCAAAGCCATGGTTCTGCGAGGTGATGAACGCCCGCGGCGACCCGGGACGGCCCACCGGCTGGTTGTGGCCGCGGTGGCCGAACGCCAGCTTGTAGGTGCGCGCCCCGGCCGCCAGCGCCAGCAGCTGGTGCCCCAGGCAGATGCCGAACACAGGCCGGCCCGCAGCGAGCACCGTGCGGAGATGAGCCACCGCCGCGGCGCAGCGCGCCGGGTCGCCGGGGCCGTTGGAGACCACCAGGCCATCGAAGTCCATGGCGGTGAAGTCGTGGTCCCACGGCACCCGGACCACCGTGGCATCGCGTCGCAGGAGGCAGCGCAGGATGTTGTGCTTCACGCCGCAGTCCAGCAGCACGATCCGTCGCCGGCCATCGCCATGGGTCTGCACCGAGCGCGTGCTCACCTGAGCCACCAGGTCCTCACGGTTAGGATCCCGCCATGGCCCGACGGCGGCATCTCCTTCGGGGACGATCCGGCCGAGCAGGGCCCCGTGGGTGCGGAGGCGCTGGGTCAGCGCCCGGGTGTCAACGCCGGAAAGGCCCGGCACGCCGTGGGCCGCCAGCCAGTCGCCGAGGCCGGCCCGGGCGGCCCAGTGGCTGTGCCGCCCCGAGTAGTCCGCGATGACCAGGCCGGCCACCCGGACCGCCTCCGATTCGTAGTTGGCGCAGACGCCGTTCTCAATCTTCGGCTCCGGCACCCCGTAGTTGCCCACCAGCGGATAGGTGATCACCAGGATCTGGCCGGTGTACGAGGGATCCGACAGGCTCTCAGGGTAGCCGGTCATGGCGGTGTTGAAGACCACCTCGCCGGCCGCCGGCCGCACGGCGCCGAAGAGACGGCCGGTGTGTTCACTGCCGTCCTCGAGGATCAGGCGGCCTGCCGCCGCCGCTGCCCACTGCATGAATGCGCCCCCGAAAATTTCGGCAATGGTAGCACAACCCGCCGGCGCCGCTGAGCACTTTTTCAAACAAATCGCCATTTCATGTAACCCATTATAAAAAATGGAGTTGAATTACTCCCTCCTCCAGCCCTATGATGAGAGGGTGCGCGGCGCGGTCGTACTGCCTGACTTGAGACGGGAGCGGCTGGATCCGGTCCCGGAGGTCGCCATGCTGACCGAGCTTCTGCCCCTGGACCAAATCTTCCGGCTGAACACCAGCCTGCTCCGCAATGCGTTGGCCGGGGTGGATGACGCATCCGCCCGCCGCAAGCTCCATCCCGACATCAATCCCGTCGCGTTCCTGGTCATCCACCTTCTCGACGCCCGGTTCTCCATGGCCTGCATGGTGGACGCGCCGGCCGAAAATCCGCATCAGGCGGCATGGAACGCGGCTTCCTCCTTCGACTCCCTGCCCGGTGTGCCCCCGCTGGAGGAACTGCTCACCTTGTGGAACGGGGTATCCACGGCGCTGGCCGACCAATGGCCGCGGATAACCGCCGCCGACCTGGCGGTCCCGGCGCCTCACCCGTTCCCCGTCGCCGATCCTTCCCGCCTGGGCGGACTGGCCTTCCTGCTGCAGCACGAGTCATACCATCTGGGGCAGCTCGGGCTGCTGCGCCGGATGCTGGGCCTCCCCGCCATGGTCTGGACGGCGGATACTCCGCATACTTCGGACAGCCGTTGATGAATCCGCGCCAACATCCGAGCACACCCTGGCTCACTCCGCCGCCGGCAGGCCTTCCCGTCGCGGGCGAGATCCACGTCTGGCGGGCCGGGCTGGACTGGGCGCCAGACGCCCTGGCTGCGGCCGCCGCCTCTTTGAGTCCCGACGAACGCGAGCGCGTCGCCCGGCTGCGTCTGCCGGCGCACCGGGACGCATTTGTCGCCGCGCGGATCTTTCTTCGCCGGGTGCTGGCCCGGTGCCTCGGCGCTGACGCGGCGGACCTCCGCTTCGGGGCGACGGCCCACGGCAAGCCGTATCTGGTGGAGACCTCCGCCCCGCTGCATTTCAACCTGGCCCACTCGGGTTCGGTGGCGCTCCTGGTCGTCGCCGTCGACGCCGCGGTGGGCGTCGATGTGGAACGCGTCCGCATCAACCTGGACCTGGACGGGATCGCTCGGCGGTTCTTCCGCTCTGAGGAGAGTGCGGCACTTGATGCCCTGCCGGCGGCGCAGCGGACCGAGGCGTTCTTCGCCGTCTGGACGCGGAAGGAGGCCCTGCTTAAGGCACTGGGCAAGGGAATCGCCGGCGGCGTGGATCGGTACGGTGTCACCGTGGACCCGGGCTCGCCCGCCCGCGTGCTCGCCGCCGCGGGCGGCCCCGGCGAGGCGGCCCGCTGGTGGGTGGCCGATCTTGCCGCCGGCCCCGGCTACCGCGCCGCCGTGGCGGCGCCGGCCACGCCCGGCCGGGTGCTCACCTGGGCATGGCCCGGTCCGATGGACAGCTCGTCATCCCGCGCCCCGGAGGAAATCCCATGAACCAACCGCCGGACGCTGTCTGGCGCCGGATCGCATTCGGGCTGCTCCCCGTCGCCCTGCTCGTCACCCTGGTGGCCTCGAGCAGTTGCGGACCGGCCCCCCGCCGGGACTGGGCCGGACTGAGCACCGCCGCCGCCCATGTCGGCGACTGGCACATCGCGGGACGCACGTGGCTGGAAAATCTTGCCGCCGCCGAAGGGCGGGGACGCTTCTTGGACTACGACCGCGGCCGGCTGGAGGGCTGGCGGCACGGGGCCCGGCTGACCCTGGCCCGGCGGGAACCGGACGGCCTGGCAGAGACGGTAGTCGTCGAAGGCCAGCAGGCCCGGGGTTTCGTCGTGCATCACTTCATCCGGTTTTTCGACGGACGCACCGAGGGCACCCGATTCTCCTGCGCCGATCCGGGAGAGCTGTACGACAACTGGCCCGTCGCCGCCCTGCTCGCTGACGCCGCCCGCGGCTATCCCTGGCTGGAAGAAGCCGGGCACCCCCGGCCCACCCCCGCCCCCGAACCGTTCCCCCACCGCCGCGCGCCCACGGTCTGGTTCCGGCTCACGCTCCGGCCCGACCCGCCACCGGGCTTCGCGGAGTATCACGACTTCCGGCTGGGGCTCTCCCCCCGCGACGGCCTCGTCCGGGCCGCGGTGGGCGCCTTGCGGGAAAATCCGAAGGATCCCCGGTCCGAGATCCTGCACCGGGTGGTGGTGTTCGACCGGGTGACCATTCGCACCATCGTCCCCCCGGAAGGTCTCCTGCCACCGGCGGCGGCCGCCGCCGAATGGTGGGACGCCGCGACGAACCGCCCGATTCCCCCACCCCGCCAACTCATCGCCTCAGCGCCCTGAATCCGTCGTCACCGCCGCGACGCCGAGGCGCCAGGATGCAGCCGTACGCCGCGTTCGACGAACGCGGCCCGTTGAACCTCGCGGCCTCCGGCCGCGTGTTCGACCACGACAATATACTGACGAATGCGGCCCGTGGTTCCAACCCGTCCGATCAGCGGGGGTCAACGAACAGCGCTCCAGTTCCAGCATGAATGTGCAGCCGGTGCAGGTGCCGGCGGACGACAGGCCCGCCACCACTTGCCGATTTCACGGCGCCCGTCCGGCGGACGGGCGCTGTTTCGCCGTACGCCGCGTTCGACGAACGCGGCCCGCTGCACTTCGATCGTGCGCCACTTCAACCTTGACAAGCGCGCCCGGTTGATTTAAACATGGGCCGATCGAAACCGACACGGAGCGATTCATTCGGACAGGACAGTGCGCGTGATGTTCGTTGACGACCGGTCCCGCTTCTACTTCTACTTTTACTTTCCGCCTTCGCGGGGCCGGGGGAGCATGCGCGCCGACTAGCTGACCAGCCAGATCGAAAGTTCCCAAAAGCCCCGAAGCGATTCGGGGCTTTTTTATTTTTCCGGAGGTTTTCGGCCATGAAGATCGCGATCCAGGGCGCCATCGGATCATTCCACCACGAGGCGGCCGGCCGCTTTGCGCCCGGCGCCGCCGAGCCGGTGGTCTGCCGCACGTTCCGCGCGGTGTGCGAGGCGGTGCGCACCGGCGCCGCCGCGCGCGGCCTGATGGCGGTGGAGAACTCGCTGGCGGGCGGGATCGTCGCCAACTTCGCCCTGCTGGGCGAGTATCCGCTCCAGGTGCACGAGGAGCTGTACCTGCGCGTGGAGCAGCACCTCCTGGCCCTGCCCGGCCAGCGGCTGACGGACATCCGCACCGTGCACTCCCACCCCGTGGCTCTCCTCCAGTGCAGCCGCTTCCTGGCCGCCCACCCCCACCTGGAGTACATAGAGAGCTGGGACACCGCCGCCAGCGCCGCGGACATCCGGCGCGGGGGCTGGCGCGGCGCCGCCGCCATCGCCGGTCCGCTGGCCGCCGAGCTCTACGGCCTGGCGGCGCTCGCCACCGGCATTCAGGACCACGCCGACAACTTCACCCGCTTCCTCGTGCTCGCCGCGACCGCGCCGGACGCGGGCGCGCCGCCTGACAAGGCGTCGGTGCAGTTCCGCCTGCCCCACCGGCCGGGGACATTGGCCGCCGCGCTGGCGGCGCTGCACCGCGGCGGAGTGAACCTGACCTTCATCCAGTCGCTCCCCATCGCCGAGAATCCCTACGAGTATGTCTTTCACGTGGACTTCGAATGGGAGCTTCCCGGCGCCCTCGACGCAGCGATGACGGCGCTGAGCGGCCGCGCCGCAGCGGTGCGCCTCGTGGGCGCCTATCGCCGCGGCTGCCGCCCCGCGGCGACTCGGGCGGTGACGTCATGACCCGCGCCGCACCGAATCCGCCGACCGCGCCGGCCCTCCGGCTCAAGGGACGGCCGTACGTCATCGCCGGTCCCTGCAGCGCCGAAACGGAGGCGCAGGTGCTCCGCACGGCGCGCCGGCTGCGGCGGGACCGGCGGGTGGCCGCGTTCCGGGCCGGCATCTGGAAGCCCCGCACCCGGCCCGACTGCTTCGAGGGCGTCGGCGTGGCCGGCCTGTCGTGGCTCCAGCGCGTCCGCCGGGAGACGGGCCTGCCGGTGGCGGTAGAGGTGGCCCGCGCCCAGCACGTGTACGAGGCGCTCAAGCACGGCGTCGATATCCTGTGGGTGGGGGCGCGCACCACGGTGAATCCGTTCTCGGTGCAGGAGGTGGCCGAGGCGCTTCGCGGCGCCGACGTGCCGGTGTGGGTGAAAAATCCCGTCAGCCCCGACCTGTCGCTCTGGCTCGGCGCGGTGGAGCGCCTGGCGCGGGTGGGCGTCCGCCGCCTGGGGGCGATCCACCGCGGTTTCTCCACCGCCGACTGCGGCCCGTGGCGAAACGCGCCGCGGTGGGAGCTGGCGCTCGCCTTCCGCCGGGAGGCGCCGGATCTGCCGCTCCTGAACGATCCCAGCCACCTGGGCGGCCGGCGGGAATTCGTCGCGGAGATCGCCCGACGCGCCCTGGACCTCGGCTTCGACGGGCTCATGGTCGAAACGCACACCCGCCCCGCCGAGGCGCTGAGCGACGCCGCCCAGCAACTCACGCCGGCGGCGCTGTCGGCGCTCCTCGACACGCTGCCCGGCCGCCGGCGCGGCGCGCTGCGCGACACCACGCCCGCAGCGGGCCTGGCGGCGCTCCGCGGCGAGATCGACCGCCTCGACGAGGAGCTCATGCGGCTGTTGTCGCGCCGCAACCTCGTGGCGGGTCAGATCGGCCGCTACAAAAAGGCGCACCGCATGGAGGCGTTCCAGGGCGGCCGCTGGCGCCAGGTGCTGGACGACCGGCTGGAGCAGGCCGTCCGGCTGGGCCTCGACCGGCGGCTGGTGGAGGAGATCCTGCAGCGGATCCACGACCTGTCGCTCCAGGTCCAGGCTGCGGCCATGCGGCGGTGAGGGGCGGGGGCGACATCCCCCCGACGACCGGTTGCGTCTCCGCAAGCCGCCGGCCGTGCGATTGAAAATCCGCCGGCGATGTCCCATAATGAGGTCGCTGACAGACTCGGCAACGCCGGGTGGATTCGTCACCGTGCCTGCGACCGCAATGGCCGCCGAACCGGGTCTCCATGGACGTGATCTTTCAGAGGGGGAATTGCCGATGACCGCCCAAGTTCCCGACACGCTCCAGTACGACGGCCACTCCTATTCCATCGCCGCCATTGAGCGCGACTGGCCGTTCCACCCCGACGCGCTCGGACTGCGCGAGGGGCAGCCGGCCGCCGCCTGCACCGCCTGCTGGCGCGGGCACGTGGGCCACTACGCGGTCCGCGACGGGCGCCTGTACCTGGTTCGGCTCGGCCTGCTCGCCGGACCGAATCCGCCGGCGGCCTGGGACGGCATCCCACCCGGGGACAAGCCCGACTCCATGGGCTTGTGGGAATACCAGGACCTCTTCCATCCCGTGCCGTATTCCGGCGGCGTGGTCATCGCCCGGGATTTCATCCAGGAGTTCTACGTCCACATGGGCTTCCAGCATCCCGTCGGCTACGAGGTGGTGCACGAGCTCCGCTTCGACCGCGGGGCGCTGCAAAGCGCCACCGACCACTCCGCCCGGATGGCGGAGCTGCGCCACCTGGTCCGGAGCGGGCATCCGGAACAGGCGGGCATCAGCTGCTGCAGCACCAACATCGCCCGCCTCATCGAGGACGCGTTCTCGCTGTCGTACGAAAAAAAATGGCGGTGACCCGTCGCACCGTTGAATGATCCATGCAAAACAGGAAACGACAGTCCATGATTTCAAAGACGCGCCGGTGTTTTGCTTCCGGCGGAGCGCTCGGGACGGTGGACATCACGCACAGTCTCACCCCGCGACCGAACCGGGGATTTCATCAGGCCAGCGCCGGCCTGGCCCCTGATGGCCGGTTGGTCGTCGATCCCGGCACCGAGAATTATCCGCTGGCCAAACACACGGCGGCCGTATCACTTCGGGCGCTGGGCGGCATGGTCCGCCGGCAAGCGGGCCATCTTCCAAATCGTTGAGGCAACCGATGATTCACTTTCTTGACCCTGCCACCATCGACCCCCTCACGGCGCTGTTCAGCCTGTCGCATGACCACGGCGAATTCATGCGGGTCTGGCGGTGGGTGACCGAAGTGACGGGGCGACCGCCGGACCGACTGGCCCTGCTGGAGCTGCTGCCGCTGCGCGTCAATCTGGACAAAGGGGAGGAACGGCCGGTCTGGCGGAATGGCGAGGTCCACGCCGAGTGCCCCCTCTGCCCACGGCTCGCGGAGGTGCTGGCGCCCCTCGGCTGGGGGCCCGCCCCGACGGGACCCTTCCCGCGCCACCTCGCCTGGCGGCCGCCCGGCACAGCCGACCCGCCCGCGCTGATCGTCAGCCGCGGCAGCGCCGTGGTCGCGGCGGGCCTGCCCGGTGAAGTGGGCGCCATCGCCGCCGCGTGGTCAGCCCTCCCGGCAAAGGCCGTCGACACGCCGCCCGGGGAACTGGGCCGGCTGCTGATTCCGGATGCGGCGTACGCTCCCCCCGGCTCACTCGCGGCGGCTATTCGAGCCGTCGCGGCGATGATCGCGGCGGCGGGTGCGGGGCGCTGGCCGTTCCTGCGGGCTCTCCATTACGCCCTCCCGGCGGACGCCGCGGCCGCCGGCGGATCGCCCGACGACGGACGGCACACCTCCCCGCTCACCCACCGGCAGGTATTGAATGTCGAGATGCGTTGAGCCGGACTACCCGCGGGCGCGGATGATCAGGAGAAGACCGAGGACGAACAGGAGCGTGGCGCCGATGCCGGGCACCGAGACCAGCGCCACGGTGAATCCCTGCAGCCAGTCCAGCACGCCGATCTCCGGCATCAGCATGCCGCCCACGAACGCCAGCGACAGGTATTGGACGGCCATGAAGCCGAGCACGATCGCGCCGAGGCCGATGCAGATCCATGCCAGCGCAAGGCGGCCGCGATCCGGTTTTCCTGCCATGGGACTTGCGTCTCCGTAAAATCACCGCCCCCGCATCCCGCGAGGGTGCGCCGACTCCGGTGGCGGTGGCGGCTACCCGGTGCCGACGCCGGTCAGCGCGGCTCCGCCTGCAGGTCCAGCCCGCCGGCCCGCAACTGCTCCAGCGCGGCCGCGGCGGCTTCGTACTGCTCCCGCACCGCGGCCACTTTCTCGTTCCACGCCCCCTCGTACTCCGCCCGCAGCGCGGCGATTTTATCGGGCCACACGTTTTCGTAGTCGTTCTTCAAGCGGGCGATCCGCTCGTTCCAGGCCCGCTCGTATTCATCCCGGAGCTCGGCCAGGCGAGCCACCGCCGCTCCGTACTCGTCTTTGAGGCCCTTCCAGCGTTCCACCAGACGGGCGTACTCGTCGCCGATGGACCGCGCCACGGCTTCGACGGCGGCCGCGTACTCCGCTTTCAGGCCGTCCATGAGTTCCCGCACCGGCACGATCCGGTCCACCCGGTGCGCATTGGCGCCGGCGAAGGCGAACCCTTCGTCCAGGCGCCCCTGCCGCGCACTGTCCAGCGCCAGCGAGATGCAGTAGGCGGCCGCCCGGGCGTCGCAGCTCTCCAGGCAGCGCCACGGGCAGCGGAACGACCGGCGCGCGCCGCGGGCGACCTCTTCGAGAA
>JAEAMG010001007.1_pt1 | contig 25103 bp, 14 predicted proteins | sample 8958741 | NCBI WGS metagenome assembly JAEAMG01 (sample SAMN16933256, study PRJNA681125) | bioreactor sludge metagenome | isolation source: anaerobic bioreactor treating anionic surfactant - SDBS | place: India: Bengaluru | collected 2019-02-28 | reverse complement strand
TGTGGGCCGGTCGGTTGCAGGCGGCTGTGAAAAGCCCGCAAAGAAGAAGAGCCGCCAACGGGCGGTAAGGGATCGTTCGCGACACCGTTTGCCCCCTGTTGTCTCGTTGGGATCTTCCGCCGTGATAATCTGATTGTCCCGTTGTCATGCCTCTTCTCCTTGTCTGTACGGAAAAGCTTCCCCCATGAATCCGCCAGCTCAAAATCCCTGTTACTTATACGTATCGTCCAACATTTCAAAATGGGCGGGACTTGTCAAAACAAACTTGGCCTTAAACAGGTCATAAAATGGCCTATTTGGGGCCACGCACGCCCGGAGAAAGAAGGTGCTCGCGGCCTTCGTCCGCGCATTACGGGTCAGGGTGCTTGGAGAAGCGGCGTGATATCCTCTTTGTCTGGCTCCTCGGCGTCGCCCCCGCCTCCCAGCACGGCATAGAGCCGCACCAGATTGGCGAGTTTCGCGAACCTGAGTATGACAAGTCCCTCTTGCGCGCTGTAAAGCGATCGTTGCGCGTCCAGGACGCTCAGGTAGCTGTCGATTCCTTTGTCGTAACGGGAGGAGGATAAGCGGTAAGTGGCCGCGACAGAGTCAACGAGCGACTGTTGCGCCGCGACTCGCTCGTTGATCGTTCCGCGCACGGCCAGCACATCGGCCACCTCCCTGAACGCGCTCTGAATGGCTCTTTCGTACTGGTTTACAGCCATCTTTTGTTGCACTTTCGACGCCCGGAATGCCGACCATGTGCGCGCGTCGAAAACCGGGATGACGATTCGCGGCGCATAGCTCCAGGTGCCTGATCCGCCTTTGAAGAGCCCGTCGAGTTCACTGCTGGCGGTGCCGAAGGCGGCCGTCAGGGAATTGCTCGGGAAAAACGCGGCCCGCGCCGCGCCGATTTCGGCGTTGGCGGCTTTATGCAGGTCTTCGGATTGCGCACCATCGGGGCGGAGCAGGAGCACCTCGGAAGACATGCCTGCCTGGATGTCTTTGGGCGGGGTGATATCTTCAAGCAGCGCAGGCATCAGTTCTGCGGGCACGGGCGATCCGACCACGAGATTCAGAGCGTTCTCGCCTTGCGCGGTCCGTTGCTTGAATTGGGCGACGTCGCCGCGGGCGGTATCGACCTGCGTCTGGGCGCGGTAAAGGTCCAGCTCGGTCACGATGCCGGAATCGTAGCGCCGCTTGATCAATTTGTAGGCATCCTCCTGTGACTTTAGCGTGGTTTCGGCCAGTCGCAGGCTCTCCCGATCTGCGGCCAGCGCCAGATAGGTGTTGGCCACTGAGGAGATCATCAGAATCTGCGCGCTGCGGCGGGCCTGCTCCGTGGCCAGGTATTCCTGCAGGGCGCGGTCCTTCAGACTGCGGATGCGGCCGAAGAAGTCGAGTTCCCAAGCGGCGACGCCGAGATTGGCGTCATAGCGTGTGGTGGTCTGGCTGCGCCCTGAGTTCGAGAGATCTGCAGGCAGCCGCTGTTTGACCTCGCTGCCTGCGGCATTGAGGGTTGGAAACAGTTCTGCGCGCTGAATGCCGTACAGTTCGCGGGCCATCTCCACATTCAGTGCGGCCGCCCGCAGGTCGAGGTTGTTCGTGAGCGCCGTGCCGATGACGTGTCGCAGTTTTTCATCCGTGAAAAATTCACGCCATGCAAGCTGTTGGGCGTCCGGGGCGTTCGTCGCCGTCGTTCCCGCATAGGCCATGCCGGTCGGCCACGCGTCGGGAATCGGAGCCTTCGGGCGTGAATAGTTGGGGGCCAGCGTGCAGCCGAGCTGGATGCTGGCGATGCCGATCAAAAGAAAGCGTAAGGTTTTGTTCATGTCAGGGTTCTCGTTTCAGAGTCTTGCGATTTCCGATCTTTCAACGTTCCGGTAGTCCGATATTCCTGTTTGCTTTCAAGGCCCTTGGCAAGGCGCTTCTTGCCGCGTTTGCCAAATGCCGTCTCGATCATGACAAAGAAAAGCGGCGCAAAAAGCGTCACCAGGAACGTGGACGTTATGACGCCGCCCAGCACGGCGGTGCCGATGGCCTTTTGCGCGCCGGCGCCGGCGCCGTTTGCGAACGCCAACGGCATGACGCCGAAGCCGAATGCCAGCGAGGTCATGACAATCGGGCGCAGTCGCAGTTTGGAGGCCTCCAGCGTCGCCTCGATCATCCCCATGCCGTCCTCCACGCGGGCTTTGGCGAACTGCACGATCAGAATGGCGTTCTTGGTGGTCAGGCCGAGCGTGGTCAGCAGGCCGATCTGGAAGTAAACGTCGTTGGGCAATCCCCGGAGCGTCGAGCCGATCACGCCGCCGATGACCCCTAATGGCAGTGCGAGCAGGATCGAAATCGGGATCGGCCAGCTCTCGTACAGGGCTGCCAGACACAGGAAGATGACCAGGATCGAAAAGGCGTAAAGGGGCGCTGCCTGGGAACCGGCTTGCCGCTCTTGGTAGGAAAGCCCGGTCCAGTCATAGCCGATACCCTGCGGCAGCTTTTTCACGAACTCCTCCATGGCACGCATCGCCTCGCCGGAGCTCCTCCCAGCCGCGGATTCGCCCTGAATGTTGACAGACGGGAATCCATTGAAGCGTTCCAGTTTGGGCGAGCCGGAACTCCAGTGACCGGTCGCGAACGAGGAGAACGGTACCATCTTGCCCGTGGCGTTGCGCACATAAAGTCTCGCAAGATCCTCGGGTGACATGCGGTAGGGGGCATCGGCCTGGACATAGACGCGCTTCACGCGTCCGCCTTGGATGAAGTCATTGACATACGCACTTCCGAAGGCTGCGGAAATCGTGTTGTGGATCGAGCTGATCGGCGTACCCATCGCACCGGCCTTCGCCCAGTCCACGTCAATCCGGTATTCGGGCACGTCCTCAAATCCGTTCGGACGGACTTTTGTCAAAATCGGATCTTGGGCCGCCATGCCGAGAAGCTGGTTGCGCGCCTCCATCAGTTTGGCGTGGCCAAGGCCGCCCCGGTCCAGCAACTGAAAATCGAACCCCTTTGCCTGGCCCAGTTCGATAACGGCCGGAGGAGCAAAGGCAAACACCATGGCGTTTCGGATCAGGGAAAACGCGCCCATGGCTCTTCCGGCAACGGCGCCCGCTTTCAATTTCGGGCTCTTACGGAGTTCCCAGTCTCTGAGCTTAACGAAGGCCAACCCCGCGTTTTGGCCGCGGCCCGAGAAGCTGGTGCCCGAAACCGTCATAATGGATTCAACGGCCTCCTTTTCATCGATCAGGAAATGGTCGCGCACGTTTTCCATGACCTTCTTGGTCTGCTCCAGGGTCGAGTTCGCAGGCAATAAGGCTTGGACCATGAGGATTCCCTGGTCCTCATCCGGGAGGTAGGCTGACGGCATCCGCCTGAACAGGAAGCCCATCGCCACGACGATCAGCAGAAACAGAAACACGTAGCGGGTCTTGCGCGCAAGCGAGTGCCCGACCAGCCGCACATAGCGGTCCCTTCCGCGGGAAAAGAACCGGTCGAACCAGCGGAAGAAAGGCCGCATGAACCAGACTCCCATTTCAGCCGCTTCGTGCCCCTTGGGCACCGGTCTCAGAAATGAGGCGCATAACACGGGCGTCAATATCAGCGCAACGATCACGGAGAGAAGCATGGAAGCGATGATTGTAATGGAAAACTGACGATAGATGACACCCGTGGAGCCCGCAAAAAATGCCATCGGGCCAAACACCGCCGACAGCACCAACCCGATGCCGATCAGGGCGCTGGTGATCTGGTCCATCGACTTGCGTGTGGCCTCCAAGGGCGAGAGCCCTTCCTCGCTCATGAGCCGCTCCACGTTTTCCACCACCACGATCGCATCGTCCACCAAGAGTCCGATCGCCAACACCATGGCGAACATGGTCAGCATGTTGATGGTGAAACCGAAAAGCCCGAGCACCGCGAAAGTCCCTAAAATCACCACCGGCACCGCGATGGTGGGAATCAGGGTGGCCCGCATGTTCCCCATGAAGAGGTACATGACCAGAAAGACCAGCAGGATGGCCTCAAAGAGGGTCTTCACCACTTCATGGATCGCGACTCTCACAAACGGAGTCGTGTCGTAGGGATAAACGATCTTCATGCCTGCGGGGAAAAACCGGCTCATCTCCTCCAATGTGGACCTGATGGCATTTGCCGTAGACAGCGCATTAGCGCCGGCTGACTGCCGGATCGCCAGTGCGGCGGCGGGCTTGCCGCTGAAAAAGGCATCAATATCGTAAGCCTCGGTTCCCAATTCAGCCCGGCCCACATCCTTCACCCGCACAACGGAGCCGTCCGGATTGGTGCGCAGGGGAATGGCCGCAAACTCATCCGGAGTCTTGAGCAGGCTCTGGACAATGATGGAGGCGTTCAGCCGCTGTCCCTTGACCGCCGGAGCTCCGCCGAACTGACCGGCGGACACCTCCACGTTGTAGGCCCGCAGCCCGAGGATCACGTCTTGAACCGTCATCTGATACTCGGTCAGCTTATCCGGGTTCAGCCAGATACGCATGGAGTACTGGCTTCCGAAAACCTCCACCTCGCCCACGCCCGGCACCCGCGAAAGTACCTTCTCCAGGTTGGATTGGGCATAGTCTCGCAGGTCGTTTCCGTCCATGCTCTCGTCCGGCGAGATCAGACCCACGATCAGCAGGTAGTTGCGGGTGGACTTGCTCACCTTCACACCTTGGTTCTGTACCACCGCCGGCAGGTTCGCCATGGCAAGTTGGAGTTTGTTCTGAACCTGCGCCCAGGCCAGATCCGGGTCGGTCCCCGGCGCGAACGTCAGGTCAATGCGTGCTGAGCCTGACGAATCGCTGCTGGCGGAAAGATACAGCATCTGGTCGAAGCCGGTCATCTTCTGCTCGATGATCTGCGTCACGCTGTTCTCCACCGTCTCCGCCGACGCCCCGGGATAAAAAGCGGTGATGGCTATGGAAGGGGGCGCGATGGGAGGGTATTGTGAGATGGGCAGATTGAAAATCGCCAAGCCACCTGCCACCATGAGAATGATGGCTATGACCCACGCAAAGACGGGACGATCTAGAAAAAATCTCGATAACATGACGAGCCTTCGTTACTTCTCGGTTGGAGCCGGATGAACGGTGTTTTCCGCGCCCGGTTTCCCGCCATCCTTAAAGGGCACTGTTTTCACCTCTGCGCCTGGCCGCACTTTTTGCATCCCCTCGGCGATCACTTGGTCCCCGGGCGTTAGGCCCGAGGTCACAAACCACTGGTCGCCGATCGCCCGGTCAAGGCTCAGTTTGCGTTGCTCAACGCGATGAGATGCCGTCACGATCAAGGCGACTGGATTTCCCTTCGGGTCACGTGAAACCGCCTGCTGCGGGACCAGAATGGCCTTCTCATTGACGCCTTCTTTGATCACTGCGCGGACGAACATGCCTGGCAGTAGCGCGCCGTCCGGATTCGGAAAGACCATCCGCAGAATCACGGACCCCGTGGTTGTATCCACGGACACGTCGCGGAACTGGAGCTTGCCCTCCAGCGGATAAGCGGTGCTGTCTTCTTGGATGATCTGCACTTGATTCAGGTCGGTCCCGTTGTGGAGCAGGCGGCCGTCCTCCAGGCGGTGCTTGAGGCGCAGCAGTTCGGTGGTGGACTGGGGCACGTCCACATAGATGGGGTCCATCTGTTGGATCGTCGCCAGGGGGGTGGGCTGATAGGCTGTCACGATGGCGCCGTCGGTCACGGCGGATTTGCCGATGCGGCCGGGAATCGGTGCGGTGATCCGGGTATAGCCCAAGTTGATCTTGACCGTTTCCAGAGCCGCCGCAGCCTGCTTGATGGCCGCTTCGGCCGCAGCCACCGCTTCACGGGCGCTCTGTACGTCGGCCTCGGTGGCCGTCAGGGTCGCTTCTGCCACATTGGCCGCGGTCACCGCTTGTTCGCTTTCGCTGGCGGAAACGGCGTTCTCTTTGAGAAGCTCCTCAAACCGCCGGCGGTTCGTGCGGGCGAAGGCAACCGTCGCCTGCTGCCGGGCTACGCCCGCGTGGCTGGCGTTCAGCGCTGCGCGGGCCTGGTCGGCGGCTTTCTTCGTAGCCTCGAGGTTCGCCTCCGCACTTTCCAACGCGGCTTTAAACGGGGCAGGATCAATTTCGTAGAGTGTCTGGCCTGCCTTGACGTCGGAGCCTTCCGTGAACAGTCTTTTCAGAATGAGTCCGCTGACTTGGGGCCGGATCTCTGCGATGAGATAGGGAGATGTCCGGCCCGGCAGCTCCATGGTCAGCAGCACGGGTTTTTCCGTGACTGTGATCGTCGCCACCTCCGGAGTCGGGGGGGCCATCACCTGTTGCTGCCTGTTGCAGCCGGTCGTCATGAGCCCGCAGAATAGGGGCGTCAACAGGGCGCCGCCCGCCGCGAGAGGCGCAAAAAAGCGAAGTCGGCACACGTGGCGAACTTTGCAGTAAGCGGTTCTTGATTGAGTCGTTATCATTCCGATTGTTCTCTCCGTTTCACTAAAACGTTATGCCCGGATGGCGGCGATCACCGTCCCGAAACCGAAGTGGATCGCTTTCTCCAAATCGATCTCCAGGCACTGGTCGATTTGCAATTTCATCAGCCCCAGCCAGGTCGCGCCCAGCACCGCTGACGCGGTGGCGATGTCTGCGTCTGGCCGCACCTCGCCGTTAATTTGTAAAGCGGCCAAGGTGTTCTCGATGATCACAAAGGGTCCCGTCTCAAGCAGCCGGAGACGGCGTTTGATGGGCACAAATCGTGCCGCCGGCCAATCCATGCTCAACATCATCTGAAAGTATTTGCGGTTGACGGATTTGCTGACAATCAGACGTCCTCTTTCAACGAAATGCGCGGCGAGCCCATTCAGTGATACCGGGGAGGGCAGCTTGCGGGTAACGTGTTCGTTGTGCTTTGCCGTCATATCCGCAACGAGTTCGGCGAATAAGTCTGGCTTGCTCTTGAAATGCCAGTACACGGCTCCTTTTGTCAGTTGAATGCGGTCGGCTACATCCTGGAAGGTTGTCCGCTCGTACCCTTTTTCGACGAACAGATCGAGTGCCGCCTTCAGGATTCTCTGACGCGTCAGTTCTGCCTCTGCTTTGGTTTTTCTCGCCATCGCTCGCCTTTCGGGTTGAATTCCGAAGGGCCTAATATACATACCTTCAGGTCAGTATGCAAGCTGAAAGGGCAAAAAGCGGAAATGGAGGGTGTGCCCGCGCTTTTCCCCCGCCGCTTGTCATCTCTTCTACTGGCCTGAACCCGCCGGATATGGTACAACTAGTGCCATCATAAAGCAGAGGGGATCATGATGAGCGGATGGAGTGGGCGTGCGGCGTGTTGGCTGGGGATCGTTGTGTTGGCGGCGTGTCAGGTATGTGCGGGTACGCTGTACGTGGCGCCGGGCGGAAATGATGCGGGGCCGGGGGACCGCAAACAGCCGCTGGCGACACTTCAAGGCGCGCGCGACCGCGTGCGGCAAATGCGGGCGCGGGCGGCCGTAAAAGAGCCGGTAACCGTGGTGTTCTCGGACGGCGAATATGAGCTGACAGAGCCGGTTGTGTTCGGCCCCGAGGACTCGGGTACCGCTGACGCGCCGGTGAACTATGTCGCGGCCGAGGGGGCAAAGCCGGTTTTCTTCGGCGGCAAGCGCCTCCCGCTTTTTGAAGCCGGTGCGGACGGCGTTTGGCATACCCGGGTCGCTCCGTCGCTCCGCTTCGAGCAGCTCTACATTAACGGGCGGCGCGCCACGCGGGCGCGGTCACCCAATCAGTTCTATTATTATATGCAGGCGCCCGTGCCGTTCGGGTTTGACCCTCTGACCGGCAAAGCCGCAGACCTGTCGCGGCGCGCTTTTATCGCTGACAAAGCCGACATCGCGCCGCTGGCAGGCAAAAGCCGCGATGAGCTTTCTAACGTGGTGGTGCGGGTCTTCCATTCGTGGGAAGTGAGCCAGTCGCGGGTGCAGGCTGTCGAACCTGAGAGCGGGCGCGTGGTGGTGACGCCCAGTTCGCCGTGGACCTTTTTCTATTGGGGGAGCTATCTGCCGCGATACCGGTTGGAGAATTTCAGGGAGGCGCTGGATGAGGCGGGAGAGTGGTACCTCGACAAGGACGGACTGTTGAGCTATCTTCCGCTGCCGGGTGAAAGTATCAAAAAGACCACGCCGGTCGCGCCGGTCGCGACGGCGTTCCTGCAATTCAAGGGCGACGCCTTGGCGGATAAATGGATCGCGCATCTGACGTTTCAGGGCTTGACCTTCTCCTATGCCGCCTACTTCTTGCCCGATCGCGGTCAGGGCGACGGCCAGGCCGCAGTGTCGCAGCCTGCGGCGGTCGAGCTGGATGGAGTGCGGCAGGTGGCTTTCCGCGACTGCGTGTTCTCGCATACCGGTCCGCACGGAGTCTGGTTCCGCAAGGGTTGCCGCGAGAGCGCGCTGGAACATTGTCACGTATACGATGTCGGCGGCGGTGCGGTGCGCATTGGCGATTCGAAATGGAGTAAAGAAGAGTTGCCCGATAAGCTGACCGGCAGGATCGTGATCGACAATAACATCCTGCAGGAAGGCGGGCGCGTCTTCCCCGGGGCGACGGGCGTGTGGATCGGCCATGCCAGCGACGTGCGGGTGACGCATAATGACATCGGCGATTTCTTCTACACCGGCATCTCCATGGGGTGGACCTGGGGATACCGCGAGACCGTGACGCACCGCAACACGTTGGCTTTTAACCATATTCACCATATCGGCTGGGGTGTGCTGAGCGACATGGGCGGCATCTATACGCTCGGACGTTCGGACGGCACCGCCATTACGAACAACCACATCCACGATGTTTTTTCGTACGACTACACCGGTCGCGGCGGCTGGGGGCTCTATACGGATGAGGGCAGCGCGCAAATGGTCTACGAGAATAATCTGATCCATCACACCAAGACCGGCAATATTCATCAGCACTATGGGCAGGAAAACGTCTTCCGCAACAATATACTGGCGTTTAGCCTGAACGGGCAGATCCAGCGGTCGCGCATCGAAGCGCACACCGCATTCATCCTCACCAATAACATCGTGTATTGGGATAACGACTCCGCGGCGTTCTGGCGCGGCCAGGCCGGTGCGGTCGGCACGGTCACGGACGTGGTGGTGAACGCGAACACCTATTGGAATCCGAACGGTATAGCGAGCAACGCGTTCAACTGTGGCTCGTGGGAGGCCTGGCGGGAGGCCGGTATGGATACGCAGTCGCGGATCGCCGATCCGCTGTTCCGGAATGCGGCCAAGGGCGATTACCGGCTCAAGTCGTCGTCTCCCGCGTTAAAGGCCGGATTCCGTCCCTTCGATTATACGCAGGCTGGCGTCTACGGTTCCAGGGCATGGCGTAAGCTCGCGTCACGGAAGTCCTATCCGGAAGTGCGTTTCGCGCCTCAGCCCGAGCGCTATGTGGTCCGTCGCGTGGATGAGGACTTTGAGGGCCTGCCGCTGAACGCGCCGTTCCCGAGCGTGACGACGCATGTGGAGAAAAAAGGTGACGGCATTGCGGTCTCGGCGGAAACGGCCTTTTCCGGCAAGCAGTCGCTCAAAGTGCAGGATGCGCCGGGTCTGACCTATGCCTACAATCCGCATTTCACGTTCTCTTGCGCGTTTACCAACGCGGTGGTCGAGAATCGGTTCGCGGTTCGGCTGTCTGTGGGCGCGGAGTTCTTCACGGAGTGGCGCGACTATCCTGAGGGTGGCGGTAACGGCTATGTGACGGGGCCTTGCCTGACGTTCCGCGACGGAAAAATCGTTGCTCGGACACGCCTCCAGAGTCCGGATGGTAAGTTGAAAGCAGGAGAGCGCCTGGTCGTCGAACTTCCTGTGGATACGTGGGCGCAGGTGACGGTGAACACGGTCGTTGGACCGCGCGCGACGGGACGGTGGTCGGTCAAGGTGGCGCGTGAGGGTCAGCCGGAGGTGGTTGTCTCGGACCTGCTGTTCGCCAGTGATGCGTTTCAGGCGATGGAATGGCTGGGCTTCTGCTCGACAGCCAGGGACAAGGTGGCGTATTACCTGGATGATTTTAAATTCGGTGAAATGAGTAAGTGAAACCTCGGACAGAATCCCGCTCTCGGACTTGAAAGAATGCGTTGATGAGCAGCTTGTGAAGGGATCGCCCCGGGAACGGATGTGGGCTGCGGCCTGTGGAGTGACAATAAAGCGGATATGAATACAGAGAAGACACCCTTACTTCAGGGGACCGGCGCCTTGCTTGTGGGGGTGTTGTTGACGATTTCTACCATGGGCTTTTTGGTAGTGTGGGGCGCGTTTGAGCAGTCTGGGCGGAAAAGCGGGGCTGAGATCGCCGTATGGGGCCGGGCGGCCGGTTTTTGGAAATGGGAGGTTGCCGTCTGTGCGATGATTTTGGCGTTCCTGCTGGGACTGCTTTTTATCCTCCTCAAACGCACGGACTTTCGCCTCCGTCATCAGCATGAAGCGTTGCAGGAGAGTGAGAGAAGTTATCGGCAGCTCTTCGACTCCATGGCCTCGGGGTTTGCGCTTTGTGAGGTCATTCGGAACGATAAGGGCAAACCCAGCGACTACCGGTTTGTCAAGGTGAACCCGGCGTATGAGAACCTCACGGGATTAAAATCGAATGAGGTGTTTGGCAGTACGGTTCTGAGGGCACACCCCGAAGCCGAAACAAACTGGATCGAGCGGTTTGGAGACGTGGTTTCATCGGGGCACCCGGTGACTTTCGAACATTTCAATCGTGATCTCAGCCGCTATTTCCAAGTCAGTGCCTATCGCCCTCAAGTCGAGCATCTCGCCTTTTTCCTGCGCGATATCACCGAGCGTAAGCAGGTCGAAATTTATCGCGATTTAGGGAATGAGATCCTGCAGATTCTGAACGAGTCGGGGCCGCTTCGGGAGTCGATCCGGTGCATTCTCGTTTTGATCAAGGCCCGCACCGGCTTCGATGCCGTAGGTATGCGCATGCGGGATGGGAACGATTTCCCGTACTTCGCGACAACCGGTTTTTCCAGCGTTTTTCTTGCCGAAGAAAGTTCGCTGCTTCCCAGCGGCGACGCGGGGGCTGCAGGCCCGAATAATAAGAACGAGGTCCGTTTGGAGTGTGCCTGTGGAATGGTCGTTTCTGACAAGACGGATTCAGCTTCTTCGTTTTCCTCGGCGGGGGGCAGTTTCTGGATCAATGACATCAGCCATCTGACGGATGTGCCGACCTGTCAGAGACTGCGCATTCATCCGCGCAACGCGTGTCTCCGGCAGGGATACGCATCGGTGGCGCTCGTGCCGGTGCGGATGAAGGAACAGATCGTTGGCCTCTTGCAGCTTAACGATAAGCGAAAGGGGTGCTTCTCTCTTTCGGTCGTCAAGCAGCTCGAGGGGATTGCGGCGCACATTGGCGAAGCGCTGATGCGCAAGCGGGTGGAGGACGAGTTGCACGAGTCCAACCGTCGTCTCGAAGCTGCCACGGCGCGCGCCGAGCAGGCCAACGCCACCAAAAGTGAGTTTCTGGCAAACATGAGTCACGAAATCCGAACTCCGATGAATGGGATTATCGGCATGACGGGATTGTTGATGGACACGGAGCTCACCCCGGAACAGCGTAAATATGCCAAGGCTGTGCGTGCCAGCGGCGAAGATTTGCTGGCGATCATCAACGATATTCTGGATGTTTCCAAGATCGAGTCGGGTAAACTCCAGCTCGAAAGGTTGGATTTCGACTTGACCTATCTGTTGGATGATTTCGTCTCCCTGTTTTCCGTGCGTGCCCATGAAAAAGGTCTGGAGCTGCTTTGCCACGTGGATCCCGCCGTGCCGACTCGGCTTCAAGGTGACCCGGGCCGGCTGCGCCAGATTCTCACCAACTTAACCGGAAATGCGCTCAAGTTTACCCCGGCAGGAATGGTGGATATCCGCGTTTCGCTTGTCGAAGAGCGTGATGCCGACGTTCTTCTGCGGTTTTCTGTGCGCGACACGGGGATCGGCATTCCGGCCGATAAGATCGGATTGCTTTTCAATAAGTTTACACAGGTGGATGTCTCTACCGCTCGGAATTTTGGCGGAACCGGTCTCGGCTTGGTGATCTCGAAGCAGATGGCCGAGTTGATGCAGGGCGAAGTGGGGGTAAACAGCGAATTCGGCTGCGGCTCGGAATTCTGGTTTACCGCACGCTTGCGTAAACAGGATTGCGGGGTGCAGGATGATGGAGGCCCCGCCGCCGCCCACGTTTCTCAGGTTTCCCCGAAAGAGAAGAACGTCGCCTCGCCGTTGCGTTCGTCAGCCGTCTCGTGGGAGCAGGCCATTAGCGAAACGCGAAATATGTTTGCTGGGCGTAAGGCGCGCATTCTTCTGGCGGAAGACAATATTACAAGTCAGCAGGTTGCCTTGGGTGTCCTGAAGAAGATGGGGCTTAACGCGGACGCCGTCGCCAGCGGCGCGGAAGCGGTCAAAGCGCTGACCGCGATTCCCTACGACGTGGTGCTGATGGATGTGCAGATGCCTGAAATGGACGGCTTGGAGGCAACGCGCCTGATTCGTAGCCCGCTGTCCGGTGTTTTGAATTGCCAGGTTCCCATCCTTGCCATGACCGCGCGGGCCATGCAGGGCGATGAGGATAAGTGTCTGAGTGCGGGGATGGACGGATATGTGCCTAAACCGGTGGCCCCGTTGGAGTTGGCCGCCGCTCTTTGCAAATGGCTACCGGAGGGAAAAATGGAAAATGGAAGATCGGATGGTCGCGGGGTGGCTGAGGCGGGCGTAGTCAGCGAACCGTTCCCGACGCGTGCCAAACCCGACGTGCCTGTGTTTGACAAGGCGGGCACGATTTCGAGGCTAATGGACGATGAGGACTTGGCCCAAGAGATCGTTGCTCTGTTTATAGAGGATATTCCCAAACAGGTTGCAGAGCTGAAGCGTTTTTTGGATGACGGCCAAGCTGGCGGTGCAGAGCGCGTGGCCCATTCCATAAAGGGCGCTTCTGCCAATGTGGGGGGCGAAGCGCTGCGCAAGGTGGCTTTTGACATGGAAATGGCGGCTAAGGCGAGCGATCTGGCCGCTGTGAACAGGCGGATGGATGAACTCTTGGCGCAGTTCGAGCGGTTCAAAGCGGCGGTAAAAGCCGAAGCTTGGATCTGAAGCTCAAAAGAGCGGAAGACGCGCTGAAGCGGATCGTGAACGTTGCCGAGAAGGAGGTCGGGATCGTAATCTCGACCTCTGTGAGCGCGTGTTGGTAAAAACAAATAAAGGGAGACATTCACATGAATACGAATCGGGTATCACGTCGTCGTTTCTTGGCCGGAGCGGGCGCAATGTTCGCGATGCCGACGCTCCTCTCGTCGGGGTGTTTGGGCCTGCGTGGCGGGGGCCACCGTCCGCCGCCGTCGGCTCGCATCAACGTCGGCATTCTGGGCTACGGCACCATGGCGCAGGATAACATCGGAAACTTCCTGAACAATGAGCGCGTGCAGGTGGTGTCGGTGTGCGATCCGGTTTCCGAAGGCCCGCTTTACGGGTACAAGGCGGAGCGCGTGGGCGGGCGCGAGCCGGGGCGCAGGAAGGTCAATGATTTCTATGCGGGAAAAACGGGGGAATCCGGCTACAATGGCTGTAAGGTCTTCGCCGATTTTCGCGAGATGTTGCAGGACAAGGATCTGGATGCGGTGTGTATCAGCACGCCTGATCATTGGCACGCTCTGCACACGGTCTGGGCGTCGAAATTCGGCAAGCACATCTACGGCCAGAAGCCGCTCTACCTGACCGTGCTGGAGGGCCGTGCCATGGTGAACGCGGTGAAGAAAGCCGGAATCACCTTTCAAACCGGTGCGCAGTCGCGCTCGAATGATTATTTCCGCATGGCGTGTGAGTTCGTGCGCAACGGCCGCATCGGCAAGCTTCAGCGTGTGGAGGTGGGGCTGAACCAGGGACACGCCACGTTCGGCAAAACGCCCGAACAGTTGAGCGAAATGCCGCTGCCAACGCCGCCGCCCTATGTGGATTTGGACCTGTGGCTGGGGCCTGCGCCTCTGCGCAGGTTCACGCCGAAGATTCACCATCCGATGCAGTGGCGCTACAACCTTGATTACTCGTGCGGCATGCTCACCGATTTTGCGGCGCACCAGCTTGACATTATGCAGTGGGCGCTGAACAAAGACGGTGTGGCTCCGGTCGCTATCGAGAATATCACGGGGCGGTTGCCGCCGTTCACGGATCTCTACAATACGTTGGCGGAGCCGTTCAGTTTTGAAATCGTATACGCGGACGGCATGCGCGTCTTTGTTTCTTCAAAGTATAAGTACGGCTGTCATTTCTTCGGTGAGGGCGGTAAGGAGATCTACGTCACAAACGGCAAGCTGGAGACCACGCCTGCGGGAGGGCGGTAAGGAGATCTACGTCACAAACGGCAAGCTGGAGACCACGCCTGCGGAGCTCATCCGTGAGAAGATCCGTGACGACGAGATCAAGCTGATCCGCAGCGGCCAGCAGGAGAAGAACTTCATCGAGAACATCTACACCAATGGGCAGAATATCTCGCCCGTTACGGCGGGGTTCTCGTCGGTGCTGCCCGCTGTGTTGGCGCACATCGGGATGCGGCTGGAGCGCTCGAACCTGAAATGGGACGCGTCGAATGACCGTTTCGTCAACGATGCGGCCGCCGACAAGCTCCTCGTGCCCCACATGCGTGCGCCCTGGACGCTGGACGTGTAAGCGGCGATCGCAGTTCCGGCGGAGGGGATATGAAAATCAGGGCGGGCTCGGAGAGTCCGCCCTTTTCGTATCACCGTTTAAACGGTGTGGGGCGCGGGCTGCTTGTCTTGGAACTCCGCCCACTCGGGCTCTGATTCAAAGATCCAGCGGTAGTAGTCCTGCGCCTCCAGCTTGACGGCCGCGTGTTCGTCGACAACCACGCGGCACTGGGGGTGCAGTTGGAGCGCCGACGCCGAGACCATGGAGGTGATGGGCCCCTCCACCGCTTTGGCGACAATGTCGGCTTTGGTGCTGCCGGTCACCAGGAGGATGATTTTCCGGGCATCCAGAATGGTGCCGACCCCCATGGTGATCGCGCGTTTGGGCATGTCCGCCGGATTTTTGAAAAGCGTGCTGTTCACCGCAATGGTGGAGGGCGCCAGCGATTTGTCGCGGGTCCGCGAACGCAGAGCGGAGAGCGACTCGTTAAAGCCGATGTGGCCGTCGGCACCAATGCCGAGAAGCTGGAGATCGATGCCGCCGAATTCCAAGATCATCTCTTCGTAATGCCGGCAGGCGGCCTTCACATCCGTTGCCATGCCGTCGGGCAAAAAGGTGTTGCGGTGGTCGATGTTGATGTGGTTGAAGAGGTGCTGGTCCATGTAATATCGATAGGAGCTGGGGTGATCGGTACGCAATCCGATGTATTCGTCCAGGTTGAACGTTCTGCACAAGGAGAAGTCCAGCCCCTTCTCGCGGTGCATGCGGACAAGTTGCTTGTACACGCGTTCCATGGTCCGGCCCGTGGCCAGCCCGAGCACGAGATGCGGTTTTTCGCGAAGCGCCTTGGCAATCAATGACGCCACCAGCCAGGCGGCGCGCTCGGCATCGGGCTGAATAACCAGTTCCATAAAAAATTACACTCCGTATTCCTTGGCGTTGACCGGACTGGACACGAGCACGCTCCGGTCGGCAATTGCCTTCTTCAGCAGGTCGAGTTCGTCGGCAGGTGCTGCGAGCGGCAGGGCCACCTGGCCTCCTTGCGCGGCCGAGCGGCAAAGCCCCATCATGATCTCCATGCCCTTGTAGGCGCTGTCGAAATGGCAGGAGTGGACGTTCGCGGGATCATCCAACCACTCCGCCATCTCCTGAATGTAGGGCGGCATGTCGAGGTCGTAGTTCATGGCACCTTCGCCGCTCTGGAAGCCGTCGCGCCGCGTAACCGCGCGCCAGCCGCCGTTGGTCAATACCTCCGCGAACCCCTCGGTGCCCTGCACGCAGATGCGGTTTTTGCCCCACCATTTCGCCACTTCGGGCTGGTCGGGTGCGCCTGCTCCGGCTTCGAAATAGCCGCGGATGCCGCCGGCGAACTGCACAACGCCCGCGATGAAATCGGGTGAGGGATGGTTGTCTGCGAATTTGCCGCGGCCGGCGGCCTGAGCCATCACCCACTGCGCCTCGGGCTCGCCGGTGTACCAGCGGGCGTAGTCGATCATGTGGGACAGCATGTGCGTCATCCAGCCGGTCGCTGTCGCGGTCACGGTGTGGATGCGGCCGAGAGCGCCGCTGGCCGCGATCTCCTTGACTTTGCGGTAGTGGGCGCCGTAGCGGTGCTGGTGGCTGACGACAGCCTTGACGCCTGACGCGTCCAGCATCTTTTTGATCTCCATGCCCTCGCGGCTGGTGAGGGCGACGGGCTTCTCGAAAGCGATCAGCTTCGCCCCGTTGGCGATGCCGGCCTTGATGAGCGGCGTGCGCAGGTTGGGCAGGGTGCAGAAACAGAAAATGTCGGGCTTGACCTCGTTGGCGAGGGCTGCGGCATCGGTACCCGTCTTCGGATTGCCCAGTTTAGGCGCGGCCGCATCGAGGCGGGCCTGGTCGATGTCGCAGATGCCGACGACCTTGAAGCGTGGATTGGCGTTGAACGCGGTGGCGTGGTGCATGCCGCGCTTTCCCATGCCGACGACCATGACTGTGTAGCTGCTCTTCATGTGGTTTGCCCTCTTGCTGGTGAAAAATGTCTAAAACTGAACGCCCAACTCTCAACAGGGAACGTGACTGTTGCGGGTTGAGCGTTCGGAAGGGTGGCCGGTTGCCTTACGCGTTGGCCTTATCCCACTCCATGCACTTTTGGATGGTGAAGTCCACTTCGTCCTCTGTCAGCTCCGGGAACATCGGCAGGCTGACGCAGGAAGCCGCGTTCCTCTCCGCGTTCGTCATCTTGCCCACGATGCGTGCCTTTTTACCCCAAGGATAGCCAGCCTGCTGGGTGATGGTGATGGGGTAGTGGCACTTGGCATCGATGCCGTTCTCGTTCAGGAACTTCAGCAAAGAGTCGCGCTTGGCGGCGTCCACCGTCTCGATCACATAAAGGTGGAAAATGTGTCGTCCGCCGGGGACCTGGTAAGGAAGCGTGAAGCTTTTCGCCTTCTTGAGGCCTTTGGTGTAGCGGCCCGCCAGCTTACGGCGCTGGTTGTTGCCCGCGTGGATGTGTTTCAGCTTGGCGCTCAGGATGCCCGCGTGGATGTCGTCGAGGCGGCTGTTGAAGCCGAAGCTGTGCTGTGACCGCTTTTCGGAGCCGTGGTTGCGCATCTTGCGGACCAGGCGGTCGATTTCCGGATTGTTCGTGATGACCATGCCGCCGTCGCCGAACGTGCCGAGGTTCTTCTGGATGATGAAGCTCGTCGTGGCGGCGTCGCTGAGCTCGCCGACGCGGAAGTCCGGGCCTGCCGAATCGATGGCCTGGGCGTTATCCTCGACGATAAAGAGTTTGTGCTTGTCCGCGATCTTGCGGATGGCGCGCATGTCGGCGCACTGTCCGTACAGATGCACGGGAATGATGGCCTTGGTCTTTGGGGTGATGGCCGCCGTGATTTTCTTCGGGTCGATGCACTTCGTCAGAGGGTCGCAGTCCACGAAAACCGCGGTCGCGCCGGTGAACCAGATGGCTTCAGCCGTGGCGAAGAAAGTGTTGGTGTGGGTGATGACTTCGTCGCCGGGTCCGATGCCCAGAGCGAGCAGGCAGAGCCAGATGGCGTCTGTGCCGTTGCCCACGCCGATCGCGTATTGCGTCTTTGAGAATTTGGCGAATTCTGCTTCGAACTTCTTGAGCATCGGGCCCATGACATATTCGCCGCTCTCGATCACCGTCTTGATGTTGGCGTCGATTTCGCTTTTCATGCTGTTGTACTGGCGGACATGTCCGTAAAAGGGAACCTTCATTGCCTCTCTCCTCGTTTTTCTCGGTGAACCGCAGAAACGTCCGGTACGCTACCATAGCGTGGTCCAGAATTTCTCTCACCTATGACTGTTCTGTATTATGAAAGGCTGAGTGAAAACAGTCAACCGGATTTTTGAACCGGGCGAAGAGCCGTTGTGACGTCATCGTTCCCGGTTCGCTTTTCACTCCGGTTCATCTTCTCTCCCCCTGAAATTGCAGTTCCTTTTCTTCCCGGTTCGGATTACACTTGAGCGATTATTAACTGGAGGTGCCTCATGCGTAAAATGCTCATGCTGTTGTTGGTGCTGGCCTTGGCTGGCATGTGTCAGGAAAACCCCAAGCCTGCCGCCGCGCAGGAAGGGAAAAGTTATGTGCGCGTGAAAAATGGTGAGGATCAGCAGGACGTCTTGCTGCAGGACGTCGCGGCGTTCTTGGAAAAGGCCGACCATTTCTATCTGGCCACGTGCGAGGGCGACGGTGCCCGCGTGCGGCCGATTAAATATACGTACGTTCTGGACAATAAGCTGCTTTTCGTGACCTCCTCCAAGAAGGAGGTGTACGGTCAGCTGATTAAGAACCCGAAGGTTGAAGTCTCACAGACAGCCGCGGACAAGAGTGCCTATCTGCGCTACAAAGGACTCGCGGCGCCGTGTACGGATGAAGCCGTCAAGGCCAAGGTGCTTGAGGCCTTCCCCAACTTTCAAAAAAGCTTCAAAGAAAATCTCGTGATTTTTTGGATCGAACCGGAGATGGTCGGACTCTTCCCCATGAAGGGCGGCCAGGCCAAGACGAAGACGTTCACGAAATGAGATGCTTCGTCCGTAGCCTCTGTTTCCGTTGTTGGTTTGTAAGGTGCGAACAGTAGGGAAGGGAACGCATGCGCTGGCTGGGACTTTTTTGGATCGTGTTCGCCTGTGCGGGACAGGCCGCGTCGTTGGACAATCTGCGTTGCGAATACCGGGTGAATCCGCTCGGCATCGGTGAGCGTGAGCCGCGCCTGTCCTGGGTCATGAAAGACGGCAGCGGCTCTCGCGGAATCCGACAGACCGCCTATCAGATCCTCGTTGCCTCATCTCCCGAAAAGCTGGCGCGCGACGAGGCTGACCTGTGGGATTCGGGGCGTGTCCGCTCCTCGAAAAGCATTCAGGTCGTCTACGGCGGCAAGGCGCGTCAAGCGCGTGAATTCAGCTTTTGGAAAGTCCGCGCGTGGTTTGTTCTTGGTTATGGCGAAAGGCCGGAAAAGGCCACGGCGTGGAGCGAGGCCGCCGTCTGGTCCATGGGCCTTCTGCATGCGGCGGACTGGCGTGCCGAATGGCTGCGGGTCGTGGTCCATGGGCCTTCTGCATGCGGCGGACTGGCGTGCCGAATGGCTGCGGGTCGAAGAGGTGACGCCGGAGGACGCGGCGCAAAAACCGGCTCCGCCTAAGCTGTCGGTCATCAGCGCGGTCTATGGCACGCATGACAATCAGCGGAAATTCGACGTCACCGAAAAGGTCCGTGAAAGTGTCGCCTCCAAAGGAGGCGTGCTGATGGTTCAGGCCAGTAATGCGAATTTCGGCGATCCCGCCGTCGGCGGCGGCAAGCGCCTGGAGGTCGTTTACGAGGTGGCGGGCAAGCGCTATACCGTCAGTGCCGGTGAAGGCATGTTTGTCACGGCGTCGGAGCCGGCCGACGCGTTTGAGGCGCCGCGCGTCAAGCGGCTCCAGACCCCGCGTTACCTGCGTCGCGACTTTTCGGTGGCGGACCGGCCGGTGCGTGCCACGCTGTATGCTACGGCGCTGGGGCTGTATGAAATGCGGCTCAACGGGCAGCGCGTGGGCGATGCCCTGCTGACGCCCGAATGGACCGCCTACGATAAGCGCGTTCAGGTGCAGGCTTATGATGTGACGCCGCTCGTGCGTCAGGGCGCGAACGCGCTGGGCGCCCTGCTCGGTAACGGCTGGTACTGCGGCACGGTGCAGTGCTGGCCGCCTCAGATCTGCCTGTACGGTTACGAGCCGCGGCTCAAGGCGCAACTAGAGATCGAGTGTGCGGACGGCAAGCGACAGATTGTGGCTACCGACGATGCGTGGCTGGGTTCGCTCGACGGGCCGCTGCGTTTCTCCGGCATCTACGAGGGCGAAACCTACGACGCGCGCAAGGAGATGGACGGCTGGGATGCCCCCGGCTTTAAATCCGACGCGCGCTGGCAGCCCGCCCTGATCGACCGCGCCGCAAAGGCGGGTGCGCTTGTGTGGCAGCGCAGCGAGCCGATCTGTGTGACGCGGGAGCTGAAGCCGGTGGCTGTGACCGAGCCCAAGCCCGGCGTATTCGTGTTCGACTTCGGGCAGAACATGGTGGGCTGGACGCGGCTGAACGTGCGCGGGGCGGCGGGCGACACCATCGAGCTGTTCTATAACGAGATGCTGAATCCGGACGGCACTGTCTACCGGGACAACCTTCACGCCGGCAAGATGGGCAAGGCGCAGAGCCAGACCGTCCGCTACACGTTGCGGGGCGGCGCTGATGAAACCTATGAGCCCCACTTCACCTACATGGGCTTCCGCTATGTTGAAGTGGCGGGCCTGAAAGCGAAGCCCGACGCGTCGCTCCTGACGGGCCGCGTATTCCATACGGCCTTTCAGCAAACGGGCAATTTCACCTGCTCTGACCCGCAGGTGACCCGCCTGGTGGAGAACATCCAATGGTCGCAGCGCGGCAACATGATGGGCATCCCGACGGATTGTCCGCAGCGCGATGAGCGCGCGGGCTGGGCGGGTGACGCGCAGTTTTTCATGCCCACGGCAGTCTACAATTTCGATGTGGCGGCGTTTTTCAGCAAGTGGCTGTTCGACATGTGTCAGGATTCATTCGTCGAGGGCAAAGGGTTCGCCGACATGGCGCCTTACTACGGCAAGCTCGGCGCGGGTAACACGGGTTGGGGTGACGCGGGTGTCGTGTGCCCCTATGTGCTTTACCGAACCTACGGCGACACGCGCGTGATCGAGGCTCATTACGCCAAAATGAAGCGGCATGTTCTCACGCTTTCATCGGCGTGCACCAACTCCATCCGCGGCCCCGGCGCTTACGGCGATTGGCTCAACGTTGGGGGCGGGGCCAAGGGCGAAGTGTGCGGCACGGCGTACCAGGTCTATCTCGCCGAGCTGATGGCGGAGATGGCGGCGGCGACTGGTCAGGGCGCGGATGCGGCGTCGTTCGGCGCGATGGCACGGGAAGCGCGCGCGGCATTCCGGAAAGCCTTCTTCAGGGAGGACGGGTCGATCGCGGAGAGTAGCCAGACGGGATACGCGCTGGCCTTCACCATGGGGCTGGTGCCGGAGGCGCTGCGTGGCAAGGCGGCGGCGAAGTTCAAGGGCGAAGTCGAGCGGTTCAAAGATTGCGTGGCGACGGGCTTCATCGGCACGCCGCGTCTGTTGACCGGGCTCCACGCGGCGGGGCTGGACGACGCGGCTTACCGCATGCTGTTGCGGCGCGAGTATCCCTCGTGGCTTTATCCGGTGACGCTCGGCGCGACCACGATCTGGGAGCGCTGGGACGGCTGGCGTCCCGACAAGGGTTTTCAGGACCCGAACATGAACTCCTTCAACCACTACGCGTTCGGCTCCTGCGGACATTACCTTTTCGAGTGCGTGGGCGGCATCGCCGCGCTTGAGCCCGGCTATCAGACCTTCACGGTCGCGCCGGTCATCGGCGAGGGGCTGGAGTGGGCCGCCGCATCGTACGACTCGATCTACGGCAAGATCGTTTCCGAATGGAGGAAATCCGGCGGCAAGGTCCAGCTCAAGGTGGTCGTGCCGCCGAACACGCGCGCGGTCATCAGCCTGCCTGCGGCCTCGGCGGAGCAGGTGCTTGAAGGCGGCGTGCCGTTGGCCAATGCGCCGGGGCTCTCATTCTTGGGCGCGGGCGACGGACACGTCCGTGTGCATGCCGGGGCGGGAACCTACGCGTTCGGGTTTTAGGCCAGCGGACGCCATGCGCGCCCGTCGCGTGCGAGAAGCTCATCCGCCGCTGTCGGCCCCTCAGATCCCGCCGGATAGGTGTGTAGCGGGCATGCGTCGGGGTTGTCGTACCAAGTCTCCAGCACCGGTGTGAAAAGGCGCCAAGCCGCTGCGATCGTCTCGTTGCGCACGAAAAGGGTGTGGTCGTGCAGCATGGCGTCGAGCAGTAGCCGCGCATAGGCGTCGGGCACATCCAATTCGTCGCCCAGGTCCGCGTACTGAAACGTCAGAGGCAGCTCTCCCATGCACAGCTTTGGCCCCGGCCGTTTGGCTTGCAGGTGCAGGCTCATGCCCTCGTCGGGCTGGACGGTCAGCACCAGCGCGTCCGGCTCACAAGTGCCGAAAAGCGTGTGGGGGGATGGTTTGAAGACCAGCGTGATCGTGCTGGTCCGCGCGGCAAGGCGCTTGCCCGAGCGCAGGTAGAAGGGCACTCCGCGCCAGCGCGGCGTGTCGATCCAGAATTTCGCGGCCGCAAAGGTCTCCACCGTTGATTCGGGACTGACGCCGGGCTCTTCGCGGTAAGCGGGCAGGCCGTGGCCCTCGGCGTATTGGCCGCGCACCAGACAGGTCTGGAGAGCCTCGACAGGAAAGGCCCGGATGGCCCGGATCAGGGCGAGTTTTTCTTTGTGGATCGCGTCTGCGGAAAACTCGGACGGGGCTTCCATGGCAATCAGCGCCAGCATTTCCAGCAGGTGGTTCTGGAACATGTCGCGCAGGAGCCCGGCCTGTTCATAGTAGCCGGCGCGGTGCTCGACGCCGAGGGTTTCAGCCACGGAAATCTGGACGTGGTCCACATGTCGCGCGTTCCAGATCGGCTCGAACAGGATATTGGCGAAGCGCAGGACCAGAATATTCTGGACCGTGTCCTTGCCGAGATAATGGTCGATGCGGAAAATCTGATCTTCGCGCACGTAGCGCTGGAGAAAAGCGTCGAGCGCGGCGGCCGAGGCTGCGTCGGAACCGAACGGCTTTTCGAGCAAGAGGTGGCGCCAGGCGCTGCTGTTCTCGGGTTCGTCGAGGAGCCCCGCGCCTGCGAGCCGGGCGGTGATCGGCTGATAGGAAGAAGGCGGTATGGCCAGATAGTAGAGCCGGTTGAAGGGCGCGGGGGTTTCCAGTCGGTCGAGCGCGTCGAGCTGCGTGGCGAGGTGGTTGAACGTGGAGGGGTCCGTTTCGTCGGTGCGCACGTAGGTGACGCGGGTGAGGAAACGGTCGATCAGAGTCTGCGCGGCTTTCGGGAGCACCTTGGCGACGAGCTCGCGGTACGAGGTGTCGTCATGCTCCGAGCGTCCGCAGCCTACGATGCGCGAGGTGGCGTGCAGTAGATCGCGCGCATGGAGCTGGAAGAGCGATGGGAGGAGTTTGCGTCGGGCAAGATCGCCGGTGCCGCCGAAGAGCACCAGCACGCAGGGGGCGGGTGAGACTTCCAGACAGAAGCGGGCGGGTGTGTGTTTTGTACGCATGATGTTGATATTACAGTACGCGGAACAACGTGCCGCGCTGATAGCTGAGTGAGAGTGAATGGGCGCGTGTGACAACGAGCGGGTCCTTTTCTCCGGTTACGGTCCACTTCGTCAAGGTCGGCATGGTCAGGTCGCCGTCCCACGTGAGCAGGGCGCGGCCCTCAGCGTCGGTGGTGGCCGCGCCGTTGACGGTCAAGTTGGCGGTGGCGGGCAGGGTCAGGTTGCCGGTCACGTGGACGCGGCTGTAGGTGCCGCTCAGCATGTTGAAAGCCAAGGTGGAGTTTGCGTCGAGCGTCAGGTCGCCATGGATGGTGAGCAGGCCCGGCGCAGACGCGCTGCCGCCGCTGAGCGTCGCGCCCGCCGCGAGTCGCACGGGGCCTTTGACCGTGCCCGTGCCGGTCAGGATTTGGCCGCTGACGATTGAGAAGGGCGTCAAGCGGTTCACGCTCAGGTCGAGCGTGGCGTTGGACTGTACGTCGATGACAGAGCTCGCAAGGCTCATCACGGTGTTGCTGAGCGCGAGCGTGCCGGTTTCGACTGCGGTCTTGCCCGTGTAGGTCAGCGTGCCGCCCAGGGAGACGGTGCCGGTGCCGCGTTTGGCGAGACCGCCGTTGCCCGTGAAGGCACCGGTGACCGAGACCGTGCGCTCGACGCCGTCCTTGTCGACCGCGCTCAGGCCGAACAGGGTGCCCGTATCGCCATGGCCGATGTCGTTGGTCAGCGAACCGTTGAAGGCGAATTTGACATCCGTGTTGTACGGATGCAGTGTGCCGCCCGCCAGATAGAGCGCATGCAGGCCGTTCGCCCGGCGGATGGCGTTGAAGTAGAGGTCGCCGCCGGCGATGTAAACCGTGCCCGTGGAGCCTGCGTCGCGGGCGATGGCCAGTTCATTTGTGCCTTTGAGTGTGCCGCCGGTCATCTCCAGACGCCCGAAGGTGCCGGGGTCGCGGCCGATCACGACGCTTTGATCCGTGCCGCCAGTAGCGGGGTTGCGCAGCGCCTCCACCTCGCCGCCGCTGATCGTGCCGTGCCACTGCCGTAGGAGCCCACGATGAAACGGTACGTCGTCGTGAGTTTGCCGCCGGTCATGGAGAAGGTGGCGACTGCGCCCTTGCTCACGCTGCCGTGCCCCAGGTAGAACTCGCCCGTCGTATAGAGCTGCCCGCCCGTGATCTCGACGGAGCCTGTGGCGGTCACCATGTTACCCGCGTTGAAGCCGGTGTTGCTGACCGCCCCGCCGCTCATGATGAAAGCGCCTTCGCTGTTCGTGACGTTGCCCAGCGTGATGGCGCCGGTCAGATTCAGCACGCCGCCGTCCACCTGGCACCGGCCGAAAGCGTTGGAGAAGTTGCCTGCGGTGATGCTGCCCGCCACGTTGAAGAGGCCGTTGCTGAGGATCAGTGTACCGTTGCTGGAATAGGCGTTGCCGACGACCGTTGAGCTGTTGCTCACGGTGCCGCCGGTTTGCACGAACGTGCCGCGGCCGAACGCGGACGAGCCGATGTTCAGGGTGCGCCCGGGCGCGTTCAGGAAACCGCCGCTGACGGTCACAAGGCCGAGGGCGTTGGTGGCGTTGCCCACAGAGAGGGCCGAGCTTGAGCCGAGCGTCAGCGTGCCGCCCGCGAGCAAGACCTCGCCGGTACTGTTGGTGTTATTGCCGACGAAGACCGGCTGCGCGAAAAAGGCGCTTCCGCCGGTTTGCGTGAACTTGCCGTAGCCGCCCCTCGCGGGTAAGCTGCCCAAAAGCGTGTTGCCCTTGTTGGTAAACACGCCGTCGCTCAGGTAAAAATAGCCTT
>JAEAMG010001011.1_pt1 | contig 25135 bp, 17 predicted proteins | sample 8958741 | NCBI WGS metagenome assembly JAEAMG01 (sample SAMN16933256, study PRJNA681125) | bioreactor sludge metagenome | isolation source: anaerobic bioreactor treating anionic surfactant - SDBS | place: India: Bengaluru | collected 2019-02-28 | reverse complement strand
GAATAATTCAATGTTAACACCATAGAATCTATTTGGAGTCTTTTTTTGAGATAGCTTAAAGACCGTTTTCTAATAACCGATGTAACCGCAATGCGAAAACTGAGTCTGTCACGAAAAAATGAGGGGATTCGTTGTTACCGCCAGTGGCGTGGCAAGAAAACCAATATCCGTGAGGAGATAGATAAATGGCCGAAATGGAAAACCGTTGGTTATCAGCAGATGAAATAGGTAAGCACCTCGGTGTCAGCAGTAAAGATGGTTACCGCTGGATCGACAAACTCACGATACCCACCCATCGCATGGGTTGTCTTTTGGAGTTCAAGAAAGACAAGGTTAACGAGTGGCTGAAGGCTGGCGGTGCGGTAGATCTCAATAAGAAAGATTTGAAAGAATGATTACAGACTACCATGCAAGCTACTACGCGCATGAATTGAGCCGGGTCGGCGGCTCTGGTGTCGATCGTCTTGGCCGTGCGTTATTTGATGCGTGTGTAGACCTCAATCCTCACCAGATTGAAGCAGCCCTTTTCGCATTACGCTCACCTCTTTCAAAGGGTGTGCTGCTCGCCGATGAAGTTGGCCTTGGCAAGACCATCGAGGCAGGTCTTGTGCTATGTCAATACTGGGCGGAACGCAGACAAAACATTCTAGTTGTCAGCCCTGCCTCTCTCCGGAAGCAGTGGGCATTGGAGCTCTCCGAAAAGTTCAACTTACCATCCATCGTTCTGGATGCAAAAATCTATAAAGATCAGCAAAAGCGTGGTGTTCCGAATCCTTTCAGAGACAAGCAAATTATCATTTGCTCCATGCACTTTGCCGCCAGCCGAGCGGAAGAACTCAAAGAGATAGCCTGGGATCTTGTGGTTATTGATGAAGCCCACAAGCTCCGTAATGCCTATCGTGAAAGCAATCGGCTAGGTCAGCGTATCCGTTGGGCAACAGAAGATCGCAAAAAGCTTCTTCTGACGGCCACACCACTGCAAAACTCCCTGCTAGAACTCTATGGCCTTTCGACACTGATCGATGACCGGCTGTTTGGTGATTTGGCATCTTTCAGAACGCAGTACATCAATTATGGCGGTGACGTTTCCGGCCTGCGGGAACGCTTGGGCGCATTCTGCTGGCGGTCGCTCCGTAGCCAGGTCATCGAATTCGTGCGCTACACAGAGCGCAAACTCATCACTCGACCATTCCAACCCACGGAGCAGGAACACAAACTGTATGAGGCGGTTTCCAGCTATCTCATGCGTGACGAAACCTATGCGCTTCCATCTGGGCAAAAACATTTACTCACACTTCTTGTTCGAAAAGTTCTCGCGTCCTCGCCCCATGCCGTTGCTGGAACGCTTGAGATCATGCGTGATCGCCTGCTGAAGCTAAGAGACGAAACCAAGCAAGATGCGAGCGCTCTGGACCTTCTGATTTCCGGTGAAGCTATTGATGACGACCTTCTCGATGAGATTCTAGAAGATGAAGAGGATGCATCTCTAGACGATGAAACCCCGACGCCTGAGAAGGAACCTGAGCTGCAGGTCAAGAAGATCGACCTGGAAAAGCTCAATGCCGAAATTGACGAGCTGACCGACTATATTCGCTGGGCCAGAAGCCTCGGTATCGACACAAAAACCAGAGCGCTACTGAAAGCCCTGGATATCGGTTTCAGCGTCATGAAAGAAATGGGAGCTGCCAAGAAGGTGGTCGTCTTTACCGAATCCCGGCGAACCCAGAACTGGCTGAAAGATTTCCTAGAAGGGAATGGCTATGCTGGTCAGGTGCTGACATTCAATGGTACTAACAAGGACGATGCCTCCGGGCAGATTTATCAGGAATGGCTTGCCGCCAACAAAGAATCAGGTCGGGCGACTGGCTCTCGACAAGTGGATCTTAGAGCAGCAATCATTGATCGATTTAGGGAGCAGGCAAGTATCTTAATTGCAACAGAGGCAGGGGCTGAGGGGCTTAATCTTCAGTTTTGTTCGGCCATTGTCAATTTTGACCTCCCCTGGAACCCTCAACGCATTGAACAACGGATAGGACGATGCCACCGCTACGGTCAAAAACACGACGTTGTGGTTATCAACTTCCTCAACGAGCGTAATGCTGCCGACAGACGTGTATATGAGTTACTGGAATAGGGTGTCTCGAAAAGAAGGGCCTCCAAAAGATTCAATGGTGATACCATTGAATTGACTAAGAACTAGAAAGGAGGCCCGAATAGATGTTATCACAAGGGATGGAGAAAAAGGAAATCATTAAGGTACTGGATAACCTGGACAAATTCATAGTAAAGGGAACTGTAAAGAAAGGGAGAGGAAGGAACAAAGAGTACGACGAGATAACGATATTGAAGTTGCTGGTTTTGCTGACACTTGCAAAGATATCGTATCGAGGAGCGAAAGGGTTTCTTGAAGGGAATGGTGAGTATATCGAGTATCTTGGGTTGAAGACGATACCATCATTCCAGACCTTGTCTCGAAGAGCCAGACAGCTACCTTTTCATGAAATAGTCCAGAAGGCAACTACACTCTTCACAGATGCGGAAGGGCTCGAAAGGAAAGAAGTTGCGGTAGACTCGTTTCGTGAGCAAGTCATGTAAAGGTTCTACGGCGCAGAGAAGGAGGAAGAGAGGGAAGTATAAAGACCAGGGAGCCAGCTGGACGAAGACGAACAAAGGCTGGCAGTATGGAAGAAAGGTGCACATATCTCTTGATCTGGTCAACAAGCTAATAATCGACTGGATCATTACCGGAGGATCGACACACGATTCGAAGGTAGCACCGAAGATGGCAGACACCTGTAAAGGATTCAAGTACATTCTTGCAGACAGCGCATATGATTCCAACCAGTTCTACGGTTATATATTCGAGAAGACCGGTTTAATACCGGTTATTGACATAAACAGAAGGAGAGGTCTGGATACAGAAAAGCAGAAACAATTCCGTTGGCTGGCAATTGGACTGAAAAAGCTTCACTCATTGAGGTACCAGCTAAGGGAAGAGATAGAGAGAACCAATTCAATACTTGAAGGTATCCTTGATTCCGAATTCATATGGTACACAAGAAACAGAGACTTTGACACAGCCATCGGCCTTAAGATTCTCACTTACAATCTCGTGGTCATTTACAATCATCTACACCATCGCTCTTTGAGAAAGATTATGGATATCATCCATGCTATTTGATTTGTGAGACACCCTATGAATAACTATCAAAGAAGGCCTCTTTTTCTCTCTGCTTAGTTTTCACACAGCTATTTGTATCCAATTTGACAACAAGTGTTCCCGAATTGACTTCTTTTTTGGCATCGGTTATTACCATTTTTTGACCGTAGAACAGCGGGGGAATCTCGATGCCATACGGCCTATGAACTTCGAGGGATGAATGGCCAGATCCGGCGGCACAGCATTTCAGAACCTCATAATCTCTCAGCGTATAGCTGCTGATGAATCTATACTCATTCTCAACTTGTGGTTCCTGTACACTTCTTGAGGACTTTCTGAAGATTGCCGAAGACCATGACAAAAGATCGTTATCCTGCTCAGTGAATCTTTTTTTGCTCTCTTCATCAAGTAATTTATGGGTTTCCATATAAAGCAATGGCTGATTGAAGCCCTTACTTCTTCGGTTCCAACAACTACTGCATGAAGAATGATCAGCAACCCCATCGACACATGGGGAGAAAGAGGAGAACTTTCCAGAAGAACTAAGCTGCTTTCTAAAGTACATGAGGTTTTGCGAGGCCGTCTTTGAACCAGGTTCTGCAAGAATTATCAGAGCGCCATCATGAAGGCTGTTTAAAGACATGTAGAGGTTATTCTTACCGTTATCTGTAAGCTCATTCAAAACATTACTTGCAATCACCAGGTCAGGATTATTATCCATAAGGTTCAGATCCAGACTGTTAATGTCATGCTTCACATACTTAATGGAATCTATGCAATCAATGAGTATCTTCTTATAATCACCTATTTCTCCGTCTAAGCTGCTGCTATTGAGTTGCTCTCTATAGGCTTCTAGAACGCGTTTAGAATAGCTCAGAGGATTCTCATTCACATCGACGCAAATTATCTTGATGTCCCTAATATCGAAAGGAGCGCCGTTCATGACGGCTACAGTCTTTGTGGCAAGTAGAAAATCAAGAATAGCCACCGCTGTCGTCCCTGTTCCGACGCCAATATCTACAATTCTTAGAGACTCTCCAATGGCGTCTTGCTGCAACAATTCAAGCATCATATGCTGCATCTTACATACATTCACTGGAAAGTAGTGAACAAAATAAGTATCGAGGAATAGAGGATCTGCGTATTTTTCTCTTGTGAATTCTTTTTTCAGAAAAAATTCGCTGATTTTATTGGCAATCGATTCGATTCTTGAGCCGTGCTTTTTGATAATTTTCTTGAGTTGTTCCCTTCTCTTTGAACTGTCTACTACTTCATCGAACAAAACTTTATATTGGGCAAGTTCTATGTAAGGGGAGAACTTATACTTTCCACCAGGAACCAGAAGATTTGTCAAAGTATCAATGATCTTTTGCTTTTGACTATCTTGAAACATCTCAAGCCTCCGTGTCCTTCAAAATATGGATTTAGCTGAACGCTTTTTCAAAAGTCCCGGCAATTCCTGTTTTGTGCTCAAAGAAAACTTTCTCGACTGTTCTATCGATCTGCATTTCTCAAATTGATCCATAAAGACAGTAGATTCGTCAGGGCTCCTAATACCGCCAATAGATCACTCTTCTTCATGCTTTTGGGAACATAGTCTTTGTTCAAGTGTGACGCGTGTGAGGATGAGTTTCCTATAAATCTTATTGCGTGCATATAAGAGATCACCCACGGGGATAATTTGTTCTTAAGAGAATCAATCAATGTGTAGAGCTTATTATCTTGTATTTCAATCCCAAAGGCATTAATTAGATCCTTAGCCATGTACTCAATGATTATTCGAGAGTTTGAGTTAATTGACTGAATGCTAACTGGTTCGTAGCTTAGAAGTTGCTTCAGATCATTTAGGGACCGCTTAAGAGAGGCACTGACCTTCAGACTTTGGAGGACACTTATTTGATCAGTTACCTGCCTAATCAAACTGGATAGAATATCTCCCACGATGTCGCCATGTATATTGTGTCTTTCGCGAATTGTGTATAGTGCATTTGTCAATAGCTCCAGTTTTTCGCTCTCATATACGAAAAGGTTCAGAGATGTGCAGTTCTTTGATGTTTCCAGCCACTTCTTACTTCTCTCGATCAGTATTTCTAGTGCCTTCTTGTACGAAGCGTCGTTGCCTGGAAGAATATCAGAAATCCTTTGTCCCGCAATAACAGGGAAAGATACATCACTAAAGAAGATCCCTAGATTCTCTAGGATAGTTAGGGCTGCGGTCAAAACATCTATCAATTCCTCATAAGAAGTGTTGTCTGACGGAAGGCTCTCAATATTAGATAGGGGAACACGCAAAGTAAGCAAACCTTTGAATTGAAAGTCAGCGATTTCTTCGAAATGAACCGAAATACCTTTCCAGGAGAGAACATGCGTACTGTCGAGATTCAACTCTCTACCAAGTTTCTCTTGAAGACCAGTCAATATCCAGCCGGTTGGAGCGTTTCTCTTTGAAGAATGAGTTGAGAGAACTAACAAATCACCCTTCTGCTCAAATATATCGCCCTCATAGATATTGAACGACCTTAAACCTTGATCAGATTCAACAACGAATGTATCAAGAATTCTAGTCTCATTCACCAACGACACACCTCCCGACTACTAGAAGAGTTTGAATACACTAATCTTCCTTCGTTTGCCATTTATAACGCATCAATCTTCCCGGCGATCTTTGTAATCATACACTTCTGTTGAAAAACCGGCAAATGTAAAAACCGTGTTTTATTTGGCTTGATAAGAGATTCTGCTTTATACATTCCCCTTCCCTTTATGGATTAACTGCCATAAATACGAAATCAGTCATTACTACTGTAAACCTTGTCTCTATTTTTCTTCAGGAAAGCCTCATACTCTACTAACTGAATCCCTTCTTCATAACTCAACATAGCAAGTATTGAATCGATTATTCTAGTCATGTTCTCCCTGAATATCTTTTCTTTCTTTTTGCTGAGCATATTAGAAATCTTCACAACAATCTTTTCGTCTGCAATCCCTGTTGTATATAGAGCTCTTTGATCCATAACTTCTCCTATCCAATATAGCGCGTTCATAATAGTCTCATTATCGGATGAGCTCTCAAAAATCGAAGATATTCTCTTTATTGGCTTCAAAGCTTCAGTTATGGAAAGCGAGCTCGTTTGGCGTGAACTCATTCTTCCCATTGCCCAAAGAGTTGCAAGCGTTGTACCTTTGTTATTATCGAGTTTTATGAACTCACTCAAGTAATCGTAAGTTCTTATACTCGTGGCAACTTTACCAAGAGCCATAATAAGACTTTGAATGACTCCGGGCAGTAAATTCTTCTTCTGAGCTTTTAACAAATCGTAGAGCAAAGGCTCAGTTGAGAAACTAAGAGACTTACCGATCGCAGTTACTATTGCGATCTTCCAGCTCTTATCGTAATACGGAGTTTTAAGATACTCCTTGTGCAAGAAAGCTATTATCTTTGACTCCAGGTCTTCAGAAGTTTCTTTGGCCAAGATCTGTCCTAGAAAGAAATAGACTCGGTGAAAAACCTGGTAGTAGTTTGTCTTTAGCCAATTGTCCTTTGAAATCCTCATAATCGTATCAGCGAGAACGTGAGGGTCTTCAAATCTGAGCAATTCACTTTCGATAGATCTCAATTCATTCATTTGTTGCTTTGTCGCCACTAGTGTTCTAATTAGACACGACTTGTAGTCAGTAACTATTTGCTCAATATCCATTCTTTCATTTCCTGACCAGGATGATTTGCCGAGTTTTTCTGGTCTTTTTATAGGTCTTTCGGATCTTGTTGGTTCTCTCTGATGATTAAAACTATAGCTCATCATTATGGTTCCTAGACTCTCACCAGTCAGTGTTATCTTTATTCTTTTGTCCTCAAGCATCTCAAAACCAACTTCCAGCTTGTCACCGGGATCTACATAAGAGTTCAGTTTATGAGAATAACATCCCAGCACTTCGTAGTCACTTTCTGAAGCCCCTGTCTTTAGAAATTTATAGAGAATCTCTGTAGTTGACTCTTCGACAGTCGCTTCATAAACCTTATTGTTTTTGTATGGGAGTCTTGTTCCACTCCTTATTAGCAGCTTCTTTGAACCATCGGCTTGTTGAAGATAGATACTCTCCGGGACAATATTTGTTAATCTGTTCTTCTGATATCCAGAGATATCTTTTTCATAGGCATAAGCAGCCGCTCCATTAGCAACGGCTGATGAATAGTCAAAAACATCCAGGAAAATAGCTTTTGGGAAAAGTTCTTGAATCTTTTCTCTTATAAAAGGAGCATAGGACATACCCCCATTTAGAAGAATCGCGTCTATGTTTATATTTGACTCTGTTACCTTTTGTGCTCTTTCAATCGCACTATCGATCGCAGTAAATACATTACGCTCTCCTTTGAGAAGAACTTCGATACTATCGTAGTAATCTTTTAAACTGACAGTGGCATTTAGTGAATATCTAGTGCCTCCAAGGGCAATTGATCCAATGGAATCCTCAACATCCTCATAAGTTGTACTAATATGATTGTCTTTTTGAGCGGAATAGGAATTACTAAGATTCACCTTTGTTCTTTCGGCGATGTTTACTAGTACGGGTATTATGCTCTTCAAATCCCTTTCGGAAATGTCAGGATAATCCCTTCTTATGATGTTACAGAGAAAGTTTTCGGCAAACAATGCATCAAAGCGATCTCCAGCGATATCTGAAAACCTTGAAATTGAAATCTGTTCTGTCGAAAGAGTTTGGAATTCGTTCAGGTAGACTTTGTTAATTGTCACATCGACGGTACCGGCTCCTATATCGTAAACCATTACGTTCTTTGGACGTGTCAAATCAAGTAAGGATTCAGGGATCTCTCCCAACCTCTGAAGTTGAAGAAAGTATTGAAGCGCTGCAGTTGGTTCATCAAGAAAAAGAATTCCGACATCCGTTCTAAAGCCAGCTTCCAATATTGCTCTTTGTAAAGCTTCTCTCATTGAAGTACTGGCCGACGCAGGGAGTGTGAAAATAGCCGATTCAACAGGTTCCTGAAAATACTTCTCAACCTCTCTTCTTATGAACTCAAGCAGAATTTTGGGGAAGTATTCCGGATCGTATTCTCTTCCTCTTACCACCATCTTCATTTCTGACCCGAGAAGCAGCTTCCAGGATTTCGCGACATTACCCGGTTGGTTTTCCATCGCTTGTTGAGATGCGTATTTCCCAAACAGAAAAGTCTCATTTTCTTGAACCAATATAGCGGAAGGAATGGTCTTCTCTTTTGTCTTTACGCCGCCTATTCCCATCTGATCGAGTTTGAACTCCAATGATTTGCCTCTAGAAGCGTTGAACCATGACACGGCTGTATTTGATGTGCCAAGGTCTATACCGAGATATATCATTGGATATCACCTCTTATAGACTCAATCTTAGCTTCTCTCACAATGGTATCTTTTACTTTCCAGCCAGTCTTTTTCACGACATATTTGCTTTCAGGCTTTATTTCATCATCACAAAAACAACTCATTGGATCTATACTTGTGCTCGTTACTTCTTTCCCCGGCTTGCCGAAATGTTCAATTCCGATTTTCTGGAACCCTTTAAGTAGATTACTGAACATAACTTTCATAGCAACTGTATCTATTACCAAGTTGCTTTCCGCATTAGTGTAGTCAACCAATCTATCAAGAATAAAATCCGTGTTTTCATTATTTATGCTTTTGTACAGAGATATTAGAACCTCCTTTCTAATATCCTCTTGCTCGCTACTCAGTTTTTCGTTTAGCTCTGAAATCTCTTTTTCCAGATTGTCTGTAAATATTCTTCCTGTGTTGAATTTCTTCTCTGTAATCTGCGCTAAATTAACCACAAATTCCCTGAACACTCTCTGAATCAGGGAGTGACCCGAATTTAACTGGATTTCGTCAAATTTCCTAACAGTTGTGCTGACTTGATCTTCCGAACCAAGCTTGTCAGATACTATTGTTCCAACGAGCCTATAGAAGAGCTTGTCATCGCGACGCATATCTATAAGCTTTGAGTTCATTTCTCCGTCGGTATCATTACCATTCAGCAGACCTAGAAAGTAAGCGGAAGCTTCTTGAGCCTTCTTAACTACTCCAGATAAATATTGTGAGCTGACAATCTTGAAGTTGAAGTAAAGAAATGCTTTGGAATCACGAATACCGATTTGCTCAAGTTGCTTGATAATATCATCGAAGTCTAGTGGATAAGTTATCTTACTAATTGTAATTGCGGCCTCGACTTCCTTAGAGTAATCGTGTTTACTACTACCATAGGAACCTTTTCTGGAGCGAGGAGTCTTCATAAAGGTATGTACTTCGTTAACGGCTCTGCTGAATATTGTCAGTCTTTCATTTACCATGAATAATCACCCCTTCCGTATCTTCTGAGTTCTTGAGCTATAGAAAAATTTGGAGATCTGAGTTTACTATTGTTGATGTCTCTCTCTGGAGTGTGGACAAAGACTGTTCTTTTGGGTTTTGTGAAATCAACAAGAAGTTCGATCTGTGCTGAATTCAGATGCGTTCCAATACTAAAGTAATGTGATATAGGCGATTTCTTTGAAGGTAAGATATCCAGATAGTCGTAGTATGTTGATTTCGGCGTGCAGAACTGTTTGGGAACTCTTCCGACAAATATTCCTGGAGAAGTTATTGCTTTCAATTCTGAAGCTTTACATCTCATTTTAGACAAATTCCTTCCCAGTCCAATTACCGAAGCTACTTCGAAAGTAGATTGGGCAGCAAAAATGTCAAAGCTCTTCTTTCTCCTTATAATTTCTCTTTCCAACCTGAGAAGAGTTTCGACATCTTTTCCCAAAGCAAAACAAGGGAATATAACCTTCTCTCCTTTATCTAGAGAAATCTCAACAGCATCAACAACCGCCTCGTCAGATAGAAAGTCTGTTCCCATCTTATTTACAGCAGTTCCGTCACAAATCAGAAGCTCGCAATTCTCAACATTAGGAAAATTCATGATTCCCGAAGATAGATTCGGATAAAGCGATGCGTCGCCCGTTATCACTATGGATGAGCTGTCATACTCTATAACATATCCAAATGAACCAGCAATATGCCCGGCATTAAAAGGCCAGATAGTTATGTCTTTAATATCTAAACGATCTCCAAGATCAAACGAATGCCATTGTTGATACATATAAGATGCGTAATGAGCATATAAGTCAGCAATCTCTCTGTTTGGAAGGTCATCAGAGATGATGTCATCGAATACATACTTAGCCAGTTGTCTTGTTATTTTAGAAGAGTAAATGTACCCCTTATAACCATTCGCCATTAGCTTCAGTATCGAACCTAGATGATCCCTGTGCGCATGCGTTATGAGAACCAGGTCAAGATTTCCGAGACCATTTAAGGTCTTATCAATTCTTGAAATCAAATTATTTGGAAACGGCCTCTCTTGGAAACCTAAACCTACATCAACAAGTATTCTAGCGTTGCCTACCTCAAAGAGAGAGCAGCTCTCACCTATACTATTGGCACCGCCTAATGGAATGAAAGAAAACTCCTTCATGACACCCCCTTTTGTTTATACCAGCATTTTCCCTTGGCACTTTTCTTTGAAATCTCCAGATAGTGTTATCCAACAATCTGGGCGTCATGTTTGGAAACGATTCTCTGAGTAATTTACAAGCTGACTGGACTATTTTGCATGCGAGATCAGGAGTTATACTTTCACAGCCAGTAGCGGATTGAAGGAATCTTAAGATCATTCTATCGGGTTTCACGAAGTCACTAGAACCGATAAGCATATAGAAGTATCTAAGGGATATTCCACTTCTTTGCCCCGGGATGCTGACTATCGAGTTTTCAAACTCTGCATTATCCACTAAAGAGATCGCATTCTTCAAATACTCAACCTTCTGATCTCTCACAGCTTCAGAGAACCTTCTGACAGCTTCAGCTTTCAGTATTCCGTTGACTGTTGAGGTTCGTTGCTTGTTTCCGAACACTTCTGCTGCCATTCTTTGTGGTGAATACTTGTGATACAGCGAAAGGAAGGATGAAACAGAGAACGATTCATAAGTGCTTTCAGTGCCCAGAAATTTGCAGAATCTATTTACTGTGTTACTTGTAGAAACGTAACTCACGCCTATTGAGAAAACGGTATCGATTATACATAAAGGCAAATTCGGATACCTGTATTCACATCCAAGCTCTACAGAATCCAGATCAAGCTTCTCACGGCAGTACTCGGCGGTTATTTCTGCAAGAGAGTTCAGTTTGTCTGTGTTCATTCACGCACCAACTTTTTGAGCGTAATCAAGTTCATTTTTAGACCCTGTCTGGACACTTCAATTTCGTCTGAGACGATGAGTGAATCTAACCTGGCTTCGATCTTGAAAGGAAACAGTTCTGGAGTTCTTTCGATTTCTTCAATGGCAATAGATCTGCTCTCTTTGCCATAAAGCAGGCTTTGAATGAGCCATGTTGTCTCACTCTGTCTCTCTACGGCTATCGCGTTTCTTTCGTTGGTTGTATAGAGGGCTGATCTCTCTGTGTTCTCTATCGTCCCCCATAGTTTCATAGTTTGAATTACCCTTGAACATGCTCTGGTAAGTGTTGATCTCTCTCCCCAGATTTTGCTTATTCTGTCGTGAACTTGAGAGACCTTGACATACCCCTGCAGAGCGATGAGTCTGCCACATATTGCGGCGATGTCTCTGAAGAAAGGATAAGTTGCCAGGCTCATTCCCCAGTGAAAGATTCTTGTATCTATCTCTGGATTCTCTTTGAGAATCTCAAGCACCTTTCTTCTCAGAATGACCAGATTGCGATTGTTGTCTAGCCAGATTCTGGAAATAACGAGTCTGGTCTTTCTTCTGGCATCTTTACCGGGCAAATCGACTGCCATGAATCGCTCTTGTTGTTCTCTTATCTCTCGAATATTCTTACCTTCGACAAGTAGTTCCATAGTAATATCGAGCCATTCCTTCTTTATTTGTCTATCGAATCCAAGCAGCTTCGTCAATTCATTTCATCCTTTCCTGAGTCTGATTAGTGGAACGATGACTTCTTCAAGTGTCAAACCTCCGTGAGAAACAACAGCTGAATTAACTGTTGTGAAAGCCCTTCTTCCTCGCGCAATCAAGGGAAGATAGTTTTGGGGAAGCCCTGCCGTAATCCATTCAATTGAATCGGGGTATTGGGAGTGTATTCTGCGTCTTAAGAAGGAATCGCTGTAGATTCTCACCCTTTCGCCCCTGGTTTCGGCGATCAATCCTTCCGATGGATTACCGATTCCCTTAGCTTCAACGTTTCCGTGATCGCTGGTAAGGATTACTTCGTACCCCTTTGCAAGTAAAAGATCACAAAGATCTAGAAAGCAGCTTTCTTTAAGCCAGATATCCGTGACAGCCAGAAGAGATCTCATACCAATATTCTCAGCGTGAGACTTTTCATCCACTTCTCTAATAACAATTCCTATGATCCTTTGCCCGTCTTCTATAGAGTTTTTCACAGCCTTAATCAGTTGATTATCGGCCTTGTTTATATAGGAGATATCCCTTTCATTAAAGCCTCTATCGATCCATGCCCGCTGCCAGAGTTTTGGTTCGGCCGAATTGTTGGTCAGATTGTTTAGATCCATTGGGAGCAAGCCTGAGAAGATTACCTGCCTGGATACCGATGTGATGGTAGGGATCATAGCAAAAGCCGTCTGCTGTACAAATGAGAGATCGCCAAGCTGACGCGAGAGTCTAGACCACTGAAGAAGAGACATACCGTCGATTACAATGAGTGCTACTTTTCCAGTCCCATGCAGTATCTTGCTTGTCCAGCTCAAAGTATCTCTTACCGTTACCGGGAACTTCGAAGAAACTGTGAGAAGCCTTCCGTACTCTTCTCTCATCCAGTTTTCAAAGCTGGAATCCACAAGAGTGGTTATACTTCGCAATATGGATAAGTCGCTCTCTTCAAGCGAAATAGAGCAAGCAACAAGATTCAGTTCTGCCCATCGCCACTAAAATTTGCAGCCGTTCTTGGTAGAGAGTCAGTGGCAATCTTTGCCAGTTTTCCGAACCTGATCCGCTCCGAACCGGCCCCATCGACCCCTATCACCATCCAGGACTTCCCGAACTTGACCGGATCATCTACTGGTACTGCTTTCAGAAGTCCCTCTGCAAACATCGTATCTACATAGACCTTTATTGCAGGCTCGTCGAAAGGCAGAGAAGCGGGGCCTTTATGCCTGAAAAACGCCTTGCTTTCTTCATTCGTTACGAATTTTCCGTAATTTCTCAGGAATACCGGCCATCTCTCCTGAAGAAACTCGAAGAAGCTCTCCCTATGCAGGAGCATTTTCTTTAAATCTAGAAGTTCATCGTACCCTTTATGCCCGGCGATCTCCATGACAAGATCAATGAGTTCATCTCGCATTTGGATCCTGTTATAGTGGAGCTTCATGAGCCATGCAATCAACTGCGAAAGCTCATACCGCCTGGCAGGGTCGAACTCGTAGATTCGTTTCAAGATGAATTCCTTCGTCTCTCTCGTCGAAAGGAAATCAAGATCATCGCTGTAAGTTTCATACAGCCTTTCAAGTTCAAGCTTGTCAAGTACCTCAAGAGCGGTTCTACTAAATTTCGGAAAAAGCGTGTTGATAGAGACTTCGACCGTGTAAAAGGAAGAATAAATATCAAAAGGAAGCTCTTCGGCAGGAGTTTCTCTTGTAATTACTATGAGTTTCTTGTCCTGTTCCCTGTACCCGGTTTCATAGATGTATCTGAAAACGATTGAATCTTCAAATTCAACGACGGAATATCCTCTCTCTAAAACTCTCTCCACGATTTCCCTATCGACCAGCCTGTCCTGGTCCTCGACTATTAGAGAGTCCTTCCCCGGGCTGAGAATCATCTGTACAATCCGTTCGTTCAGGGAATACAATTCACACTTCCCCCTTAATTACCAGGGCCAGCAAAAGATCAATCTGAGGAATGATCGTCTCTTCTTGAGAGCTCCATTCTTCAAATTCCCTGTCGATTTTACGGACTCTGTAATCTATCACCTGTGAAAGACCCGATCTCTCTGCAAGCCTTCTTCTTATCCTGAACCAGTCTCTCTTCCTGTTCCTCTCCTTTTCAACTCTGCTATAGTAGATGCTCTTCAACTCATCGAAAGTCTCTTTCAATCTCCTTTCGGCTGTTTCGTAGATTCCCTCGATAACCTCGAGGGAAATCACGGAGATTTCACCCTCGATCAACCTCATCCAGATCAGATCGGCCGATCTGTGAAGCAACTCTCCCAACTCGTTCACGAAGACCGGCAAGACCCTTTGAAGATCGTACTTTGAACCATGCGCCGTAACTCTCCAGAGCGACCAGATGCCGGTGATGCCTTTCGGAATGCTGCGAATACTCGCTATCGGAACAGGCAACCCTTCAGGAAACTGTGGAATCTCTTTGACAATGGATCTGACCAAAGGATCGTTGAATGTTATCGTTCTAAGATCCGGATCGTCGTTGCGGGAAAAACTCACCAGCTCCTCATCTATCTCGCCGGGTATGCTTACTTTCCAGTTGTCCCCCAGCGGAACTGCCTTCCCCTCTTTACTCCTAACGAAGGATACAACCGCCCTTTCGAGCCAGTAATGGACAGGTTGATTTATCAGCCTGCGCACTTCTTCCGGTCCGATCGAACTGTCTGCTGGAAGAACTCGACCGCTTTCCTTTGAAAGCAGGATCTGCTGCCTTATCCTTTCGAGCGAGCTGTCGATCTGTTTTTCAAGATTCTCCGGATCCGCTATCGCGGTTACGAAGATATCGTCAAAGAGATCGGCCGCCTCTGTAGAGTCGAGAACATCGCCGGTCTTGTCAACACCGAACTCGTCGAGAATAACCTGCAATTTTCTCTGAATGACTTCGATTACTCTGAATTCCACCGTTGACTCTATCGCCAGATTGAAGGCCTTCACATCCAGGCTTTTACCTATCCTATCCACGCGGCCTATTCTCTGCTCTATCTTCATCGGGTTCCATGGCATATCGTAATTCACCACGACATGGCAGAACTGAAGATTGAGTCCCTCTCCTCCCGCATCGGTAGAAATCAATATCTGGGCTTTCTTCGCAAAGGATCTTTGAGCCTTTAGCCTTTCTTCTAAACTCATCGAACCGTTTAGAATGCAAACCGAGAAACCTCTCTCTTCGAGAAATTTCTGGAGCATCTTCTGGGTTGCGACGAATTCTGTGAAAATCAGTATCTTGACTTCGGGATTCATCTCCTCCATTCTTATCGTCTGAATTATCTCCAGCAACTTCAGAGCCTTGGCATCGTTCTCTTCGAATTCAACGGCTCTGGCCAGTCCCAAAAGATAGCGAACTCTCTCAGCCTCATTTACGAATGGTTTTACTTTGAATATCCCGGGAAAACCGATCTCCTCGCTGTTGTTCATCTCTTCAAATTCTGCGAAAGAAAAGCTGTCCAGATCCAGCGGAAGTGTCATTTGATCGTCTGTATCGGAAAGCGCTTCCAGTCTTTTTTCAAGAGCTCTGGCAATGGCTGCTGTGGAAGAAGCGACCAGTCTCTGCATAAGAAGCATCAAAAATCCTATGTAATTCTGTTTCTGATTTAGAGCCCTTCTGTAGCCCTCTCTTACATATGCCGTTACCGCTTCATACAGTAGCTTCTGCCTTTCAGACTTCTCGCCGAAATAGACAGGAACCAGACTTGTGTTTCTCTTCTTGAAGAGCGGCTTTCCCTCAATGTCTATTGCCTTTCGCTTTTCCGTTCTAAGAACATACTCCGAGACCGTATCTCTGTCGAGTTCATCCTCTGAAGTGAAAGCAATCGGGTCGAGAAGAGACATAAGCCTGAGAAAGGCGTCACTTTTTCCCTGATGAGGCGTCGCTGAAAGAAGCAAGATATACGGCGCTGCCTGCGCAAGGCTCTGCCCGAGCCTGTGTCTAGCGACTTGCGAATTGGTCCCTCCGAGTTTGTGAGCCTCATCCACAACTATCAGATCCCAGCCGGCATTGACAAGATCGAGAAACCTCTCTTGATTGTATTCCTGGAGTCTCTCGTTGCTCCAGCCCTGGCGGGAATAAATGGGTTTGACGGAATCGATAGGACAGATCACCTGATCGAATAGCTCCCAGGCGTTTTGAACTCCCGATAGTTTCTTGAAAGCCGAGAGCTCGGAAGGTATTACCAGCTTGAAATCCTCGCTGAATTTAAGTTTCATCTCGCTCTCCCATTGACTTATAAGCCCTTTAGGAGCCACAATCAACACGCGTTTTACAACTCCCCGAAGCTTCAGTTCCTGAATGATCAGGCCCGCCTCGATGGTTTTTCCCAGGCCCACCTCGTCGGCGAGAAGAAAACGGATTTTTTCTCCGAAAAGAGCTCTCTGAAGGGCGTGGATCTGGTGAGGGAGCGGCAAGACGGCTGAATTCATTGGCGCCAGAAGAATATCTGCCGAATTGAAGGCGTTCAGCAGTTTGCCCGAAGCGGCGGCGTAAGATATGAAATCTCCAGAAAAAAGGGCTTTTGCCTCTTCGCCGGGCTTTAACTGATCGGAGGATACCTGAACTACCCTTTCTTCCCCGGGAATCCAGATCTTCGATGTCTTGTAGCCCCAGAGCTCCTTGCTTTCAAGGAGCATAAAGAGCTTCTTTTCACTTTCCAGCCAGTACCACTTCTCGTTCATAAGACGCTCCGTTTCCTGTATATGCACCAAAGTATTGACATTCCGTATGCCACAATGTTATAATTCTTATGCATGGGGGTGTCCCCGTGGGCGGAGCAGGCAAAGGGCTCCGCTTAACTTTTTAGCCTTTCCGACTATTAAAGGACAACATAGGGATATTCAATCAATGATTTCTCTTCTTTGATCAGCTCGAATATTCGTGAAGCGAATGGCCACAGTGGTTTTCTTAAGACTCCTTTTCTTATACTACTTCCTATGGCGAATGCAAGAATATCGGCTACTTCCAGACCTGCAATCCTCTCTTCCTTTCTTCTGAACTGCGTTCTAACTTTCAAATCCCCGAATCTATGATCTTGAGAAAACTGCAACTGTGTAGTGGTCACTCCCATAATACTCAGATTTCCTATTGAATCGGCATATAGCCTATCCTCAAAAGACTTTCTACTTTCGAATATCCATTGGAACTCTCTTTCCGACAAATCGAGCAATATGTTTGCAATTAGCTGTATTGAAGCCAAATAGGGATGAATATTCTGCTTGTAGCGATGGAGTATGTCTGCCTTGTTGATAAACGCTCCTAAGAAGCTGAACCTAAGAATAGAAATCACCTCGAACAAATCTTTGTGGAAGCTGATTTCATTTTGCTCGTTGTTTAGGAATCTGTATATCCTCTCTTTTCTAGATATCTCTTTGAAGTGAAGGCAAAACTCGGCCTTGTCCCCGAACCATTTCACCTTGAAGTCCGTCAAGCTGCGAATAAACTCCGGGTAATCAAACGGGTCCACGACTACTGCCGATAGAAAAAACACTTTATTGTCATCGCGATCAATCCCTTTATAGCTTGGTGTTCCGTATTCGTCAGAGAATATATACTTCATAGCCTCTTACTCTCCGAGGCGGGTCAGGGCGTTGTCGTAGTACATGAGCAGTTTCGGGTCTTCCTGTATAACTTTATCGCTCAGCTTGTCGGCGACCTGTACTATCCCCCTGTAATCCTTCTCGCCCCAGAGCTTTTTAAATCCCGCTCTAACTGCCTCGGTTCTGAATGTGCGTATCTTCTTGCCGATATGGGCTCTGTACTCTTCGAACTCCTTGAGGAGCCCCTTTTCTCTAACTCTTTCAAGATCCTGCGCCCTCGCTGGATCCGGTACGTACCATCTATCTCTCGCTTCGGATTTCAGAGAGCTGTCTGCGGTTTCAGGAGTCAGCTCTTTCATCTTCTCTCTCATCTTCGAGCTCTTCAGCAACCAGCTCCAGATCTGGGCGGGCACTGGTCCGATACAGTCGTATTTCAAGAAATTGTCTTCGAGAAGTTCCTTGAGTTCTATCTCCTTCTCGTGCTTAGCCCAGCCGCGCGAGATCGGCATGAACTGTGGCTGAAGCTCCTGAAAGGTCTGCGGCTTGTTCTGGAGCTGGAGCCTGAGCCACTGGATCGCCGAATCTTCATCGGTGACGAAGAGAGAGATCTGGCGGAGCTCGCTGACCGATACGCTCTTTAGATCGTATTCGTTGATCTGGTCTGGCAGGAAGAACATTCCATTCCTCTCGGGGAACCTCTGGCGCAAACCGTTGTAAAAGGTCGCGGCGGTCATGGGTATCGATCGACCCCGCTGGATGTGAAAGGCGATCATTCTGTCGTAAAGAAGGTAATCCGTTCTCTCTACTATAATCTCGGATGAGCCGTTCTTCTCTGTGAAGACGGGCAGTCTCTTCAAGTGCTCCCGAACGAAGTCCCAGACTCCCTCTTCAGTTCCTGCTTCGAGCCTGAACCTCTCTTCGAGTCCTCCATTTGGCTTGTATGCCGAGATAATGAGGTCTTGCTTGACTGCGCCGGTGCTTGTAACCTGTTTGAATGTTCCCTGCTGCTTGTCGAGCGTTCGCACATCGGCTATCACAAAACCGGCTCGCTGGATAGCCTCCTGTATTGCGTTCCATACACTGTTCTGGGAATTGTGGAACTCGACGGTCATCCAGCGGCCGGGCTTGAGCACCCTGTAATACTCTTTGAAGCACCGCGTCATGAGCTCCTGATACTCGAGAAGCCCCTTCTGCTGGACATTGTTCATGATGGCTTCAGGAGCGTTGTTTGTGAATACCTTGAGCCAGGCCTCCCATAGGAAGTTGAGCTCGGAATACATAAGGTTTCCGCCGAAGGGAGGATCGGTGAAGATGTAGTCCACTGACTTCGAAGGTGAAATTTCCTGAGTAGTGCTCTGGCAAGCAACAGATGAATAACTGTCTGAGAGAAATGCGCTTGCAAAGTTAGACATTTTTCCCAAAAACGCTTTGAAAACATTAGACTCAGCAATTAAGGACGGAACATAGAGAGTGCCGTTAAGTGGTCCATTACCTCTATGTCCCTGATTATATCTTACAAGATTTGAAGTCAAAGTAGATACTATTGACTGATTGAGAAGTTTCGTCTGTAGATGCCTACAGTAACTCTTGCTAATGGCCGACAACACCCACAGATTTCTCTTCGTGTAGAAGTGGTGGACATGAGTTAGACCTATATCGTCGTTTCTCCTCGACTCTTCTCCTTCGGGCATTCTGTATGTCGGATACCAGTAGGGTATCTCGCTCTTTTCTATATATTCGATAAGCGCTAGATCGAATTCATCGGGCTTCTTCTCGTAGCGTTTCTTGCCTTTCGAGTAGTTTATGAGAACAGGGACTTGCTTGGCCTGTTTGACGGTCTCTCCTATCGCAGAGTCGAACTTCGTTTCTATGACTCTTTCCATTCTCTTTTTGGTCAACGCTGCGCCGCAGTGAGGGCAGGGGAAATCGGAGTTCACTTTGCCCTCTTCCTTATCGACCGCCGCTTCCCAGAAGATAATCTCGCCGCCGCATTCGGGGCAGGAGAAGACGTCCGACCAGACGGTGTAGTTTATCCTTCCCCATGAGAGCGGTTCCTTCGAAAAGTCTTTGCCTCTGTCCTTCAGAAGACTCCTGGCTCTTTCAATATCTTCAAGCTTCTCAGAAGAGAGCGTGCAGTACATCCAGCCGCACTCCTCTTCGACATCTTTCAGTATTCTCTTTGCCTCTCTCTCGAAGGCCTTGGCATCTACTGGCGTGTTGTAGTTGTAGGCGATAAAAGTTGCAGCCGGGGAGAGGTCGTTTAGAACAGCGAATCTTGCTCCCAGTTTCGAGAAGGGCTTCCCCGATTCATCGAGTATCGTTCCGTCTCTTTCGACTTTGTAGCCGAGCGATTCGATCGCCTCTTTGTTTCCGCACATCTGGGCGGCGACTCCTGTCATTCCAGTGCCGCAGAAGCCGTCGAAGACCACATCGCCCGGATCGGTGTAATGCAGGATATATCGCATTATCGCCTTATGGGGGACTTTGGTATGGTATGAATGGGCGTTGTATATCGGGTCGTTCTTTCCCTCGCTGACGTCTGCTGCAAAGGGCTCTCTCGAATACTTCTCTTCGGGATCGTAAGGTTTTCCGTAATGCCTTATGAAATCGTCTATGAAGGGATTTGGACAGGCGGTGTAATAGGGCGGATCAGAAAGGTTGAGTATATCTTCGTCGCTTCCCGTAGGAAAGCCTTCGATCTTCCTGAACTCGGGATCGCTCAACTTTTCTCTCAGCTTCTCTCTGAAGTACTCCCGCCTCTCTTCGTCGCTCGAGAAAGTCAGCCCCAGGCACTCAACGGGCCCTTTGTTTACATTATCGTCGAACAGCCTGTTGTTCTCCATCACTTAGCACCTTCTTTGAGAATAATCCTGACTTTGTTTATATCTTTGCCTCTGGTCTTTTCTTCAATCAACTCTTCAAAGCGTTTGCGCATCTCCCGCGGTGTTTTTGGAGCGTGATCGCCGAAGAGACTTTCCTGAAGTTCTTCGGTGGTAAGCTCTATCTTCTCAAGAGTCGAGAAGACTTCGGTTAGAGCTTTTGTGAAAGCCGGGTTGTTGACGAGCTCTTCTTTCAGTTGTTTTGCATCAATGAATTTTTCGATCAGTGATTTTCCCCCCGGTTCAAGGAGTTCTATGTTTTCACTTACCACAGGGTCTTTCAGATTTGCTAGGATCGTTTTCTTCCAGCTGTCAAAGATCCCGTCTAGTTCTCGATCAAGACCATCGAGCACCAGCTCGGGCTCGCGATTGTCGCTGCTTTCCATTGCTGGTTTGAATTCGCAGGTAGGGCAGAAAGGAGACTTTTCCAGGGAGCTTTCCGTAAGCCCGTAACAGGTCTTAAGTCTTGTGATTTTATTTGTCAGTTCTTCCAGCTGTTGTTTTGATAGCATCTCTATTGTCGAGAGCTTGTTCAAAGTCCTGAAACGATAGTCGCTCAGAAGATTGCTTTTCTGTTTATCTCTTTGAACATCGAGCCGGGCTTTGCTGTGCAAATCCATGTATGCCTTTATATAAACAAATTTAAGATCACCAAGAAGACTATTGAGCGTTCTTTTCACTTCCATCGTTCTCTGATCTTTGTCTTTCAGTATGGCCAGCGCTTCCTTTCTCTTCTTTTCATACTCTTCTAGCCAGGGACTGGAGGATATCATTTGCTCCTTCGCCCTTTGAAGATAACTGACCTCGCTGTTCAGTTCGTCGGTGATTTCAATGATCGCTTTGATTCTTCTGACGCCTTCATACTCTTTACTCATATTGACTATGTCTTCTTTTGAGATCCGCAGGTTCTTCAACTTTCCCACTGTGGAATATTTTGTGAGCGAATCGAAGAACTCTCTCAGCTTTTTGATAGAAGCTAGGTACTTTTCAAGCTCTGGAGTGGTTATGAGAGGCTCTTCCCAGAAATAAAAGCCCCCCTTTATTCTTTCAGATAATTTGGCCAGTTCTTCTGCATGACTCTGGGCTCTTCGAAGCATGTTTTCAACCGGAGCCGGATCACCGTTCTGAAGGTTACTTACCTGGCCTTCATTTATCTTAAGAAAGGAGAACAGCTCTTTTATGGTAGAGACGGGCAGGTCCCTTGGGAGTCGAATATTTCTGAAGTTGACCAAATCCTCCAGCTTCAATTTCATAAGCTTTTCGAAAGAACTGGCGTCGATTTGTTCTCCGGCCAGAGATAACTCGATCTCTCCCATGTAAAGCATCACGGCTAACAAGACGAAGGCCCACTCCGGTTCCAGTCTATAAGGCATAAGGAATTCCCCGGTCTCTGTACTCACGAATAACTCGTTTCGATTTAGTACACTGCCCGAGGCTTTTTCCGTTAGCTTGCTCATGATTCCTTTTGTATAAATCGACTTCGCGGTTGTTATCTTGCCGTTTTCATCTATGAGATCGAGAGAAGATAGTACCTCTTTGTTCTGTCTTGTTAAGTTTCCGGATGTCATTCCTTTGATCACCGACTCGATTAGCTGGCTTCTATTCTGGGAGGTAACTTTCGTTTGGAATTGTGGATAACCGAGAGCAGTATCTGAGAAGTGACTGTCTAGCAACAAAGAAGATGTATCATCTATTATCTCTTTGAATCCCTCCAGCTGTCTGAAGGGTTTGTTTCTTAGGGCATAGGATTCAGGGATCGATTTTGTCGATTTCTTATAAGTTACCGAAAAGGAAGACGCTAGATTTTCATTGAGCCACATTGTCAGTTTTGAGACATACCCATCCGAGATCCTGCGATAGGTTTCCTTGTAGCTCGCAGCCGTCTGGGACAGTTCAATAGAGGCAGCGTAATTCTTCAGGTTTTCTTCGAATTCCCGATCAATATCGTTTATAGCAAAAAACACTTCGTCATCGCGACCTTCATCCTTGTAGGGATGGATTTTGTAGATCGGAAGGAAGTATATGTAGAAGTCTCTTGGGGGTTGAGCGGTGGAACGCTCGTTAGGTTGTCCAAAGAACAGGTAGCCAAATCTTGTTGTGTTCTTGCTTTGCCAAATCAACTCGTATTGCCAGATTTTATGCCCAGGAACATATGTTTTGTCGGAGCATTCCATGAGCTTTGCCAGAGCAGTGAAATAGTATCTGTTGAAAGTCTCGTTGCCCAGTGTGTCTCTCTTCTTTTCTATCTGGCTGTTGAAGTCTATCGTTTTGTTCAAGTCGAGATAGTATTGTCCATTCTCTTTTATGTAAGCCACATACTGTCCGCTTACGATGTTTATGATCTTCTTCAGAATCCCTTCGATCATAGTTGATAGATCATCCATTGGATCCCCGCCAAGATCTTCGATCGCGGGATTGAATATTAAAAGATCATCCCTCAACTCATCCACCGTTGGTCCTATTTTGACATCTATGTCGCTTGTACTGAGACGATGAACTGAAAGCGTTTTGATGATTCGCAAAGCGTTGTCGAGATGGTGTTTGTCAATGTTTGCCTTCGTCTTCTCCGTGAGTTCCTCGCTTTTCTCTTTTGTCAACCTTATCTCGGGCACTGTTACCAGATCACTCCTTGAGCTGATTCTGTCCCAATAAGTGTCGTAGGAGACGATGCCGGGTTCGCCTTCCGGGACTTCCCTGTCGAGGAGTTCGCTCATGACCTTCGTCAGGGTTTGAAGAACTTCTCGATGCTCGATGAATCTAATCCTTTCAAACATCCCAATGAAAGAGGGGTGGACCGGGAAGAGGTTGACAAATGTGTCAAGCTTCTCGTTCATGGTTCCGTAGTATTTTGTGAAGTTTTGAAGGTGTTCTCTTACCTTTGCTTTTTGTGAATCTGTTTTTTTCAGCAGGCGGTTTGCTACTACAAATTCTATGTCCTCTCTTGCGATTCTTACATCGATAAAACGATCCTTGACTCGACGAACAGCGTCTGAAGCGAATTCAAAAGTAGGATTATCATAGAGAGCCTCTTGAATCCCTGCAATGAATCTGAAACGAGAGTTTTTGCAGAATTCGCCAATTTCCCTTAGAAAAGTCATGTCCAGGATGAGTTGTTCCTTTCTGTTTCGCAGATAATCAAGCAACTCATCTACAACCATCATTAAACCTTTGTCAGGGAACTTCTTGCAGAAGCTGCTCATCATTTCTTCTAGAGTCTCTTTGTTGTTTGAAGCTTTATCTATTGGTGGAAAGTCGAATTCAACTCCCATTTTGTGAAGCTCAGTTTTAAGTTCAGATAGAATGATATCTCGCAAAGGCATTTCGGTTGCACCGATTTCAGAACGAATTACCTTGAAGTTTCCGGCGATCTCAATGGCCGACTCTCTTACTGATTCATCTGTAAGAAGTTCCCGAAGCTCTGAATTTTCAGCAACCGAAGCAATGACGCCCATAAGATGTGATTTTCCCGTTCCGTAGTTTCCAACTATGAAGATACCTTTGCTATCAGCGGGAGTGGAGAACTGGAGATTTTTGAAGATGACTTTCGTCAAGTTGTCTGCCATGGGCCTGGAGATCACGTATGTCGATATGAAGTCCCGAGCACGCTCTTCTCTCGCCGTTTCTTTAAGCTGCATAACCGATTCGAGCGGCTCAAATTGAATCAGATCACCGTATCGCATTTCATAACCCCCTGTCTCATTCTATTTTGAATACAATTTCATCATCTAACCCTTCTTCTAAGAACTCTGGATGTCCTCTTTTCGCATATGTAAGTTTGCTCCCTTCGATATTGCCCGGCCAAATAGCAAGAATAAATCTTCCCCTTGCAAGTAGTCGCAAAGTGTGGAGAGCTCTCAATTTTAGTTGGGGATCGAACAGGAGCTCTATATGATCAAAAATGATTGATTTGTGATTGCTTAAAAGTTCTGACAAGAATCCAGAAGCCCGTAGAGGTCTTTCAGCTTTCGGTAAGGTTTTCATTTCTTTGCTCAGAAGAAAGCTGAGATTAAGTACATTAGTGTTCGTTGCGGCGGCAATGTCTTTGAACAAAGAAGATCTGCATGAATCATTTCCGCCTGTAACAAATGACAGACCGATCATTTTTTCTTGAAGGTGTTTAAAAAGACTATTCCTGACAAAGGAATAGTCACCTTGCACTACATATCCCATAAGCCACTCTCACCATGAAGAGTCTTACAAGTAAATACTATAGCATTCGGTCTCAGTTACAAAGTCCGATTCGGAGCCTGCTAAAGCGATTAAAGGTGATTTCAACCAAATAGAGACTTAAATGCGAGAAAATTCTAACGATAACTCTTCTTTAGATATTGCCACATTTAAGAAATATATTGAAGCTCATATAAGTTTGAAATTTAAAATATACCTTCACGTTCAGATTTAAAATAGGAAGAAAGGAACTTAGAGAAGAATCAGCCCCAGAAAATAGGGACTCCATTTTTTATATATATCCACATCCTTTTCGTGCTGACCCCTCGATCAGATTGATTAAACAGACTCAAGCCTCAATACCCAACATACGCCACAGCGGGCCTGCAGATGCTGCACGGTTCGTAGCCCATTCTAACGGCCTCTGAAA
>JAEAMG010001010.1_pt1 | contig 25136 bp, 15 predicted proteins | sample 8958741 | NCBI WGS metagenome assembly JAEAMG01 (sample SAMN16933256, study PRJNA681125) | bioreactor sludge metagenome | isolation source: anaerobic bioreactor treating anionic surfactant - SDBS | place: India: Bengaluru | collected 2019-02-28 | reverse complement strand
TGCCCGCTCCAGCCGCCAAGGATGGCGGCGATCCCAGTATTTTCAAACTCATAATTAATTGTCAGCGGAATCGGCTTAAGAACCTATGCTTCGTCCGGGACTTCGCCCGGAAGAAGAGGCGCCTTTGGCGCAACTATCAGGTTATTACACCACTGGGAACGCTGGCATCCTTGCCGGCAGGGCTAACATCATAGTCTATCTTGCCCGCGCCAGCCGCCAGAGATGGCGGCGCTCCCAGCATTTTCAAACTCATAATTAATTGTCAGCGAAATCGCCCTAAGCGCCTAATCAAGGGGTTCGAATAATCGCTTGGGTTTTTCAATTTCCTGCTCTCCCGAGGTTTCCCGCAGTTCGGGCTGATACAGGATGTGGATGGGACCTCTGAGGTTGCCGTACATCCAGTCAGCAAGTCGCCGGATACCTTCCGTAGCCGCTTCGCGCACGGGCAGCCAAAGGTGGGCGCTTTCCTCCTGTAAAACAGAGGCATCCTGCTGGTAGGTCCAGGACACTACTTCTATATCCCGTCCGGGCTGTCTGCCCGCCCTGCGCATACCCTCCCGAACACTGGCGCCGTCTTCGGTGGCGCTGCATTCAATCAACGCCGTGACGGAACGGTCCTGCAGCAAGTCCTCCACCCGGTGTGCCAGGTCTTTCCCACCGAAAGTGACATTCTTAATCAGGGACTCATCCACAGGGAATCCGGCTTCCTCCAGCGCCCTTTCATACCCACGCCGCCGATCAATACCCGGCTGGAATCCCTGGAAGGCCTTCAGCATGGCTATGCGCGTGTGGCCGCGTTTGAGAAGGTATTGGGTGCACAGATAGGCGCCCTTTTTATAGTCCACCGTGGCGCTGCTGCATTCCGGCATCGTATCCAGGCGTCCCAGCGCCAGATAGGGGATCCCGCTTTGATGAACCTGACGAATGTGGGTGTCATTCAACGCAAGCGGACCTAACAGCAGGCAGGCCTTGAAAAGTTGTTCGAATACGCCCCGCGCGTAATTTACATGTTCCCCCGCCGCAAAGGGATTCAAGTCAAAGCAGATATATTCGCCTTTGTTGAAAACGCGATACAGCAGGGTAAAAAGCCATAGCAGAAAACTCTGGCTCACCGGCACCACATCAAAAGGCGCCGGGACGGTTACTCCGATACACGCATTCCGTTTAGCACGCAATCCCCGCGCGCCAATATGGGGGGCATAACCGACGCGACGGATGATGTCTTCAATACGGCTGCGCATTGCGGCTCCTACGCCGGGCTTATGGTTCAACACCTTGCTCACCGTATTCGTGGATACGCCCGCCTCATGGGCAATGTCATAGATTGTCCATTTGCGCTCATGCCCAGAGGTGTTGTTAGCGTCGTTCATATCCTGCCTGGTTGTAGATTAGCGGGAAACACCGGCATCTATGTTGTATTACTATTTCTGATTTGTTGCGTGTTGTTAGAAGCGGCTGCGATAGGGATTCTATTTCACACCTGCGTATTCATTTCAAGATCATTACTCTTGGGATATGGTACCACAATTCTTTTGACAAATATCTCAGCGGAAACAGCTTTGTCTGTTGCCCAGCCATGATACGTTAAACGCAAGCGCGGCTAAGAAGTTGACGTGATATTCGGGCTTGAATCCCTATATTTCTGAATTGTTGGATGTCACTGACAGCGATACGGTGATTGTCAGAACTTGTATGATAGTAACTAATTATATATTTAGGAAAACAGTATGGCAACGGGGTTTGTGCCTCAGACGCCAGAAAAGAACCAGAACTGGACTTACTACATCACACGGTCTGCGTTCTGTTAATTCTGATTGCACCTCTATTAAGATCTGAATTTCAGAGTAAACATTATTATAGCGGAACGGTAAAGACTTAGAATAAAATGTATTGACAAAGTTTTCGATTTGTAGTAGACTTACCTTAGGTAATCGGTTACTCGCGGTGAATATGCATGCACGGGAGTACCGATGAAGCGACAAAGAACCGTTGTGGGATCATGGAGTTATTAAAGATGTCGGTTGCGGTTGAGATAGGCGGAAAGGTGGTGGTTGCTCGGACGTAAAGAAGTTTTTCGAGAGTTGGGCAAGAGAGTTTAGGTAACCTTAACATAAACACCGAAGAAATGGAGGAACTCAACTATGAAACGCAAAGGCTTTACACTCATTGAATTATTGGTTGTCATTGCCATTATCGGTATTTTGGCAGCCATTCTGCTTCCCGCCCTGGCCCGGGCGCGTGAAGCGGCGCGTAGAAAATCATGTCAAAACAACCTGAAACAATGGGGCACCATTTTCAAATTGTATGCGGACGAACAGAAGGATTTTTGGCCGCCCCTGCAGGTTACCAACACGTCCATGCCAGGTTGGCCGGGTACTCCCGGGGACACTAGTATGGCGGTATTGGCTGTAGCGCCGCTGGTGTCCGCCTGGTACCCCAATTACAACAGTGACCCGTCCATCCTGATTTGTCCGTCGGATGCGGAAGAGAAGGTGGATTACCTGCAGGATGCAAACGGCGACTGGAATTTCTGGGCGGAGGATTATCCAAGCCGTGCCGACGCCAGTTATGCCTACATCGGCTGGATGTTTGACCGGATGGGACATCCGAGTCTCCCGCCCATAGACGTGAGCAGTCCCCTGCTCACGAATCTTGCCTCGGCCAGTGCGCTGGGATTGAACGTTCCCACATCGGGGTTACTGACCTGTCAGTTTGCCATCGGCCTGGACGCCTTGATAGGGAAACTGGTCCAGTATGTTATGGCCCCGGGCGCTATCCCGGCCGGCGTGGCCCTCTTGCGTATTGCCGGCGAGGACTGGAAGGTTCCCGAAGGCTATGGTAACGGCGCCGGCGACACCCTGTACCGGATAAAGGAAGGCAACGAGCGCTTCATGATTACTGACGTGAACAACCCGCAGACCGCGGCCATGGCGCAGAGCACCATTTGGGCCATGATGGACGCGTTCGCCAATTATGACAACATCAGCTATTTCAACCACGTGCCGGGTGGCTGCAACGTGCTGTACATGGACGGCCACGTGTCCTGGGTTCCCTATGTGCCTCCGGCCCCGGGCCAGGACCAAGCCGTTACTATGGACCTTGGCGCCACGGCGCCGATACTGCCGAGTATGGCCAACACGGTTGCTATTTTGTTCGACTGATTACGAATCTAATAAGAGAAGGTGTACCGTCCCGCGAGCGTTTGTGCGCCCGCGGGACGGCGCGTCTATAATCGGGCATGGGGGTAAGGGAGGTCACTTGGCTGCGGGTCGGTACTTCCTTCCTCGCCAGATTTGTTTTCCGGCACAAAGGTTTCATCCAACTGACTGAATAGGTGCAGCAAACTTCTACGACAACTGTGAAGGGCTTTACGCTGTTCCTCAGTGAGGGGGCCCGGCTGTTCATCAAGCAGCAGGATGGTAAAGCCGAGTATCGCGGACAGAGGAGAACGCAGTTGATTCGCCACATTGACGTAAAAAGCGGCGCGCAAGTCTGCTGCCCGCTGCAATTCCTGGTTGGCGTTTTCAAGATTCAACTTGGCAAGGCGATTGGCCTCCAGCAGTTCCTTCTGGTTGGTAATGTCATGAAATAACGCCACAAATAGCCTCTTGCCCTCGCCCTGAAACGAATGGATGTGCATATAAACACTGCGTTCCTGGCCACTGGCGGGCAATACCAGCATCTCATGATGGACGAAGCCGGACCTTCTCAGGCTTTCCAGTGTATTTGCCAGCGTACCATCGTCAAAAATTAACTTCCGAATACGCATACCTATCAGGTTGTGGCGTGTATAGCCGAGAAAATTGCATGCGCTTTCATTAACATCGGTGATGGTGTCAGCGTCATCATACACAATGATTGGATGGGCTGTGTGGTTGAATATGGCCCGCAACATGGCTTCCGAGGATTGGAGCGCGGTGGTTTTCAACTCCGTTTCCCGTTCCAAACCGAACACTACCCGGGAGAGGTGATGCATAATCCAGCCGCAAAAGGCAATGAGGAAGAGATTGATGTACACCGCCAGTGGCGGTTCATAAACTTTCGAAAAAAGCCAATCTGTGAGAATGACAAACGAATAGGCGGCGCAAACTAAAAGCGTGATCCAAAGGGTATTGGGTGTCTTCAGATTATAGATGTGGTAACCGATTACGAGGAAGAGGAACAAAGATGCTGTGGGACCCGCCGGTCCCCCGGTAATTTCCACCAGCAGACAAAATCGAAACAGGTACAGCAGGAAATTCCAGGGAGAGCAGAATAAGGAGAAGCGCCGCGTATAGAAGACCCAGTGGGAAAACACATTATGGGAAAGGGCCGATGTCCCGGCCACAATAAATATGCGCCACAGCGTTTCATCCTCATTTATGACGCTCAGAACCGCCAGTGCAAGATAGGTGATATAGCGCAGCGCCAGGAGTATTTCCTCCATGCGCTGAATAACCAGCACACGGGCGTTGGCGTTGACTTCTTCGCGGGGTATGTTCTGGTTAATAGTCAAGGGGGCTTTCTCCGGGCGGACCGGGGACGGGCCTGTGGCTACTGATTAAGAATCTTGAGGATTTCCAGGCCGTAATTTTTCCGATGCCATGCTCCGAGGGAGGCGATGGCTTCCAAATCCTGTTCCTGACGGGGGAACTTCTCGGCAAGTTCTTCAAGCACTTCTCTGCCCAGGATAACGTCTGATTCGACCCCGCGTTTGCACGCGGCCTCTTTGCGCCACTGCATCAGTGATTCGTGCCGCTGCCAATACCCCGAAGAACGACGTTGCTTTTTGGCTGGATATTCAGGCACAGGGGCGTTTAATGCTTCGAGGATAACTTCAAAGAGCCTGGGATTCAAACGGTTCAACAGTTTATCCGGAATACCGGGTATGGCGCCGGGATTTTGGGGGACATTTCCGTTCCACCGGGCGCTTGCCCGTGCCACGTGCAACAGCATCTGATTGTTTATTACTTTGAACGGCGGCACATCGCGCCGTTTGGCTTCATTATCCCGAAAAATATACAGTGCCTTCACTACAGCCTGCACGCGTGGCGGCAGCGTATGCACGCCGGGCAATCTCCAGAACCCATCGGGGTCAAAAACCCGTTTGACAATCCGGGTGCTGCATAAGTCTCGAAAGACCTCTTTTGCCTCTTCCTCCAAGCCTTTTTCCGCCAATTGTCTGTCAAGGTCATCCCGCATACGCAATAGATGGCAGGTATCGTTGCAGGCATAAATCAGCTTGTCCAAGGTAAGGGGGCGTTGTGCCCAGTTTGCCTTTTGATGCTTTTTGTTGAGCTGAATGCCATACAAAGTTTCCAGGAACCAGGCAAGCCCCATTTTTGAAAAACCCAGCAACCGTCCCGCCCACATGGTATCGAACAGGTTGACCACATCCCAGCCAAACAGGTTTTTCAACAAAGTCAAATCATAGTCGGCCGCATGAAAAACCTTCTCCACCGCAGGATTCTTCATCAGCATGCCCAGCGCATGGAGGGAAATACCGGCAAGAGGATCTATTATGAAGTTTTGGTTGTCCGTTGATATTTGAATCAGGCAGATTTGTTCACGGTAGGCATAAAGACTATTTGCTTCAATATCCACTGCCATGCGAGGCGTTTGCGACAGTTTCTCCAGACTCTGTTTCCATGCTTTATTTGTATCCACCAATTCAAATATTACTTCTTTTGTCAACGCACCACATCTCCGATTGTCATCCTTGTATTCACCGTAATGACAAGTAAGTATACACCCCTTTGCCTGGTGGATAAAAGCCCATGTTCGCGCGGCCCAGACGGTTGGGGTTAGTCCTTGTGTAGTTGCATCCAAATTATCAACTGTAAGGTCATACAGTGTGCACGGCAGAAATAGTCCCCTTTACCTGACCGTTCTTTGGTCAGGTTGGCACAGGTGAAACAATAATAGCTGAGCACTTGCGGGAGCGCTTTATTGACAGGGCAATCGAGCCTTGTTCTTCCCCGAAAGAGGCGATGGAAGCTGTTATGGCTATAGGTATTTTCTCCGGCATTCGGTAAAGAGGGGCAGCCGTTGCTTATAATGCAAGAATAGGGATTCCGTCAGGAATATCTACCTTGGACTATAAAGTCGCTTGCTTTCGATGGCTTCGGTTGGACATACTGCTGTTTATCGGAGTACCAGAATGCGGGGGATGTCTCTCGAAACCATAGGGATTTTTTATGTTAACTACACGGATTACCAGGATGTTGGGAATTGAACATCCCATTCTTCAAGGCGGCATGCAATGGTTGGCCCGGGCGGAGCTTGTGTCGGCGGTTTCCAATGCGGGCGGTTTGGGCTTCCTTACGGCGCTTTCTTTTGCTACTGTCCGTGAATTGCGCGACGAAATTCACAAGATTCGGGATATGACGGATAAGCCCTTTGGGGTCAACATATCCATGTTGCCCGTGCTCATGCCCGGCGAGCTGACGGATGCCTATATGGATTTGGTTTGCGAAGAGGGGATACCGGTGGTGGAAACCGCGGGCCGTAATCCCGAGCCTTATGTATCCAAGCTCAAGAGCGCCGGCGTCAGGCTTTTTCATAAAGCGCCGGCGGTACGCTTCGCGCGAAAAGCGGAAAGCATCGGTGCGGACGCGGTAATTGTGGTGGGCTTCGAGTGCGGCGGTCACCCCGGGATGGATGATGTGCCCTCCCTGATTGTTTTGCCGAAAGCCGCGCGGGAGTTGCGCATCCCTGTAATTGCGGCGGGTGGTTTCTGTGACGGACGGGGGCTGGTAGCGGCGCTTGCGCTGGGCGCCGAGGCCATATTGATGGGTACCCGCTTCATGGCCTCTAAAGAAAGCCCCATGCATGAAAACTTTAAGAAATGGATGGAGAACGCGCGGGAAACCGACACCATGGTTGTGGAACGTTCGATACGCAATGCCGCCCGGATCATGAAGAACAGGGCGGCGATGACAGTGGCGCGCATGGAGTCAGAAGGGGCGACCCTTGAAGATCTGCTGCCGGTCATTGCAGGTCGAGTGGGTCGCGAGGCCTACTTAAGTGGCGATATCGAACTTGGCGCCATCGCATGCGGTCAAGTGGTGGGGCGTATCACGGAAATCAAGAGTGTCGCTGAGATCATCCGGGATATCATGGGGGAAGCGGAGGACATCCTGCAGGGACTGACCCGCAAGATAACATAATAATACCGCCCACGGATGCCCCCTTGGAAGGTTGACCTTGTGCTCCAATCTGTGTTTCTGCAGCGGCCATAAAAATGTGTACGATAAGCCGGAGAAAACAGGGAATGTTTGCGCCGGCAATAGGACGGATGAAGATTTGTCCGTAGAAGTGTGTGGAGGATGAAATCAGTTGATTCATCCTCTTTTTTTAGGGTATTGTACTGTCACACACGCCATACGTGGCGGAGGTAATCTTCGCGAAGTGATACGTTGTATCCGCCGGCGTGGGTGCCTTTTTCGGCAATTCCTTTGGAGAGGATTTAGGCTGCCTGATTCAGATAGGATGTGTACTTAATAAAAAGCGGCGTATTTTCCGAGTTGTGATTGATGCTAAATTGAGGTATGACGAGGCTTGTTCCCGCCCTCTTGTGGGGATCACCGATTCCTGAGATCAAGAGGGGGACGCTAGTGAGCGTTATCTTGTTAAATCTGCGTCAGCGGAAGGATTTTCAAAGGCTGTTGGAAATCATGATCCCACGCCGGAATAATGACCGTTCATGACAGACAGTGAATACAAGGGATTTCAATCCCTTTCTTTGAAACAACCGTATGGCAGGATCTACCGCTAGTAGAAGCGGGTTTGTAGGAGACTGCCGGAACGAGACAGATACTTTTAGGAAGCAGTGATTCGGGTTCAGATCTCTATAGTGAAGGAGAGCAGCTATGGTGCGCGTATTGGTTTTAGATAATCTTAGTGAAGAGGGTGTTGCCCTTTTTCAGCAGGCCGGCATTGAAACCGATGTCAAGCCTTCTCAAAAGGAAGCGGAACTCGCCGCCATCATCAATAATTATGATGGCCTGGTTATTCGCAGCGCCACAAAGGTAACCGCGGCCGTACTGGAACATTCCACCCGGCTGAAGGTCATCGGACGAGCCGGTGTCGGCACGGACAATGTGGATAAAGATGCCGCCACCAGGAAAGGCATTGTTGTAATGAATACGCCGGGGGGGAATACCATTTCCACCTGCGAACATGCCTTCGCTTTGATGTTGAGCCTGTGCCGAAACATTCCACTTGCCCACGTTTCCATGCAGGAGGGGCGTTGGGACCGCAAGAAATTCATGGGCACCGAACTTTTCGGGAAAACATTGGGCATCATCGGCGTGGGCCGTATCGGCGGCGCCATGGCCAAGCGTGCCAAGGCCTTCGAGATGCGCGTGCTTGCCTATGACCCCATATTGAGCCCGTTGAAGGCCGAAAGTCTGGGCGTCGAGTTGGTCAATCTGGATGAGCTGCTCTCAAATGCCGACTTTATCACCATACACGCGCCGAAATCGGAAAAAACATTTAATATGATCACTGCCCCGCAATTGAAGATGATGAAACCCACCTGCCGGATTATCAATACAGCGCGTGGCGGCATCATCAATGAACAGGATTTGGCCGAGGCGCTGAAGGGAAAGGCCATCGGCGGCGCGGCGCTGGACGTCTATACCAGCGAGCCTTTCGAAAATAATCCGTTTATCGGCCTGGACAATATTATCACGACGCCCCACCTGGCGGCGTCCACGGATGAAGCGCAACTCACCGTGGCGGTGGATGTGGCCAGGCAAATGATAGACTTTCTGACCACGGGCGCCATTGTCAACGCTGTCAATGTGCCCAGCCTTGACAGTGAAACGCGCAAGGCGCTTCAACCCCTGCTGTATCTGGGCGAGCGGTTGGGCCTGTTCCAGTCACTTTTTGTCAAAGGCCGCCCCAAGTCCATGGAAATCGAGTATGTGGGCGAACTCGGCATCACGGATACCTATCCCATTACGGCATCCATCATCTGCGGATTTCTGACGCCTATGGTGGAGGCGGTCAACATGGTCAGCGCTCCTTCCCAATTAAATGAACGGGGCGTGGACGTCTCGGAAAAACGGAGCGCCATTTCCTCGAGTTACGCCTTCGAAATCGGCATTACCGTCGTTACGGATCAGGAGACGCGTAACGTGCGTGGCACCCTGTTCAACCGCGATGATCCGAGGATTTGCACCATAGACGGCATGCGCGTGGACGCCAAGCCCGAGGGATACATGCTGGTATGCGCCAACCAGGACAAACCGCTCATTATCGGGCGCGTCTGTACCGCCATTGGTGAGGCCGGTGTCAATATCGCCAACCTCATGCTCGGCCGCGACGCCAAGGGCGGCAATGCCCTGACGGTATTGAACCTGGACGCTTCCCTTGATCAGAAGGTCCTCGAGACCATTCAGAACATGCCGCACGTGATGGAGGTGCGCCTCGTCGCCCTGCCCGAGGCGCACAACGCAGGGTGAGTGGCAGTACCGAAACAAAGGGGCGGAAAAGAAATCCGCGTCGGAATCTTTTATCGTAATAACAACTACCGTGACTGCGGCGGAGACTTTATCCAGATGAGTAACTATCAGCACATAACCATACCGGCGGGCGATCCCGTGCATGCCGGGACTGACGGTACTTTGAAAACACCGGACCATCCCGTGATCTGTTTCATTGAAGGCGATGGAACCGGCCCGGATATCTGGCGCGCCTCACAATTCTTGTTTGATGCCGCGGTAAAATATTGTTACGGCGGTAAGCGCAAAATCGCGTGGATGGAAATCTATGCCGGGGAAAAGGCGAGCGCTTTGTACAAAACATATCTGCCCGAGGAAACCCTTGATGCCATCCGGGAATACGAGGTAGCCATCAAAGGCCCCCTGACCACCCCCATTGGCGGCGGGTTCCGAAGCCTGAACGTTACGCTGCGCCAGCAGCTGGACCTGTTCGCCTGTGTGCGGCCTGTGCGCCATTTCGCGGGCGTGCCCAGCCCTGTGCGTGAACCGGATGCGGTCAATATGATTATCTTTCGAGAAAATACCGAAGACGTCTACTCCGGTCTGGAACTGGAATCCGGCACGCCGGAGGCCACGCGCCTCATCGAGTTCTGTGCCCGTGAATTCGGTTGGCATATCCGTCCCGACTCCGGCGTGGGTATCAAGCCCATCAGCGAGACTGGTTCAAAACGGCTTATTCGCGCCGCCCTCCGCCATGCCGTCCAGCACCAGTGCGCCAGCGTCACCCTGGTACATAAAGGCAACATCATGAAATATACGGAGGGCGCCTTCCGCAAATGGGGGTACGAACTGGTCCGCGAAGAATTTTCTGATGTGGCCGTGGGCTGGGATGACTGCGGCGGCAATCCCTGCGGTAAAATTCTGGTCAAGGATGCCATCGCCGACATTTTCCTGCAGCAGGTGCTCACCCGTCCCCGCGAGTTTGAGGTGGTCGCCACGATGAATCTGAACGGGGACTATATGAGTGACGCCCTCGCGGCCCAGGTGGGTGGTATCGGCATTGCGCCGGGCGCCAACATCAATTATGAAACGGGCACGGCAATCTTTGAGGCCACCCACGGCACCGCGCCCAAGTATGCCAACCTGGACAAAGTCAACCCCAGCAGCGTGGTCTTGTCCGGCGTCATGATGTTTGAACATCTGGGTTGGCAGGAGGTCGCCGACGCCATTATTACCGCACTGACGCGCACCTTCAAGCAGAAGAAAGTCACCTACGATTTTGCGCGGCTTATGCAGGGCGCCACGGAACTCAAGTGCAGCGAGTTTGCAAAGGCTGTCGCGGGAAATCTGTAGCCTTTGCGGTTTTTTGTTCTGAAGCTATAAACGGCAGTTGAATTCAGATGCGCGTTTCAAACCAAAGGACTAAAAGGACATAAACGACCAAAAGGACTGCAAAACGCTCTCCTGATTGGTGCGTCCTTTAATTCCTTTATGTCCCTTAAGTCCTTTCGGTCCTTTCTTTTGACAGTCTTTTGCTTTCTATGAGTACAGGATTACATGGCGTAGAAGCCGCCGTCCACCACCAATTCCGCGCCGTTGCAGAAGGTGGACTCGTCGGACGCGAGGTAGAGGGCGGCGTAGGCGATGTCCCGGGGGACGCCTAACCGGCGGCTCGGAATGCCTGCGGCGATGTTTTTCTTTTTTGTATCATCCAGGTACGGTGCCTGCAGCGGTGTGTCAATCATACCGGGGTGGATGATGTTGGTGCGGATATGGTCCGGCCCGAACTGCACCGCCAAGGATTTCGCCAGGGAGATAAGGGCACCCTTCGCGCAGGTATAAGAGTCTTGGGCCAGTTCAAAACCGGCAAGCGCGGAAATAGAGCCGACCAGGATAATGGAACCGCCGCCCGCTGCTTTTAAGGCGGGGATGCCGTGTTTGGTCAGGAAGAACGGTCCTTTCAGATTGATAGCCTGCACGATGTCCCAATTCTCCTCTGTCGTCTCGATGACGGAGCGGTCCCGTTCTTTCCACAGCACACCCGCGTTGGCGTAAAGGATATCCAGTTTTCCGAATCGCGCCACGCCATCGTCAATGGCGCGCTTCACGTCGGCTTCCTTGGATACGTCGCCTTTCACGGCCAGAAATTCACTGCCGGCTTTGGCGACGAGCGCGGCAGTCTCTTCCAGCGCTTTCTGGTTGATGTCCAGGCCGATGACCTTGGCGCCTTCTTCAGCGAACAACACGGACGCCTCGCGCCCCATGCCCATACCCGCGCCTGTGATAATAGCCACCTTGTTTTTCAATCGCATAGATACACCCTTTTCTTAGTGAGGTTAAAATAACGTGGACGGGAAACAGGCCTCAGTATAGCAGAACTCCGGGTTTTTGCGCGAGAACGGAAATGTTTCCGCACACGTCCACTTCACGCCATTTTCGGCGCTTCCGGACACACGGCCTAACCGAAATGTTTTTTCATGTAGACCTTAAGAAGTGTTTCGGCTTCTTCCTTGCACTTGCCGCAAACGGTGCTCATCTTGGTTTTTTCCTGCAGTTCCAGCAGGGTGCGGGCGCCGTCGAGCACGGCCTCCTCCACCTCGTGGTCGGTGACGTTCATGCATTTACAGATGATGCGCGCCTCTTCCCGGACTACCTTCTCCGGTTGTCTGGTGCGCGTGTAATAGTCGTTGATGGCTGCACGTAATGCCTTGTCACCCAGAACGGAACAGTGAATCTTATGGTCGGGCAGCTGGCCCAGCGCCCCGGCAATCTGTTTGGGACCCACCTTGAAGGCCTCGTCGAGCGGCATGCCGGTGACGATTTCAGACATGACCGAGGTGCTGGCAATGGCGCTGGCGCACCCGTAGGTTTTCCATTTGCAGTCGGTAATGGTATTTGTCGTCGGGTCCACCTTGATTAAAACAAGCATCTCGTCGCCGCATTGGACATTGCCCACGAGGCCGCGTCCGTCTTCCTGATAGTCATCGTCCTTCAATACATTGCGCGGGTTCATGAAATGGTCTTTGACATTGTCGGTATAGGCCCAGGACTGGTGCGTAGCCATGTGATTTATCTCCTCTTGTAAACGGTGGACATTTCCCGTATTTTGGCGATGATCGGGGGAAGTTTCTCCAGTACATAGTCAACGTCTTCCGGGGTGTTTTCGCGGCCCAGGCTCATGCGTATCGAACCGTGAGCATGTTCGACGGGTATTCCCGTGGCCAGCAGCACATGGGACGGGTCCAGCGAACCCGATGCGCATGCCGAACCCGTGGACACCGCGATGCCTTCCAGATCAAGATAGAGGAGAATGCTTTCCCCTTCCGCGCCGGCAAAGGACACGTTCAGTGTTCCGGCAAGGCTGTCTGTGGGATGACCGTTGAAGGATACGTCGGGAATGTGTTCTTCGATGCCTTTTTTAAGGGCTTCCTTGAGGCTTCGAAGCGTTGTTTCTTCGTTTTCCATTTCCACAGCACGCATTTCTACGGCCTTCGCCAAGCCCACAATACCCAGGGTGTTCTCCGTCCCGGCCCGGCGTCCACGTTCCTGGTGACCGCCGTGAACCAGCGGGCAGAAGGGCACGCTTCTGCGGGCATAAAGCATGCCCACGCCTTTGGGACCGTAAATTTTATGGGCGGAGGTCGTCAGAAAGTCAATCCCCAAGTCGTTCACATGGATGGGGATTTTACCAAAAGCCTGTACCGCATCCGTATGGAACAGGGCTCCTTTCTCATGGACGATGCGGGCGATTTCACGAATGTCCTGCAAGGTGCCGATCTCATTGTTCGCCATCATAACCGAAACCACGCCCGTATGTTCCGTGATGCTGTCACGGAGTTGTTCCAGAACTATTTTCCCGTATCGGTCCACGCCGAGATAGGTCACCCGGATGCCCCGTTGTACCATACATTTGGACGTCTCAAGAATACAGGGATGCTCTATGGCGGTGGTGACGATATGGGTTTTGTTGTCTCGATCGCAGGAGCAGTACTGTGATTGGCAGCCTAAAATGGATAATACCGTATTGTTGCCCTCGGAACCGCTCCCAACGAAAATGACCTCTTCGGGCAAAGCGCCTATGAAGGAGGCTACCGTAGCCCGGGACGCTTCCACAAGTCCGCGGGCTTCCCGGCCGAATTCATGCATACTTGAGGGATTGCCGAAACAGGACATAGTTTCCGTTACGGTTTTAACGACTTCCGGGTGTAGCGGCGTCGTCGCATTGTGATCCAGGTATATGCGCCTGTGTTCCATGATGAGCCTCCAGGAGTTTGCTGTTTAACTACCCTTAGAATACCCCTTGCCCTATTCTTAACACGGATATGGATACTCCCTATTCCCGGGAAACACGTTCACCTGAGATCATAGAGGAAATAACGTCCGCTTATCGCTTGAAGCGGTCTGCCAGTTTCCGCCTGAGGTCGTCAAAAGACGCGTCAGCCTGGGGCCTCGGCGTGCTCGTACTCCTGTCCGCGCTGTGGCCCGAGTCGGGGTCGGATTTCATGGAAAGGGAAATGCGCTTCAGCGGGATATTGACTTCCATAACGCTTACCTGCACGCGCTGATGGACCTTCACAACCTCATTGGGGCTCTTTACGAAACGGTCTGCCAACTGGCTGATATGGACCAGGCCGTCCTGGTGCACGCCGATATCCACAAAGGCGCCAAAGGCGGTGACATTGGTCACAATGCCCGGCAACCGCATCCCGGGAACAAGGTCCTCCATGGTGGTGACGCCTTCCATAAAGTTGAAGGCTTCGAATTGTTCGCGTGGGTCCCGGCCAGGCTTTGCGAGTTCGAGCAGGATGTCGCGCAGTGTCGGCAGCCCGACCTTTTCATCCAGGTACTTTTCCAGGGTAATGCCCGAACGCAGCGTGGCGTCGTTCATCAGGTCCTTCACCGTGCAACCGAGGTCCTTTGCCATCGTATCCACGATACCATAACTCTCCGGATGCACCGCGCTTGCATCCAGTGGATTTTTACCGCCCGTAATGCGCAGAAAGCCCGCCGCCTGCTCGAAGGCCTTCGGCCCCAGCCGGGGAACCTTTTTTAGTTTTACGCGCGACTCGAAGGGACCATTCTCGTTGCGGTAAGCCACGATATTCCCAGACAGCTGCGGTCCCAGCCCGGACACGTACATCAGCAGTTGTTTGCTTGCCGTGTTGACGTCCACACCCACCCCGTTGACGCCGCTCATCACCACGTCTTCAAGGCTCCGCTTTAATGCGGCCTGGTCCACGTCGTGCTGATACTGGCCCACGCCGATGGATTTCGGGTCAATCTTGACCAGCTCCGCAAGTGGGTCCATGAGCCGGCGACCGATGCTGACCGCGCCGCGCACGGTAACGTCCTTATCCGGAAATTCCTCCCTTGCCACGTCGGATGCGGAGTATATGGACGCTCCTGACTCATTGACCATGACCACCGGTATGGCGGAGCCCAGGTTTAATTCACGAACAAAGGCTTCCGTCTCACGACCTGCCGTGCCGTTACCGATGGCGATGGCTTCAACGTGAAATGCCTCGCACAGGGCGCGCACCTTCTTTGCGGCATCGCGCGCCGCGCCTTCCCCGCTATGTGGATAGACCACATCGTCGTGTAGCAGTTTGCCTTGGGCATCCAGACAGACCAACTTACATCCCGTGCGAAATCCGGGGTCCAGCGCGAGCACCCGTTTTCGGCCCAACGGCGGCGCCAGCAGCAGTTCGCGCAGGTTCTCCGCGAAAATACGGATGGCTTCCACGTCGGCTCGCCTCTTCAACTCAGCCCGCGCCTCGGTTTCCATGGACGGGCCCAGCAGGCGATTATACCCGTCATCTACGGCCAAAGCGACCTGTTCCGCCGCCACATTGTCCGCTTTCACGAAAAGATGGGACAACAGGGTCGTCGCGGCCTCTTTCTCAGGGGCAATGGACAGAGAAAGCATTCCCTCGTTTTCCCCGCGAAACATGGCCAGCAGCCTGTGCGACGGCGCTTTCACTGCCGGCTCGCGCCAGTCGAAGTAATCCTTGAACTTGGCGCCTTCCTCCTCTTTTCCCTTTGCCACATGGGACTCGAGAATACCCTTGTCAAGGTAAAGCGTCCGCATGGCCGCGCGCGCGGCGCTATCTTCGCTCACCATTTCCGCCAGAATATCACGGGCGCCCTGCAGCGCCTCCCCGATATTCGCCACACCCTTTTCCAAGTCCACATAGAGCGTGGCGGCAACGGTCACATCCTCCGTTTCCTGAGCGAGAAGTATCAGGGCCAGCGGCTCCAGCCCCTTTTCGCGGGCAACAGTTGCCCGGGTCCGGCGCTTGGGACGATACGGCAGATAAACATCCTCCAAAACGGCCATGGTGTCCGCCAACATGACCTGTTCTTTCAGCGCATCGGTGAGCAGGCCACGCTCTTCCAGCGATTTCAGAATGGCCTCCCGTCGTTTGTCGAGTTCCGCCAGCTGATTTAGCCGATCCCGGATGTCCGTCAAGGCAACCTCGTCCAGCGACCCGGTCGCCTCCTTGCGATAGCGGGCTACGAAGGGGATGGTTGCACCGTCCGCAAACAGGGTGGCAACCGTTTTGACCTGGACCGGCGCCAGTTTCATCTCCCCGGCGATCTTGACAATATGATCAACGTTCATGGATTTCCTTGTTTGTATGAATCCTCAGCGGCAAAGGCTGCCGCAAAAGAGTCCCCCATGCAATGGCAGGGCTCCCATACAGCCGGATGTTCACGGGACACAATATATCCTTCAACGTATTTGAACAAAATGAGCGACTCCGCTTCAACCTATCAAGGTTAAGGAATCATGTGGCGAGAACAACGATCTGACGCCCGGGCTTTACGGTTGATACAGGTCCTTGTAGTGTATTTAGGAATCCCTCGCCCCATGCAGGAACTTGAATGATATACGATAAATCATGTATCCGCTATGATTACAGCTGTCGCAGTCTTTGCCTTGCACCTTTTTTGTTCCGTACTTCTATTTTCCCTTTTGATTGGACTTTTGTTTAAATAAAAAAAGTTGAAAAATACCCTTTCATTTTTTTAGTATGGCGTAAAGAGAAAGATGTAGCAGTGTAGCGAAAAATAAAAAGAGAGAGGGTTGTGATGATGAAGAAATATTACGTGACAATGGGTTTCTGTTCATTAGTCTCAATGATTATTGGTTTGACAGGCTGCCCCAATGATACTCCTGAGAACGAAGATGTTTCAGTAGGAAAAGTATCACTAATATCAGGCAATTTAAATGGACAAAATTTAACGCCGAGTTCGCGTCGTATTTCGGTTCTTCCTGGAGAATCTATAATTGGTGAATTTCTAGTAGAGACTACAAATGTTATGGGCAGTAATGCTGTGGCACCTCTTGGCGCGACAATAACATGGGGAGATCGGGAGTCATCCTGCTGGTTGGAAAATGACTGGATTGATGTGGGGACAAATAAATATACCATTCATGTAAATACGGTAGCCCCAAGTAAAGCCGGTATTTACTACATCATCGCCTCATTTCACGGTGAATATACCATTGAGCAGGTGATGTCGTGTACAAACTGGACTGTAAACGAACCTGTCTGGTATGACGACAATGATGTTGCGGATTGGGATGTGAGGGAAATCAACCAAGCCAATAGTTTGGGGTATGTTTCCTCTTGGCCAATGCTTGGGACAGACGGTTATATCCAGACCCAACGTCCAGCCACCTGCTTGGAAGTTTTAGTCGTTAGCGAAGATGAGGGCATGGGCGAATGTTCTCTCTTATATGAAGATTTCGAAGACGGTCAAGCGCAAGGCTGGCTTACAAATCAAGGTGGTAGCTGGCAAATCGTTGATGGCGAATATAGGCAATCGAGTACAGTGCCTAATGATGATCGTACATCAGTTTACGCAGGTACGGGCGCATATAGTTGGACAAACTATCAGGCTGAGCTGGACTTCCGCTTTATTTCGGGTACGAATCCCACCAATGCCATTTATATAAGTTTCCGTTATCAGAATCCCGACAATTACTACCGGGTCCAATTTCAAAATCTGTGGGGACAACCGGCTGGTGGCATTCCCGAAACTTTTTTTATCAACAAAATGGTTGACGGTGAATTAACAACACTCCATCAGGAACCAATTGACTTCAACACGGATATCGTAAATCATTTGTCTATCATTGCGCAGGGCAGCTCCTTTAATCTTATGCTTAACGGGGAGCCCTTGTGGAGTTTTACGGATGGCACACATGCGAAGGGTACCATCGGGTTGGCATCAGGGCACATAGAGGTGGGTTTTGACGATATCTGTATTTCGCCTATTACGGATGATGAATGTTCCCTCTTATTTGAAAATTTTGAAGAGAATCAGGCACATGATTGGTTTGCAGACCAAGGAGGTAATTGGCAGGTCGTTGATGGTGAATATCAACAATTGAGCACGGAACCCGTTGAGGATAGAACATCAATATATGCTGGTGCGGGTGCTTACAATTGGAAAGATTATCAGGCAGAATTGGACTTTCGCTATATCTCAGGTACAAACCCAACCAATGCCATTTATGTTAGTTTTTGTTATCAGGACCCAAGTAATTATTATCGGATTCAATTCCAGAATCTTTGGGGACAACCGTCAGGTGGTATACCAGAAACGTTTTTCATAAAAAAAATGGTTGGTGGGCGCGAGACGGTATTATATCAGGAATTATTCGACCTTGATACCACTATTGTGAATCATTTATCCATTAATGTGCAAGGCAGCTCTTTTGGTGTTATGCTGAATGGGATAATGCTTCACAGCTTTACCGATTCTGCACATACCCAAGGCACAATTGGGTTGGCATCCGGTCATATAGCGGTGGGCTTTGACAACATTTGTGTCTCGCCCGTTACTGGAGATGTTTTCCCAGGAAAGGTACTGTTGGTTTCGGGTACTTTAAATGAGCAAAGCGTAAGTCCTCAATCACGGCATATCACGGTAAGCCCCGGTGAGCTGATTGTTGGTGATTTTCTAGTTGAGACAACAAACCTTATGGCACCCTCTGCTGTTGCTCCTCTCGGGGCAATGGTAACATGGGGAGACCGCAAAACTTCCAACTGGCTGGAAAATGAATGGATTGCTACCGGCACAAACCAATATCTGATCCATGTCAATAAAACCGCTCCCACAGAACCGGGCGTATATCACATCATTGCCGCCTTCCATGGTGAATATACCATTAATCAGGTTATGTCGTGCACAAACTGGACGGTTGAACAACCTGTCTGGAATGACAACAATGATGTGGTTGATTGGGGCAGCCAACAAATTGATGAGGCCAATAGTCTGGGGTATGTGCGGGTATGGCCAATGCTCGGGTCTGATAAATATGTTAGCTCGCAACGTCCCGCGACTTGTATAGAGGTTTTGGTTGCTGCTGAAACTCAAAATCTGAAAGTTACCTCGTTTCGCATTAACGATAGCGAAACAACATCATCACGACTGGTGACACTATATAATACATGTGAGGGTGGTCCTACGCATTATTGGGCTTCCGAATCGGAAATTTTTTCGGACGGTTCCTGGCAAACCTATTCTGACTTCCCATTTTTTTCTATTACCTCAGAAGGAGATGGTTTAAAGACGGTATATTTCAAAGTGAAAAATGCCGCGGGTGAATCTGCTCCCGTAAACGATACAATAACCCTTCAAGGTTCATCGGGCAAAGTGGCTACACCAGAAATAGAACCCAAAACAAGTAGCGGGCAGTCCTCGTACCAGATTACCTTAACCTGCGATACTCCGGGCGCAATTATCTATTACACGGAAGACGGGAACGTGCCGACACCTTCGTCCAAATTATATACAAGTCCTTTCCAAATCAGCGGTCCCGTCGGGACTTCCAAAATAGTAACGGCAAAGGCATGGAAGGAGGGCTGGACTGCCAGCGACCCCATCGCGCGAACGTATATGTTTTCCCAATCTGTGGCCACGCCCGTGATATCAGCGGCAGAAGACACCTGCCAGGCATCTTATACGATTTCATTGGAGTGTGATACTCCCGGCGCCACTATTCGTTATACGACCAATGATACGCAAGTAACAGAATCCAGCGCCAAATACACGGAACCTTTCACTATCAGTGGCGAGATAGGTAAGACGAAAACTATCAGGGCCCGGGCATGGAAAGAAGGGTATGGACCGAGTAAAGAAGCAAAGAAAAATTATGAGTTTTGCGAAGGTGGTCTGCCCGATTTGGTTGCGGGAGCCATAACGATTAGCGTTGGCGGAATAGAGATTGAAGAGAATGAATATTGGTTCTGGCTAGGAGAAACATTGCAGTTTTCGACTACTATCAGCAACTGGGGCAAAGCCACCGCGCCTACCTTCGACTGGGAAATGAAGGTAACGGGGTATGATTATAGGCAAAATTATGTGGAACAAATAATAGCGAGCGGACGTCCCGCGTACTTGGCGATTGATGGTACCTTAAAGAATATTAAGGGGCAATGGAAGCCTAATCAGCCAGGGTCTTATAGTGTTGTGCTTTTGGTTGATTTGAAGAATAATGTTTCTGCCGTTGATGAATCCGATGAGTGGAATAACACTTATGCAAGGAGGATTATCGTTGACTTTGAAGGGCCGTTGCCTGTTGGAAAAACATCCGAGTAGCGGACAAAGATATAAGAAAACCAGAATGATTAACGTCGTTATTTAACGGCAGGAGCATAAAGTAACAGCCTTGCAAAGCATGTCATAACGCGATCTTTGTGTGCTTCGCTGGATGTTGTCAAACATGGGAAATAATTTTACTCTAGAGGAAACAGCGCCATCAGTGCGTCGGCAAAGAGTTTGTGTCCCCGCGCGTCCGGGTGATTGATAGCATTTGCCATCAATGTCATGTAAGGCAGCCCTTGACGCCACAGATTGCAGTAAAGGGCGGACGCATCGGCAATAGCGACATTATTCGCTGCGCCGAAGGATTTGAGGCCGCGCACGTATGCACGGGGGTCTTCTTTTACTTTTGTGGTGTTCATACCCATCCAATCGGGGCGCACCAAGTGCGGTGTCATCAAAATGACTTCCGCGTTTATGGTGCGCAGGTCCTTCAGTATGTTTCCGTACTGTTCCGCCACCCCGGCTTCATCCAGATAGGCGTCATTGACAAATTCGATGACAACCAGGTCCGGTTTTGGTTCCAACACGTCCCGCACATAATCATGTTCGCTGCCGCGGGGCGATTTTATGTAGGACGCACTGCTGGCGCCGCCCCATCCGGCATTTTTCCAGGTAACCTGAGAGGATGGAAAACGTTTTTTAAGTCGTTCCAGGAATTGACCCTGCCACCATTGGGCCTGATCGTGGCCTACACCACCGCCGCAGGTCACACTGTCGCCAAAGGTCACCAGGGTCAACGGTTCGCCCGAACGCAGTTTCGCCAGTGTTTTGGGCAGAAGTTGTTCCGCGATGGAGGAAGAAGCCGGTTCCAGTGCGGGCGTTTCGAAATAGATGGGGTACAGGGCATCATCCGTTAATTGCTCTCCTCTTCCTGAAACCCATACACGGGCGACTGGGGTAAACCCCTCCGGTACGGGAGCAGGCAGTACCACTCCCAGTGAGGGCGCCCCTTTGAACAGCTGTGCTTCCCCTGCAGCATTAACAGCGACGGTGTCGAGCCGGTCCGGTTCGTAGTCATAATCAATGAATACTTCCTGCGTCTCGCTGATAGCGCCGCCTTCGATGCGCCCGAAAGTGCCCCAAAACGGTTCCAGTTGATACTCCTTTCCCTGGGTAAAAACAACCGCGGATTCTGCCGGTCCCGCCTTGATGCGTAAGGTCTCGGGATATAATTTACCGGTGGCGGTGCATTCTTCGGTCTGAATACCTTTGGGCTTGGCGCCCCGTGCCCAGCCGCCCGCCTGGGGATTATACAGAGGTAGTGAGTTGTGGTGTTCATCCCGAACAGCGATGCGCTCCGGGGGGGTAATATCGAGCGTAACCGCTTTTTCAAGCGATACACCGCCTGCCGCACCCGGTCCAAGTTCCACGCGCCACGCCCCTTTCACCTGGATGGGAAATACCGGATCGGAAACACCCACGCATAAAATAGACGCCAAGGCGACGGACAATGTAGTTAGCATGGATATGCACTCCTACTATGACAGATTTTCTTTATACATAATAGACAATGACGTAACGTAGAAGTTAGAAGGTATAAGTGAAGGTGGGTTTCGTTCTGCCGTATGCATTTGAGAAGTGTATGCTGTTACTTCAGACCATTATTGAAAGTCAACGGCATACCACTGGGTATCACTCCACCCGGCCTACGATAATGCACATATTGTTTTACTGTTAGTTCTTTTTTGACGAAGTAAAGATGCGTGTTTTGGGTATTGCAGGATGAGACTGTCTGGGGACTATGGGTTATACGGCATTTGTGCTTCAGGCCTCTTCCAATGTGTAAGGCGCGCGCATGTGCCGCTTGAGATGGCTGTTTGCCTCGTCGTCAGAGAAGCGTTCCGTTTTCGGGTCCCATTGCAGTTTGCGGCCTACCCACCGTGTAATGTTGATCAGGTGGCACAACGTGGTGGTGCTGTGTCCCACATGGACCTCGGTGATGGGTTTTTGCCGCGAACGAATACAATCCAACCAGTTCTGCATGTGGTCCGTACTCACCTCCAAGTGCGTTTCCGTATCGGTGATGGGTTGTTCCGCAAGGGATTTGGGCTGCGTCTCATACTTGTTCCGATCTACCATAATTTTGCCGGCATCGCCCATAAAAACACCGCCGCCCGCCGGGCCTTTATTGTCCAGGTGGACCGTAATACCGTTGGCGTAGCGGAAGGATACCGGGGCCCAGCCGCCTTCGCCTTCGGGCCACAGTTCCACCGGGCCGTCATTATCCATGCCCAGCGCCCATTGGATGATGTCGAGTCCGTGGGGGCCCCAGCCGGTCACTTCACCGCCGGAGTAAGGCCGATAAGAGATCCAGCCCAAGGGGCCGCGCTCATCTTTCTTGCCGTCGCCCCGCGGCGCATACAGCAGTTCATGATAGGGACGCGGTTCGGTCTGACCGCACCAGAAATCCCAATCCAGGCCTTCGGGCACAGGTTGCTCGGGCAACGTGCATTCCCAGGGACTGGGGTAATTGTTGGTGTGGACGGTATGTATCTTGCCGGCCCGGCCGTTGCGCACCATTTCACACCCGATGCGGCAGGCCTCCATGGATCGCTGCATGCTGCCCGTGGTGACGACGCGCCCGTGCTTTTTCGCGGCGGCCACCATCAATTGCCCTTCACGCACGGTCAGGCACATGGGTTTTTCAACATAGACGTCCTTGCCCGCTTCGCAGGCATGCACCGTGTTCAGGGCGTGCCAGTGGTCCGGCGTGGCCACCATAACGGCGTCCACATTGGGGTCTTGAAGCAAATCACGGTAGTGCCGGTACACGGCCGCCTTGGGAAACTTGGATTGTGCCCGCTCCAGTCGTGCCTGGTAGCAGTCGGCGAACGCCACCAGTTCCGCGCCGTCCCGGGGATACTGCCCCATGAGGCTGCTGCCTTGGCGCCCCGGCCCGATGACGCCCACACCGATGCGGTCATTGGCACCCGCTTGTCCCTGCGTCGCCAGAATGCCTGATGGCAGAATCATGGGGGCGACGGACATCACCGCACCGCCGGCCAGGGTGTTCTTCAGGAAAGAACGCCGCGTGAGGGAAATTTTCCGGATCATAATGGGAACTCCTTCGTAGGTTTTCAATGAATTTTGGTATTATGGTACCCGATACCTCCGGAATGCAAACACGCTTCCAGCAGGATGGGGCCCAAATCCGCACGTAAGAAACCGAGTTGTTGGCGTAAAGCCAATAAGGACAAGGAACGTAGAAGCGGCAGGATGCCGCTTCTACGTTCCCACCATTCCTTACGCGCGGATTTAGGTGGGGGTTTATCTGTTGCTTTGTGAATACCATTCTTGTATAGTATCCACCGATGGTAGAAGTAGATTTTACAGGACCTATACAACCGAGGAATTTATCAATGAAAAAGAAACTGTTGCTTATGGTTATTCTTTTGGCAATTGCGGGTGCGGCGCTGCCGCTTTCAAACCTTGTAATTCCGCTGCCCGCCAGCAGACTGGCCTCCGTCAAGCCTAAGAGCCCTGTCATGGCAACGGCGCTGCAAGTTCTGGAGAAAAAATGTGTGCATTGTCATACGAGTGAAGTACAGCTACCCTGGTATGCCAAGTTTCCTATTGCCAAGCAGATTATGGAGCATGATGTTAATGTCGGCATGGTGCACAGTGATTTTATCCGGGAATTCTTCCCGGAAACTCCCGGTCCGGTTTCGGAAGTGATGCTGTCGAAAATCGAGTACACGACAAGAAATCGTACCATGCCTCCGCCGCCTTTCCTGATCATGCACTGGGACCTGTTCATGAAAGCGGAGGATGATTCGGCGCTACTCAAATGGATTTCCGAAGAACGCGAGAAACACCATGCAACGCCGGGCAACCCGCCCGAGATCATGCGCGCCGCCCTGCAGCCCCTGCCGGATACTGTGGATGTAAATGCGGACAAGGTCGCCTTAGGAGAAAAACTGTTCCATGATCCGCGGTTGTCCAAAGACAACACGGTCTCCTGTTCGACCTGTCATGATATAAACAAAGGTGGTGCGGATCAGGAACCGTTTTCTAAGGGTGTGGGCGGGGCAATGGGCGACATCAACGATCCGACAGCGTTTAATTCCGGTTTCCAGTTCGCATTGTTCTGGGACGGTCGCGCGGCAACCCTGGAGGAACAAGCGGACGGCCCGGTGAACAATCCCATCGAAATGGCGTCCAACTGGGACGAGGTCGCGGGAAAGTTGAACCAGGACGCCGCCTTCACGCAGGAATTCCTTGCGGTGTATCCCGATGGCTATAACAAGAAGAACTTCACAGAAGCCATTGCGGAATACGAGCGCACCTTGATCACCCCGGCCCCCTTCGATGACTTTTTGAAAGGGGATCAGTCGGCGCTGGACGAGCAGCAGAAAAAGGGCTATGAACTGTTCAACAGCCTGGGATGCTACACCTGTCACACAGGTGTTATTCTTGGCGGCAAATCTTATGAAAAGATGGGGCTGCGCGCGGATTATTTTGGCGACCGGGGCGACGTCATCAAGCGTGATTATGGCCGTTATAATGTTACCGGTAACGAGTATGACCGGTTCCGTCTGAAAACCCCGACGCTGCGCAACGTCGCCGATACCTTCCCCTATCTGCACGACAGTACGGCGGAGACTCTGGAAGAGGCCGTGGACATCATGGTTAAATACCAGGTGGGCAAGACCGTTAGCACCGAAGAGAATCAAGCCCTTGTGGCCTTTTTACATTCCCTTACGGGAACGTATAAGAAAGGGGCTGCCACACCCAGTTCCCTGCAGAAAGTGATACAGTTCATGGAATCCTTCAGCGGGAAAAGTTAAAGAGGCTTGCCTGTTGCTGATTTATGAAACAGCGGAAAGGTGAAAATGTCTTTTCGCTGTTTTTTTTGTGACTGCGGCGAAATGCACCTAAAGAACCAAGTGTCCGGGCCATGCGGCCTTTTCCAAGGGGTCTCTATGTGGATTTGCCTGCGGGACAAGCGCTAATCTTAGAAGGCGACTTCTTAGTTTCGTAACTGTCTAGCAGGGTCTACCGCTACCTGCATTTACCTTGAGGCCTCGAAAACGGGGACACCCATTAGGTGGCCCTGTGTCAAGGGATAGATCTCTCTTGTCGCCATTC